>Ga0310697_10003580_pt1 | contig 15668 bp, 15 predicted proteins | sample 172DNAGHGlowgp2_FD_203883 | JGI IMG/M metagenome (GOLD analysis project Ga0310697, IMG submission 203883) | Sheep rumen microbial communities from Palmerston North, Manawatu-Wanganui, New Zealand - 1728 DNA GHGlow gp2 (v2) (version 2) | ecosystem: Host-associated > Mammals > Digestive system >... | reverse complement strand
CGGGGGTGATCTTGTCGCAGTTGCTGATGCACACCAGGGCGTCCGCCTTGTGTGCGTTGACCATATACTCCACGCTGTCCGCGATGATGTCGCGGGACGGGAGCGAATAGAGCATCCCGTCGTGGCCCATGGCGATGCCGTCGTCGACCGCGATCGTGTCGAACTCGGCGGCGAAGCAGCCGAGCCGCTCGATCTCGGCCTTGACGATCTGGCCCGCCTCGTGGAGGTGGGTATGGCCAGGGACGAACTGCGTGAAGGAATTGGCAATGGCGATCACGGGCTTGCCGAACTGCGCCCGCTTCATCCCGTTCGCCATCCACAGCGCACGGGCTCCGGCCATCCTGCGGCCTTCAAAGGTAACACTACTACGATACTTCATAATCTAACCGGGGCACTCTTCCCCACTAACGGTCACGAATCTCGGGTTTTTTTGTCGAAAAAGCAAGAGACGGTGCAAAATATTTATTAAAAATTTGAAAAATTGGGAAAAATTGCTTTACTTTGGAATGGATTATAGCGTTAGTTAGTTTTATGAAAATCCTCAAGTTCGGCGGTACTTCGGTGGGCACACCGGAGAGCCTGCTCAGAGTCAAAGAGATCGTAAGTGCCCGCCAGGAACCCACCATCGTCGTCGTATCCGCGCTCAGCGGCGTCACGGACCAGTTGATCCGTGCCTCGCGGCTGGCTGCCGCGGGCGACACCGCGTTCCGCTCCGAGCTCGCGGAGCTCCGCAAGCGGCACCACAAAGTGTGCGGAAGCATCGTCCCGGACGAGACCCGCCGCGCCTCCCTCCTGACCGACCTGGACGGCCTCCTGGACCAGCTGGACCGCATTTGCGAGGGGATTTTCCTGCTTCAGGTCCTCCCTCCCAAGACCGCGCATGAGGTCATGGGCTTCGGCGAGCAGATGTCCTCGCGCATCGTCGCCGCCGCGCTCCCGGACGCCGTGCGCTACGACGCCGTAGCGTTCATCCGCACCCGCCTGCACGGCAGCCTGGACGACGTGGACCAGGAGTTGACTTACAAATTGATACAGGACACGTTCCGCGGCTGGAGCTCCGCGGGGACCACGGCCGTGGTCCCCGGCTTCATCGCTTCCGACGCCGTCAGCGGAGAGCTCACCACGCTGGGACGCGGCGGCTCGGACTACACGGCCAGCCTGCTCGCAGCGGCACTCGATGCGGAACTGCTTGAAATATGGACAGATGTGGACGGATTCATGACCGCCGACCCGCGCATCATCAAGACCTCCTACGTCATCGACGAGATGACTTACGAGGAGGCCATGGAGCTCTGCAACTTCGGCGCGAAGGTCATCTATCCCCCTACCCTCTATCCCGTCTGCGCGAAAGGAATTCCGATTTTGATCCGGAATACTTTCAATTTGAAAGCACCGGGCACGATCGTCAAGAAAAATGTAGCCCCGGGAGCCACTTCCATCAAGGGCATCTCCTCGATCGACGACATCAGCCTGATCACCCTGTCCGGCACTTCCATGGTCGGCATCGTGGGCGTGGACAGCCGCATCTTCGGCGCCCTGGCCCAGGAGCAGATCAGTGCGTTCCTCGTCAGCCAGTCGGCCTCCGAGACGGGCATCTCCATCGGCGTCAGCCGCGCCGACGCGGAGCGTGCGCGCGCCGTGCTCGCCGAGGCCTTCGCCCGTGAGATCGAGAGCGGCGCCATCAACCCGATCGAAGTCCGCAGCGAACTCGCCGCCGTGGCCGTGATCGGCGAGAACATGAAGCAGCACGCCGGCATCGCCGGCAAGCTCTTCACCACCCTGGGCCGCAACGGCATCAGCGTGATCGCCCTCGCCCAGGGCGCGGCCGAGTCCAACATCTCCTTCATCGTGGAGCGCCGCCAGCTGCGCAAGTCGCTCAACGTCATCCACGACAGCTTCTTCCTCTCCGAGTACCAGGAGCTCAACCTCTTCCTCTGCGGCATCGGCACCGTGGGCGGACGCCTGATCGACCAGATCACGCACCAGCGCGAGCACCTCATGCGCACGCGCGGGCTGAAGATCAACATCGTCGGCATCGCGCGCAGCCGCTGCGCCGTGTTCGACCGGGGCGGGATCGACCTGTCCCGCTGGCAGGAAGTCCTGCGCGAGCACGCCATCCCCACCGACCCGCAACGCCTCAAGGAGGAGATCATCGGGATGAACATCTTCAACTCCGTGTTCGTGGACTGCACGGCCAGCCCCGAGGTGGCGGCCCTCTACGGCGACTTCTTCGACCACGGCATCTCCGTGGTCACGGCCAACAAGATCGCCGCCTCCTCCGACTACGACAACTACCGCCGGCTCAAGGAGCTGGCCCGCCGGCGCGGCGTCAAGTGGCTCTTCGAGACCAACGTGGGCGCCGGCCTGCCGATCATCGGGACCATCAACGACCTGTGCAACTCCGGCGACCGCATCCTCAAGATGGAAGCCGTGCTGAGCGGCACCCTCAACTTCATCTTCAACACCCTCTCGGCCGAGATCCCGTTCAGCGAGACGGTCCGGCTCGCCAAGGAGCAGGGCTTCTCCGAGCCCGACCCGCGCATCGACCTCTCCGGCACGGACGTCATCCGCAAGCTGGTCATCCTCTCCCGCGAAGCGGGCTACGAGGTCAACCAGAGCGACGTGGAAGCCGACCTGTTCATCCCCAAGGAGTTCTTCGACTGCAGCGAGGAGGAGTTCTGGCGCAGGCTGCCCTCCCTGGATGCCGGGTTCGAGGCGCGGCGCCGCGAACTCGAGGCCCAGGGCCGCCGCTGGCGCTTCGTGGCCAAGATGGAGGACGGCAAGTACTCCGTGTCGCTGCGCGACGTCCCGATGCAGCACTCCTTCTACGTGCTGGACGGCTCCAACAACATCATCCTGCTCACCACCGAGCGCTACAACCGCCACCCGATGCTCATCCAGGGCTACGGCGCCGGGGCCGACGTCACGGCCGCCGGCGTGTTCGCTGACATCATGAGCATCGCCAACATCTGATGAGACCATGAAGAAGATCAAGGTATTCGCCCCGGCGTCCATCGCCAACCTCGGCTGCGGTTTCGACATCATGGGCATGGCCCTCGACGAGGTCGGGGACGTCCTCGAGATGAGCCTCGACCAGCAGGGAGAAGGCATCACCATCACCAACGAGACCGACGTCCCCCTGCCCGAAGACATCGAGGACAACGTCATCACCCCGGTCCTGCGCAAGTTCTTCGCGATGACCGGCCACGCCGGACGCGTGGACGTGCGCGTCGTCAAGAAGATCTATCCCGGCTCCGGCATCGGCTCCAGCGCCGCCTCCAGCGCCGCGGCCGCCTTCGGCATCAACGAGCTGTTCGGCGCCCCGCTCAGCGAGGAGGACGTCGTCGTCTGCGCCATGGAGGGCGAGAACCTCGCCAGCGGCGGCTACCACGCCGACAACGCGGCCCCGGCCGTCATGGGCGGCATCACGCTGATCCGCGGCTACGACCCGCTGGACATCATCAAGCTGCCCGTCCCGGGCAACCTCTACTGCCCCGTCATCCACCCGCACCTGATGGTCTCCACCAAGGAGGCGCGCAGCATCCTCCCCAAGGAGATCCCGATGCACACCGCCATCACCCAGTGGGGCAACGTAGGCGGGCTCGTCGCGGGCCTGTGCACCGGCAACATCGAGCTGGTGGGCCGGGCCATGCGCGACGCCGTGGCGGAGCCCTACCGCAAGCAGTTCATCCCGGGCTTCGACGAGCTCCGCGAGAAGCTGCACATCGCCGGCGCGCTGGCGATGAACATCAGCGGCTCCGGCCCGTCCGTCTTCGCGCTGGCGAGCCGCGCCGACCTGGCCCAGAAGGCCGCCGCCATCATGGAGCGGCACTTCCGCCAGCACGGCATCGAATTCGAATCCTACGTCGTCAAGGTGTCCAACAAGGGCGCCCGCCTGATCGCATAAGCCCATGATGTACTACAGCACAAACGGCAAGGCGCCCGCCGCCACCCTCGAGAAGGCCGTCATCCGCGGCCTCGCCGAGGACCGCGGGCTCTACATGCCCGAACGGATCCCCGCGCTGCCGCAGGAGTTCTACGCCCACATCCAGACGATGACCTTCCACGAGATCGCCTGCACCGTGGCCGATGCGCTCTTCGGCGAGGACGTCCCGGCGGCGGACCTCCACCGGATCGTGGAGGAGACGCTCAGCTTCGACTGCCCCGTCGTCCCCGTGACGCGCAGCATCGGGGCGCTGGAGCTCTTCCACGGCCCCACCCTCGCCTTCAAGGACGTCGGCGCCCGCTTCATGGCCCGCCTGCTGGGCCACTTCACGCGCAATGCGTCCGACGGCCGGACCATCCACGTGCTCGTGGCCACCTCCGGCGACACGGGCAGCGCCGTCGCCAACGGATTCCTCGGCGTGCCGGGCGTGCAGGTGCACGTCCTCTACCCCAAGGGGAAGGTCAGCCCCATCCAGGAATGCCAGTTCACCACCCTCGGCCGCAACATCACGGCCCTCGAGGTGGACGGCACCTTCGATGACTGCCAGGCCCTCGTCAAGAACGCCTTCATGGACGCGGAGCTCACAGAGCGCCTGCGCCTGACGTCGGCCAACAGCATCAACGTCGCCCGCCTGCTGCCGCAGTCGTTCTACTATTTCCACGGCTATGCCCAGATGAAGCGCCTGGGGCTCGCCGACCAGCTGGTCGTGTGCGTGCCGAGCGGCAACTTCGGCAACCTCTGCGCCGCCCTCATCGCGAAGCGCATGGGCCTGCCGGTCAAGCGCTACGTGGCAGCCAACAACGCCAACGACGTCTTCCTGGAGTACCTGACCACGGGCACCTATACGCCCCGCCCCAGCGTCCCGACGCTGGCCAACGCGATGGACGTGGGCGCCCCGAGCAACTTCGACCGCATCCTCGACCTCTACGGCCACGACTGGGAGGCCGTCAAGGCCGACATCTCCGGCGCGCGCTGCAGCGACGCGGAGATCCGCAGCACCCTGTCGGAGTGCCTGCACAAGTACGGATACCAGCTCGACCCGCACGGAGCCTGCGGCTTCCACGCGGTCTGGCACCGTCTCTCCCCCGGCGAGTCCGTCCTGCTCTGCGAGACGGCCCATCCGGCCAAGTTCCGGCAGACCGTCGAGGAGGCCACGGGCACGCCCGTAGCCATCCCCGAGCGCCTCGCCGCCTTCCTGCAGGGCGAGAAGCAGAGCGTCCCGATGGGACGCGACTACCCGGCCTTCCGGGACTATCTATCCAAACTTCAGTAAAATCAATCAAAGAATCAACGATATGAAAGTAGCCATCGTAGGTGTCAGCGGAGCCGTGGGACAGGAATTCCTGCGGGTGCTGGACGAACGCAATTTCCCCATCGACGAGCTCGTGCTCTTCGGCTCGAGCCGCAGCGCCGGGACCCGGTACACCTTCCGCGGGAAGGAATATGAAGTGAAGCTCCTGCAGCACAACGACGATTTCAAGGGCGTGGACTACGCCTTCGTGTCCGCCGGAGCGGGCACCTCCAAGGAATTCGCGGAGACGATCACCAAGCACGGCGCCGTGATGATCGACAACTCCAGCGCCTTCCGCATGGATCCGGACGTGCCCCTCGTCGTGCCCGAGTGCAATGCCGCGGACGCGCTGGTGCGCCCGCGCGGCATCATCGCCAACCCCAACTGCACCACCATCATGATGGTCGTGGTGCTGAAGCCCATCGAGGCCCTCTCGCACATCACCCGCATCCACGTGGCGAGCTACCAGTCCGCCTCGGGCGCAGGTGCGCAGGCGATGGCCGAGCTGCAGCAGCAGTACCGCGAGATCGTCGAGGGCAAGCCGGTCACCGTCAAGAAATTCGCCTACCAGCTCGCCTACAACGTCATCCCGCAGGTCGACGTCTTCCAGGACAACGGCTACACCAAGGAGGAGATGAAGATGTTCAACGAGACCCGCAAGATCCTCCACTCCGACGTGCGCTGCTCGGCGATGTGCGTGCGCATCTCCTCGCTGCGCTCCCACTCCGAGGCCGTCTGGATCGAGACGGAGAAGCCCCTGTCCGTGGAGCAGGTCCAGGCCGCCCTCGCCGCTGCGCCGGGCGTCACCCTGCAGGACGACCCCGCCACGCAGACCTACCCGATGCCCCTGTTCACGGGCGGCAAGGACGACGTCTTCGTGGGCCGCGTCCGCAAGGACCTCGCCAATGACAACGGCATCACCCTCTGGCTCTCCGGCGACCAGATCAAGAAGGGCGCCGCGCTCAACGCCGTACAGATTGCCGAATACCTTATCGCCTCTAGGCGATAAGGTATTCGCTTCGCTATATTCATTGGGGGGCGTTCCCCCCAAACCCCCTGCGTCGCTCTGCTCCGAGCCCAGGGGCGATAAGATACACGAGGACGGCTCCCTTCCGGGGAGCCGTCCTCGTTTCAATATGATAACCCTGAAGGCTATGAGAGGTCGGCGCGGGCCATGGCGTCCTTGTAGTACTTCTGGTCCACGAACACATCCTCCTTGTACGGGTTGATGTGGCGCTTCTTGCTCTGGGCGATGATGTAGCAGATCGCGATGAGGTTCGTCACCAGGGCCAGGGCGCTGATCACGGTCATCATGGTCGGATTGGCGGCCACGACGGACGGGTCGACGGTCGTGCCCACGACGGCGGCCTCGCCGCCGGCAGCCTCATAGAGCTTGCTGATGGTATCCACGCCCTCGGGATAGAGGACGGGCAGCGTGGCCCAGGAGAACCACTGCTGGCCGTTCTTGAAGGTCTCCTGGAAGAGCGGGAACACCTGAGCGAACATGCACCAGATCGCGAGGGTGTTGGCGCGGTTCTGGATCCAGCCGCCGCGGTTCCACAGGAGGGCCGCCACGGTCGGGGCGAGCAGCAGGGCGATACCGCAGTACCAGCTGTGCGTCGGGAGGCAGTTGTAGGTATAGGCGAAGTTCCAGATATCGTAGATCACGATGTAGACCCAGGTCATGTCGGCCCAGATGATGTCTTTCTTGTCCTTGGAGGGGTAGACGTTCCACCAGGCGGTCATACACATGATGTTGATCAGACCGGCGACGCCGTTCATCACGTTGTGCCAGCCGCCGTACTGCCAGACACCCTCGGAGGTGAGCCACCACTTGTTCCAGCCGTTGACCGCGGACTCGAAGTCGGACACGCAGGCGATCAGGATGTTGATGCCGACGATCACGAACGGGAAGGGCTTGAACCAGTGCTTGGCGCCGACGCCCCACTTGTACTTGATCATCATGAAGCCGATACACCCGGCGGTGGCGGCGTACAGCTTGGCGTAGTGGAACCAGCCCTGCATGTAAATATGGGTCTGGTTCTGCAGCGCCCACTGTGCTCCGGAGCGCACGCCGATGGCGATGGCCAGGAAGTAGACGGTCAAGGCAGCCGGGACGGCCAGGAAGGTGATGATTCCGCCGAGCTTGGTGCGACGGGCGAATTCATTGAGGAGGATCAGGCCGAGAAGGACCACGATCAGCATTCCCCACTGGGCGAGTGCATGCTCGCCATAGACTTGGAAAAACATAGAGGTTTAGTGTTTATTAAACAACAAATGCGGTATATTAATACCGCAAATGTAGTGATTATTTCCGCTCGTTGTACTCTTACCGTCCGTGACGGTGCCCCGGCGGGGTCGGCTTCTTGGGCCGGACGCGGTCCCATTTGACCTTGTAGCGGATCTGTCCGCCGTTGTCCACGTATTCGTACATCTCCCGGACCCGCGCGGACCCGTAGCGGGTCAGCTGCCAGACATCCGGATAGTAACGCATCAGGATGCGCGTCTGCTGGCGCTCGTCCGTGATATAGCGGCGGACGTAGCGGCGCTTGATGTCCCAGTCCTTGCGGCCGCCCGGGTAGATCTTCTCGCGCATGGAGATGATCTGCAGGAGACCTTCGTCATAATAGTTGTAGAGCTGCGGGTAGTGGACCCGCAGGATCATGCGCTGCTCGATGGGATTCTCGATGTAGCGGTAGCCCGTCATCCGGGAGGAGTGGCCGTAGCCGTAGCCCGGCGAGGACACGCGCGTGAGGCCGCAGGACGACAGCGTCAGCGTCGCGACGGCGAGGAGCATCATCAGGCGGAATATCTTTTTCATACGCGAAGAGTTTTGGGGTTACGACTCCGTAACTTTCAAATACCGGGCCGGGACGCTTAGCGGATCTCCTTGCCGAACGGGAAGATGGAGCCGATGGCCATCTTGAAATGCTGGAGGCCCCACGGGATCCCGACGATGGTGGCGCAGAAAACCAACCCGCACACCAGGTGCGTCAGGGCGATCTCCCACCATCCCAGCAGGATCCAGAGCAGGTTCATGACCGTGGACAGGCAGCCCGGCTCGCCGGGGCCGTTGACCAGCTCGTGGCCGAAAGGCCAGAGCGCGTAGGTGCCCAGCTTGAAGAGCTGCACCCCGAAGGGGATGCCGATGATCGAGATGCAGAACAGCAGACCGACCAGATAGTAGATCAGCGCGACCAGCAGTCCGCCCAGGACCAGCCAGACAATATTTCCCAGGAATTTCATGCTTTATCTGATATGCTTGAGGATACGTTTCATGGGTCTGGTTTTGTCGTACCAGGGGGCTTTACAATGATCCGGGAATAAACCGGGAAAGGTATTCACGGAGACCGGGATTGCAGACATATACATAGCACCCTTTGATGCCACGCGACATCATCACTTTGTAGGAGTTGACCAGATACTGCTTCAGTTCTTCAGGGTTTGCTCCTCGCTGGACATTCGAATCAAAGTGCCTGGAGGGGTCGATCACAATCCGGTTGGCCGACTTGTCGTAATCGATTTCCTCCCCGAAGATCACGCCGACATAGTTCAGGTCATAACCCTGAGTCGTGTGGATGCACCCGATCTCATCTATGGCCGTAGGGCGGATGATCCATTCGGAATTACTCATGTTCCAGATGTACTTATGCCCTTCTATCGTGATATCTTCAAGATGGCGGGACCGGACTTCTTCCAGGGATCTGCATCCCTTGGAAATCCATCTCCAGGAGTATCCGGCAACAGTCCGGCATAAACCCAGTTCCCTGTCTTTTGCCTTGATCATCTTCACCATGTCATCGATATGGGCGAACAGCCTGAAATCGTAATTCAGGATTTCTTTTCTTTCAAGTCCCGCCTGGCATTTGAATACAGCTGCCAGATAGTCCAGATATTCCTGTCCGCCCCGGCAGCGCATCTGGGACGTGAGCCAATGGTTGTCGACCGATACCTGTTCCCGTTCGAAAGCCCGGATGTATTGTTCAGGCGTGATGTCACTTCCCTTGACCGTCTGCGCGGAATCGTACACGAGGATCGTATACTTGCTGCGTTTCAGGATCCAGTCCAGGGAGGTATAATCCTCCGGTTCGGCGTCCTCCCCGAATACAGCCCGGGTCGTTTCCTTGTAGCCTCCCATCCAGCTGATGTTCTTGTACTGGGGCAAGCGGTGCGCTTCGTCGACCAACAAGATATCATATTCCTGCGTGGCCACATCGGAGGGACCGATCACCATGTTCGCTTTCAACCCATGCCCGGTTTCCTTGAAAACGGTCTTCAACGTTTTCCGGATTGAAGCCATCGGCATGACAAGTGCGATTTTCAGCGGGCCGTTATCCTTGACATAATCGGCTATTTTCCTGCGGATCCGCAGGTAGGGCGACAAACTTTCTTCGTCGTCCGTCTCGTCCATGTCGACGGAAACCGCATTGACCAGCCGGTTCATGATATTGACGAGCACGACACTCTTTCCCGTGCCGGCAGATCCATGAAGCACGAATGAGCCCTTGATGCCCTGCCTGAGTTTATCGATGGCATCATCCAGCGCAGAGTAACATGCGATGGACTGTTCCCCTGTGAGGGAGTTGTACGGGGAGAACTTGAACAGGTCAGAGTTCAGGATGTCATCGTAGTCCTTGGAAGCGATCTGCATGTTCTGCAATTTCTTCCAGATAGTGCCGATCTTCGCCTGATATTTCTCCCGCTGGTAATAGTTGTGCTTCTGGGACTGTCCGCCGTTTTTGTTGAGCAGTTCGAGCTTGTTGTCGGCGGATACCAGCTGGATCAAGGATTGTTCGATGTCCAGGATGGCCGATTTGTTGAGTTCATCATCGAAAAGGATATGGATCTCCTTCAATGCCTTCCGCTCGGGATTATCCAGATGCTGGGTCATGCGGTTCCCGGCACTGCTCGTCTCGCCGATATATACCTCCTTGTCATTCGTGATCAGATAAACCACGGGCCAGTCCGTACCGTTCGGAAGGTGTTTGACCTCCTCCAGGCCGGATTTATCGAAGCGGAATGTCCGGATGTCGCTATAACTCATTGTATTTCGTAGCTACGCCTTTGGCCTTGTCGACCGGATATTTGGCGGCATTCTTCTGAAGCTTCTCCCGGACGATCTCCGGGATATCGAAACCATATTTGCTGGCCAGGAGGAACGCATAGTTGATGACATCAGCCAACTCCTCCCGGACTTTGTCGACTCGGGCATCTTCAGGTTTCTTCCACAGATACAACTCCAGTAATTCCGAAGCTTCGATGGACAGTGCCACGGCCAGATCCTTCGGATTATGGAACTGATCCCAGTCACGCTCTTCCGTGAACCGGTCAATTTCGGCCATCAATTCCTTGAACTCATTCATCGCAGGGGTAAATCTCGTCCTTCAAATATAACAATTCTGCCGCATCTCCGCAAATGACCGGCCCGAACCCTTTCTCGCAGGACTTCCCGGCTCTTGCGCGGAAAGCGTCCCGCCGGAGAGGTGTCCACAAAAAGGCCCTCATACGCGGTATTTCCGGATACCTCCCCGGCAGATTGGCCTGAATAGGCTGTTCGGGGTGACAGGTATCCACAAAAAGGGGTTCTGATGCGATATTTTTGGACACCCGTCTCGGAGTGTGCGAAAAAAGCATTATCTTCGGAAGCATGAAGCGTTTATTCCCTTTCCTTCTGGCGTTGTGCCTGCTGGCCGTTCCGGTCGGGGCGCGGGCGCAGCGGGTGGCCGATGCGTCATACCGCACGATCGCCTATATCAAGTCCGACGGGACGCTCCAGGACGACTCGCACAAGACCCTGGGACATATCAAGTCCGACGGGACGTTCCAGGATGCCGCCTACCGGACGATCGGCCACCTCAAGTCTGACGGGACGGTGCAGGATGCCGCGTACCGGACCGTGGGGCATATCAAGCTGGACGGGACGGTGCAGGACGACGCCTACCGGACCATCGGCCATGTCCGCCGGGACGGCACCGTCCAGGATGCTGCGTACCGGACCATCGGCCACGCCGACGGCGTCCCGCTCCGCTGGACGGCCCTCTATTTCTTCTTCCTCCGATAGAAGGCGGCTCCGGGCCGTAGCCGGCCATGCTCCGTACCGGCAAAAAGTGTTATCTTTGCCCTTCGTTATGATTACCATGAAACCCATCGCTTCCTGGCTGCTCGCCGCAGCCATGACCGCCGGCCTGCTGGCCGGCTGCGGGCCGCGCAAGGCGCAGCAGCAGGAGCCTGCCGCCGAGACGCCTGCGGAGACCTGCTTCACCGCCATCGACAAGTACCTTGTCGACTCGATCGGCCACTATTATTCCCCGGCGGATTATTGCATCCCCTTCCACGACTACGTCACCGTCGACGAGAGCAACGCCGACGACATCCAGGTATCGGGCAGCTTCTGGGTCCTCAACTATATGCAGGCCGGCGACACGCTCAAGACCATGTCCGGCGGCAGCCACCCCGGCAAGATGCACGTCCGCCGGACGGCGGACGGCCATTTCGAGGTGACCGCCTTCGAGCCGGTCGGCGACGGGTCCAACTACCTGCCGACCGCCCGCCGGATCTTCGGCGACTGCTTCGAGGAGTTCCAGCAGGCCGTTTCCGACGAGAAGCATCGCGAGGCCGTCCGCAAGGAGGTCCTCGCCGCCTTCGTGGAGCGCGAAGGCCTGGCCGTCAAGTATTACCAGGACTACGGCTGGCCCGTCGTCCCGATCCAGTAACCCGGAAAAATCCCATGGACATGAACGACATGATGAATGTGACCCTGCTGGCCGACAGCACCCGCGACGGGATCCGCAAGGCTTCTTTCGCCACCTGCGGCATCGTCTGCTCGGAGCAGATCGACATCGAACTGGAAGGCGACGTGATCCGCCGCGTCCAATACACCAAAGGCTGCCACGGCAACACTCAGGGCGTCTCGGCCCTGTGCGTCGGGATGCGCAAGGACGAGGTCATCGCCCGGCTGGAAGGCATCAACTGCAAGGGTCGGGGTACGAGTTGCCCGGACCAGCTGGCCCGGGCACTGAAGATGCTCTGATCCCGCCTCCGTCCTTCGTCAGACCAGGCGGATGAAGCTGATGGTCCGCCCGGTGCTGAGTCCCTCGCGGCGGGCGGAGAAGAAAGATTCGTCGGTGTAGCTGTCGATGCCGCATTCCTGGATGTTGGCCGCCGGCACGCCGGCTTCCTCGAGCAGCCAGCGGTTGGCCTTGAAGAGGTCGAGATGGTGGCCGTCCGCCATCGGGACGCCGCTGCGTCCGGGCTTGAAATACCAGATGTCCTCCAGCGGGAATCCCTGCTCCTTGAAGAACTGGACCACTTCCTCCCCTACCTGGAAACTGGCCGGGCCGATCGCCGGGCCTATGGCCGCCCGGATCTCCTCCGGCCGGCTGCCGTAGCGCTGCTTCATCTCGAAAAGGACCTTCTGGGAGATCCGCTGGACCGTGCCCTTCCAGCCGGAGTGGATGGCGGCCACGACGCGCCGCTGGCGGTTGTAGAGCAGGATCGGCACGCAATCCGCCGTGTGCACGCCGACGGCGACGCCCGGCAGGGCGGTCATCAGCGCGTCATAGCCGTTCAGTTCTTCTTTCCGCACGCCGGGCCGGTCGATGACCGCCACGCGGAATCCGTGGACCTGATGGGCCTCGATGACCGGGTACGGAAGCACGCAGTCACGCCGGGTCGAAAACGCCTCGACGCCCGGTCCCAGGTCATACTGCAAAAGGGTCTCAGTGATGGTTGCTGTGGTCATTGCGAAAGCAAATATAAACAAAAATATGCCCTCCAGTGCACCTGGAGGGCAATAACTTTTTTGTTATTTTCAAGGGGGCCCCTGGAGGGGGTCCAAGAAGGCCCCCATACATGAAACTACTTCGTTTTATTCACTTACTCTCAATACGGTAACACCCAAAATCTTGGGATTTGCCCGCAGGTAAGCTTCCAGGATGCGCGGCTCGACAATCACCTTCTTTGCAGCCGAAGAAGCGTGGATGAACCCCAGCCGGGCGCCCGGATCCGGGCGGTATGCGATCACGACATGGGAGTAGTCGAGCCCGTCGATGGAGGTGGCGAAGCAGAGGATATCGCCGTCGCGGATTCCGCGCTCGGCTTCCGGAAGCCGCTCCCGGGAGATGTAGCAGCGCGGGATGCGGCTGACCTCCTGCTCGACCCGCGCGATCCGCCGGCGGTTCTCCTGCGCATAGGCGGACTCCCCTTTCAGGGGCGCATAACTGTCGGGATGGGACGTCATGAAATGGATACGGCGCGTGTCCGCAGCGCCGCCCAGCGCCGGCGTGACATCGCGGAAAAGTCCGCCGGCCACGCCCTGCGCGATCCACTCCGTCGTGTAGTGCAGGCGGGAGGCATAGCCGTCCACGACGCCGTCCCGGTAGCGGGAGGCGCGCAGGGCGGCCGCCAGGTCTTCGAACGTGGCGGCCGCTCCCCGGCGCCGCACGGTCTGCACGAGTCCCAGGCAGGTCTCGGCGAAGAGGATGCAATCCGTGCGCGTAAGGTAGACGCGCAGCTTCTCCTCCCTGCCCTCCTGGGTACCGGAGATATAGGGCTGCCCCAGCAGCTGCCGGGCGGCCAGCACCATCAGTTCGCCGCCGCTGCGCCGGTCCGCCTGGGGAGCGAGGTCCTGCATCACCATCTCGGCGAGGGCGATGTCCTCGGCCGTCGAGACGTAGACGGGCGTCTCGACCGGCTGCGCCGCGGCGGTCAGCCGGCAAAACAGCGCGGCCGCGACAAGGAGCCTACTGATTCTTGCGAAGGATGCGGCGGACATGGTCTTTGAGAATCTGGACGGCGGGATCGGCCATGTTGCCATGGCCGAATCCCTGGAGTTCATACAGGGTGGCATCGGGGTGACCGACCATCTTCAGCAGGCGCCAGAAATAGGCGGTCTCCTCATAGCGGCCGTAGAGCTCGAGCTCACGGTCGCCGGAGATGATGACGATCGGCGGCGCGTCGGCGCGCACATGCGCGAGCGGCGCATATTCGTCGATCAGCGGCTGGTATGGGGTCATCCCCAGGGTCTTGCGATAGTTGTAGTGGCTGAGCACCTGGCCGCTGAACGGGATGAGGCCTGCCACGCGGTCGGCATCGATCCCGTGTTTGGCAAGCCAGCGCTTGTCCAGCCCCAGCATGTCGATCAGGTAGCCGCCGGCGGAATGGCCGGACAGGAAGACCTTGTCCGGGGAGCCGCCGTAAGCGGCGATGTTGTCGAAGGTCCAGGCCACGGCCGCGGCGGCATCGGCGATGCAGTCGGCAATGGTGCCTTTCGGGATCAGCCGGTAGCCGGCGGAGACGACCACGAAGCCGCTCTCCTTGAGGTCGCGCGGCACCGAGGTCTTCTCGCCGCCCGTCAGTCCCCCGCCGTGGAACCAGACGACCACGGGCAGGTCCTTCGCCCCTTCGGGGGCATAGATGTCCAGCTTGCAGCGTTCCTGCAGATAGGCATCCGTGGTGGAACTCGCATACTGGAGGTCCTTGACGACTTGTGCCGACGCCAGCCCACAGCAGACCAGCGCAAGGGTCAGTATCAGGAATAATCGTTTCATATACAGTTCGTAAAGGATGAGACTCCCACAAAGATAGGGATTATTCCCGTATTTGCATACTAGCCACCCTTTTTCAAAACCTCCGAAGGGTTGAGTCCGAATTCCTTCCTGAAATAGTTCCGGAAATTACCGGTATCCTGATATCCTACCATCAGGCTCACTTCATTGACATTGTATTTTCCGGAACGCAGCAGGTCCATCGCCCTGCGCATCTTCCGGGTCCGGATATACTCCTTGGCACTGATGCCCAGCAAGCCCTTGACCTTGCGGTAGAAGGTGGAATAGCTCATATTGAAGCAGGCCGTGATGAAACCCATATCCAGGTCTTCCTTGTCCATATTGTCCTCGATCAGGCGGTCGAAACGGGCGATGAACTCCCGGTCGCATTCGTTCAGGGTTTCCGTGCCCGTCCCGGCTTCCGGGCCAGGGGTGTCACCGCCTTCCCTGACAAGCCGGTCGGCAAGCCGGCGGCGCATTTCGAAAAGATTGGCTATCCGGCTGAGCAGCAGGCGCGAAGTGAAAGGTTTCGTCAGATAAGAATCCGCACCGCTCTCGTAACCGGTTTCCTTGTCCTGCAAGGTATCCTTCGCCGTGAGCAGGATCACGGGGATGTGGCTGGTACGGATGTCCGCCTTGATCATCCGGCAGAGTTCGATCCCGTCCATCACGGGCATCATGATGTCGCTGATGATCATCTCCGGGATCCTGTCGAGAGCCAGATCATACCCTTTCCGGCCATCCGTCGCCGTCACCACGGCATATTTGCCCGAGAGCGCGGATGTGACGTATCTCAGGATATCCACATCGTCTTCGACGACCAGGATCAAAGGCTGCGAAGATGAAGCGGATTGCTCGTCTGCGACTGGATTGTCGGGAAGGTGTT
>Ga0310697_10003575_pt1 | contig 15674 bp, 11 predicted proteins | sample 172DNAGHGlowgp2_FD_203883 | JGI IMG/M metagenome (GOLD analysis project Ga0310697, IMG submission 203883) | Sheep rumen microbial communities from Palmerston North, Manawatu-Wanganui, New Zealand - 1728 DNA GHGlow gp2 (v2) (version 2) | ecosystem: Host-associated > Mammals > Digestive system >... | reverse complement strand
CATATACGTTTGTTGTCTCGACTTTACTATTTTGCAGAGCCAATGTAGTTGTTTTTTTATTCGAATCAATAATCAAAGTCAATAATGGTATAATATTACCGTTCCATTGCCAACGATAACCTCTTCTAACCCTGTTCCGCTGTCCTGTCGCGTCATAAATGTCAAACAACACTTTATTAGGCAAAATCCATAATAAATATAACAATATTATTATCACCCCCAGTATTGCCACCAATGCCAACACGTTCAAAGTTATCGACAAGTGTCGGGGCATTGATGTGGTGTGCTGCACAAAATCAACCACACGGTAGTGGGGACCGAGCAAGCTGTCGTTATACTCAAACTGCGCTTTACCATAAACAGCAACGACATTGTTTATCAAATCGTTTTCATATTCTGCATTAATTGTCAATGAATCTGTAAAGTGGCGGCCTATTTTAATCACATTTTTGTTGACACACACACTGTCTATCCAATATAAACAAGGCACAGTTTCGCCTTCCATCACATTGAACTGCAATCTTTTGCCATCTCTTGCTACTACATCAACATATACATTAGAAGTGTCCATTTTGAGACGGCCTTCGGAAGTAACGTAGTGGTATAGCCAAATATGGGGCAATCTCGTTTCATCGCTCCACCCCAAATTCATCTCGCCACCACCCCAACCGTTCAAAGGATTATATATATATTTTCGAGCCAAACCACTCAGATATTCAACTTTGTCGGGGCAACATTCTTTCAACGTCCGATAATCCGTACTCCACTGATCGTGCTGGTCAACAGCGTCATCACTTATGGTAACGATATTAATATAACGATATTTGTTTTGCAAACCATTGTCAGAAATAAACTCCAATGCTTTACAAAGTGAAAGCAGACGCATCTGGGACACGAAGGATACATAGTTGTTGTAATCGCTATGGGCTAATATATTCCCTATATCTCCGGCAAATTTTCCTTTATTTTTATAGCTATGTAAAACGGTATCAGTGTGTTTAATAAACTGAGTGTCAACAAACTTCCTTTTTGTCCCGTCTCCAATTCCTGATTTTAATATTAAGAAACGATCCTTCCCCCAATTAATGCTATCAAATGCATTGGAATTTACAATACGCTGTTCAACACCTTTACCCACGGCATCCATATCTATCGACTTCCCTCCCCTTCTACTCATAGAATAAGTATTGTCAATAGTTATAACCCAAATATCTCCCAACGAATCCACATCGGGAACAGAAGTGTTTTGTCCTACTACCGGGAAGGCGAAAAACAAAACCACAATGAAGAATGTTAATATTTTTGTTTTCATTGTATTAGATATCGAATTTCAAATATTTTTTACTATAAAAAGAGTTGCGAAAATACACTTTTTTCCACAAATATACAAATATATAATACAAAAAAACGTAATATATTGACACCAAAAACATTGCGTTCAAATCATACCATAAATCAAAACCTCGTTCCTCCACCCCTCTCCCAATGCCCTAACACTCAAACACCAGCCTCGCACCCGCTCCATAACGCCCTATCAATCAACCATTAACAAAATTTCAATTCCAACAATCCAAAAAATCAACAGCGTTTCCCGTTAATAATGAGGGGGGTTAGACGTAATTAAATATGCCGTGTTGAAAACTTGGAGATACCCCCCGACGTAAGCTGAAATCGTTTTTTGTATCTTTGCAGTAACACAGAATTTACGGGTATCAAGCGTAATTTGTTGATACATAAACAGCAGTCGTTTTTCGGAGCGGCACAGCTACGTTTCATTTCAATCAAAACGCTGAAAATCCGCAAATTAGCACACAAAGACACACAAAAATATTTATAGAACGCACTATTTATGGCAACAACGAATTTATTCATCAGAAAAAGAGACGGCCGTCGCGAGGCTTTCTCCATCGAAAAGATAAAAACGGCTATCCGCAAGGCTTTCCTCGCCGCAGGCGGTTTCGCCACGGAGGAGGAGCTTGCCGCCATTCTGGGCCGTGTGCGCGTGAACAACGACATGACCGTGGAAGAGATACAGGACCAAGTGGAGACCGCGCTGATGGCCGAACGCTATTTCGTCGTTGCCAAGAACTACATCCTCTACCGTCAGCGTCACACCGAGGACCGCGAGACCCGCGAGAAAATTGAGTTCCTCACCAACTACTGCGACGCCTCCAACGCCGCCACCGGCTCCAAGTACGACGCCAACGCCAACGTGGAACGCAAGAACATCGCCACACTCATCGGCGAGCTGCCCAAGTCGAGCTTCATACGCATCAACCGCCGTCTGCTCACAGACCGCATCAAGGAGATGTACGGCAAAGAGCTGAGCGACAAGTACATGTACTACCTGCTCAACCATTTCATCTACAAAAACGACGAAACCTCGCTCGCCAACTACTGCGCCTCCATAACTATGTACCCGTGGCTGCTCGAAGGCACCAAGCCCATCGGCGGCAACTCCATAGCCCCCACCAACCTGCGCTCGTTCTGCGGCGGGTTCATCAACCTTGTGTTCATTGTGTCGTCGATGCTTTCCGGCGCCTGCGCCACCCCCGAATTCCTGATGTACATGAACTATTTCATAGGCAAGGAATACGGCAAGGACTACTACAAACGTGCCGACGAAATTGTGGACCTTTCCATCAAGAAACGCTCCATCGACAAGGTTATCACCGACTGTTTCGAACAGATAGTGTATTCCATCAACCAGCCCACCGGCGCACGCAACTTCCAGTCGGTGTTCTGGAACGTGTCGTACTACGACCGCTACTATTTCCAATCCATTTTCGGCGAGTTCTACTTCCCCGACGGCTCCCAGCCCGACTGGGAAGGCCTGTCGTGGCTGCAGAAACGTTTCATGAAATGGTTCAACGCCGAACGCAAACGCTGCGTGCTCACTTTCCCCGTGGAGACCATGGCTCTGCTCTCGAAGGACGGCGACGTGATGGACAAGGAATGGGGCGATTTCACCGCCGAGATGTACGCCGAAGGACACTCGTTCTTCACCTACCTTAGCGACAACGCCGACTCCCTCGCCTCCTGCTGCCGCTTGCGCAACGAGATACAGAACAACGGTTTCAGCTACACCCTCGGCGCCGGCGGCGTGTCCACAGGCTCCAAGAGCGTGCTTACCATCAACATCAACCGTTGCGTGCAGTACGCTGTTAAGAACAACATGCACTACCTCACTTTCCTCGAGGAGATGGTGGACCTCTGTCACAAAGTGCAGACCGCCTACAACGAAAACCTCAAGGAGCTGCAGAAGAAAGGCATGCTGCCGCTGTTCGACGCCGGTTTCATCAACATCGGACGCCAGTACCTCACTATCGGTGTGAACGGCATTGTGGAAGCTGCCGAGTTCCTGAAAATCAAGATCAACGACAATCCCGAATACGCCGCCTTTGTGCAGGACGTGCTGGGACTGATAGAGCGTTACAACCAGAAATACCGCACCGACGAGCTGATGTTCAACTGCGAGATGATTCCCGCCGAGAACGTGGGTGTGAAACATGCCAAATGGGACCGCGAGGACGGCTACGAGGTGCACCGCGACTGCTACAACAGCTATTTCTATGTGGTGGAAGACCCCAATATCGACCCGATAGAGAAATTCCGTCTGCACGGCGAGAAATACATAAGCCACCTCACCGGAGGCTCGGCACTGCACCTCAACCTCGACGAGCACCTGAGCAAGGCTCAATACCGCCAGCTGCTGCGCGTGGCCGCCAAGGAAGGCTGCAACTACTTCACTTTCAACATACCCAACACCATCTGCAACAAGTGCGGACATATCGACAAGCATCACCTGAAACAGTGCCCTGCTTGCGGCAGCACCGATGTTGACTACCTCACACGTATCATCGGGTATCTGAAACGAGTTTCCAATTTCTCCGAACCGCGCCAGGAAGAGGCCGCACGTCGTTACTACGCCAAAAACGCCGAACAATGCTGAAATTTGCCAACCACGATGTAGTCTTTCAGGAGGTTCCTGACCAGATAACGCTGGCCATCAACATCTCCAACTGTCCCAACCACTGCCCCGGTTGCCACAGCAAATATCTGTGGAAGGACGTCGGAGATGAACTCAACAAGAATGCCCTTGAGAGACTTATCAGCAAAAACGACGGCATCACCTGCGTGTGCTTTATGGGCGGCGACCAAGCACCGGCAGAGGTGTCGCAGTTGGCAAGTTTTGTAAAACAGAAATATCCCAAACTGAAAGTGGGCTGGTATTCAGGCAAGGAGGAAATATCTCCGGCTATCGACATACGCTCCTTCGACTACGTGAAAACCGGACGCTACGACGAGAAATGCGGCCCTCTGAGCTCGCCCACCACCAACCAACGTATGGTGAAACGTCTCGCCGACGGCCGACTGGAGACCATCACACACTTCTTCCAGAAAAAGAAAAACATCCAGCCCCAGAAACACGGGTGATTGATAATTAGTAATTAGTAGTTAGTAATTAGTAATAATTTTTTCGGATATTTAGACATTTGGACAATCGGAGAATCTGTTAATCTGAAAGTCTGAAAATCTTCATATTACAGTTCACAGTTCACCGATCACAGTTCACTAAATATAAAACAATGAAATATAGTAAATTCCTATTGTCGGCCGTTGCCGCTGTGATTTTCGTTACATTCACAAACTGTTGTGGCAACAACGCCGAGACGCAAGCCGAAGCGGAGGACACCATGCAAGCCGAACAACCGACATTCCTTACGGCCATCGAAGATTATCTTTCCACCGAAATTGGAGCCTCGTATTCCAAAGGCGATGTGTGCATCCCCAATTACACCATTGTGGAATCCGACATCAGCGACACCTCCGACATACGCGTGTGGGGCGACTGGTGGGTGTTCAACTACAACCTTGTGGGCGACACGCTGAAGACCGTTTCAGGCGGCAGCCACCCCGGACTGTTCCACGTGCAGAAAAACGGCGACAACTACACCGTTACCGCTTTCGAGCAGGTGGAGGACGGTGCAGGCAACGAAGCCAGCGCACGCCGTATTTTCGGTGATTATTACGACGGTTTCCACCAAATAAACAGCAACGCCGACGAACGCGAAGGTCAACGTGCCAATGCCATTGCCGAATATGTGAAGAAACACGGACTGAAAGCCGCTGTATATCAAGACTACGGATGGCCCGCCGTGCAACTGAAAATAGATTAGGCGTTATTTAGCAAGAAAAACGGCCTTCCGTTACAACAATCATGACAATCCTCGCAACAAACAAGGCGACAAAACGTTCGAAAATATGGAATGTTTTAGATATTGTTTCGGCATGTATTTTAGTACCGTCTATCCTGTTGTTGATTCACCTTTCGTGGAAAATTTACCAAGAAACAAATTCTTTTTCATTTGGAACGTTTTTCTGTGCCGCATGGGCATTGATTGTACTATATGTGGTGTTAGTGATCATTGACAATTATTTAAGATGGACACGTGGTGTGGAGAGTGTGAAGGTAGATAATGGCATGCTTGTGATAGACTGTGAAGGAAGTATATTGCGGAGGCACAAGAGAATTCCATTGTCCTCAATATGTGAAGTTAAGCAATATGGTGATATTGAGATTATACGTGGCGTATATGCCCCGGACAGACTGAAAGTCTTCTATTATTCCAGCATTCGGCGTTACCGTTTCGGGATGTGTCTAGGACCAGCCAAGCGTAACGCCCTCGCTACTAAGATTATGGCCTTGGCAGAAGAGAGCAAACGTAAGGAAGAAGCGAGCAAAACGGATGACTCTATGAAATAACAGTGGTCAAAATCCCAATATATTGTGATTTTAGCATATTAAACATCAACTTTCCGGCAATTATTTGTTAAAAATCGCAATTTATTGCGATTTTATTTTGTCGGATAAGAAATAAAAAGTAACTTTGCAGTGCCGTTTTGTTTGCTTTTTGTTCAATGTACATCGCAAAAATCGGATAAAATGACTCGTAAACAACATTGTGTAAATTTTGAAGTCCCCTTATCACAAAAAGAAAACCAATGACAATCCTAGCGAAAAACAAGGCGACAAAACTGTCTGGAGCCGAAAATGCGAAAATGTTGTTCTACTCTGTTTTACTCATTGTTTTCGGCATTATTTCTATATGTGCACTCTCTGTCCTAACGCAAGATACACTTTGGTTGTTGTTGATATTATTACCGTCGGCGTTAGGTTTACTATATTTTGGTTTCAGCCTTTTGGATTGCTATCTGAAATGGAACTATGCCGAAGAGACAATCTCGGTGCAATACGAGACACTTATAATTGAGTGTCGCAGAAGCCTTTTTCGGCACCGCAAGGAGATACCGCTTTCCACCATCGACTGCGTGGTGATTTGTGACGACACCATAGGCATCAGTATCATTTACGAAACAAATCTCCCCGAAACCTTGAAAGTGGTTTATTCAGGCTCGCACCGCTACCGTTTCGGGATATGTATGACAGACGAGAAACGTGACTTTTTGGCCAAGGCAATCATGGCCCTGGCGGATGAATATAAATGACAAAAAAAGAAAATAATACTAGACTCTTTACCAAAAATGTGTCGGAGACACATAATCTCAATAACCCCACACAAGGAACGCAGTGTGGGGATAAAAACCAACCCTCAGAAAAACAGCGTCTCGGAGAGACGCGACCTTTACTTATGTAAAAAAATAAGCGGTCAAAATAAATAAAAAACTAAAAAATAATCGTATATTTGTTTTTGCAACGATAGTTTGTGGAAATGGCTATATTATTGATACATACCGATATACGTTGCAAAAGTAATGAATCTAAATCTTAAAAAATATCGATATGAAAGGTTATAAGATTTTACGCAAAGTGTTGGCAGCCTCGGCAATAACCGGAGCTATGTTCGTTATGCAGGCCTGCTACGGCACTCCCGTACAGAACCGTTGCGACGACGACACTCTAGTGGATATGGAGGAAGTTGTTGAAGACGAAAATGCTGTTGCCGAAAACGTCGAAGCTACCGAAAATCTCGAGACTTCGGAAACAGAAACAGTGGCTGAATAGCAACTACCTATGTTGCAGGCTTTTCACAACTACTTCCGCCGCAAGGAGACGCAGCTGCACGAGCTGAACTACCTCTTTTGGGAATGCACCCAGCGATGCAACCTCAACTGCCGCCATTGCGGCTCCGACTGCACAGCCTCTTCCCTGCAGCCCGATATGCCTTTTGCCGATTTCCTCAAGGCCATCGAACCCCTCGAACAGCGTTTCAAACGTAACTCCATACTTATCGTCATCACCGGCGGCGAGCCTCTGCTGCGTCATGACTTGGCCGACTGTGGACGTGAATTGCGCAAACACGGCTTCCCGTGGGGCATTGTAAGCAACGGCTACGCCTACGACGCCGCCATGCACAACAAACTGATGGATGCCGGTCTTGCCACTATCACCATCAGTCTCGACGGACTGCGCGACACGCACGACATGTTCCGCAAACGGCAGGGCAGTTTCGACCATGCGTTGAACGCCATAACCCTGATTGCCAACGAGAAACGCAACCTCACCTACGACGTGGTAACCTGCGTTAGTCCGCTGAACTTAGGCCAGTTGCCTGAGATGAAACAGATGCTGATAGAGCACGGGGTTAAATACTGGCGTTTTTTCACCATCGCTCCAATAGGACGTGCCGCCACCGACGACGGCCTGCAACTCGACGGCCCACAGATGCGCCAGCTGATGGACTTTATCATGGCTACCCGCAAAGAAGGCAAGATTAACGCCATTTTCAGCTGCGAGGCCTACACCGGGCCATACGAGCGCAAGGTGCGCGACTGGTTCTATTTCTGCCGCGCCGGCATCACCATAGGCTCGGTGCTTATAGACGGCTCCATCTCGGCCTGCCCCAATATCGACCGCGGTTTTGTGCAGGGCAATATCTACAAGGACAATCTATTGGATGTGTGGGAAAACCGTTTCCAGCCTTTCCGCGACCGCAGCTGGACCAAGGCGGGACAATGCGCCCAGTGCAAGGAATACAAAAACTGCCTCGGCGGCGCCATGCACCTGCACCACCCCGACAGCGGCGAGATAACGCAATGCCATTACCGCACACTGAAAGGAGAGTAGCGGTCGGAGATTGAAGGTCAAAGGTCAAAGGTCAAAGGTCAAAGAATTTGTTCTCCGATACCATTGGTCGCTATCGAAAATCCACTGGTTTTTCTTCATATCCAAATTTTTCGTATATTTGCCAGACAAACAATAAAATGACATATTACGACACGTAGTTGTAAAATATTATAAATCAATGCAGTACAAAAAAACAAAAGTCATAAAAGAAGCTCTGTTTTACATTGCAGTGAGCTAAGATTCCCTTTTTTGTCATCTTCGGCAAAAGTCTCCACTCTCTTTTTAGTGCTTACCACGGCACTTTCTTTTTCGCTCCACGCGCAAAATGCAGTAAGCTCTACTGGTGGCTCCGCTGTCAGCAACACCCACATCATGAGCTACACCGTCGGACAAATTGCCTGTTCCAACGCCACATCCGCAAACAACCGTCTTACCGAGGGCGTACAACAGCCGTACACCGTGGAGAATGTATCCATTCCCGACATCAAGACTTTCGACTTCGAAATATCGGCCTACCCCAATCCCGCCTCGCACACACTCAACCTAAAACGCTCACAAAACGACAACACCCTACAAGTGGAGCTTTACTCCGTCGGGGGACAGAAACTCCATTCCGCAATATGGCAAGGCGACATGCTCTCCCTCGACCTTGCAAACCTCAACGCAGGTATCTACTGCATACGCATTTTCGACCAAAACGGAAAACAAAAAGTATATAGAATAACGAAAAAATAGTATCAAAATGAAAAAAATTGCAGCGTTTTTAATCATTGCATTTGCAACAATAAGCGTTTGGGCACAGTCGCCTCAAGGCTTCTCCTATCAGGCTGTGCTGCGCAACACCGACGGCACTTTTGTGTCGAGCCGACAAATAAGCGTCCGTGTGGGAATACGGCACGGCAGCGCCACCGGCAACGAGGCTTACGCCGAAACCCACAGCACCACAACAACTGCCGAAGGTCTGTTCGGCATTGTGGTAGGACAAGGCAACACCTTGGTAAACTGCACCTTTGCAAACTGTATCGACTGGGCAAACGGCCCGTGGTTTATTAAAACCGACGTGGACCCCAACGGCGGCACCAACTACACCCTCAGCACCACACAACAGCTGATGAGCGTGCCTTACGCCCTCTACGCCCTCAATGCAGGCAACGCCTCGGGCGGAAGTATTAGCGCCACCACAGTGCAAAACATGATAGACAGCACCGTGCGCAATATACGACAGCAGATTATTCTGCTACAGGCCGCCAACAGCCACACCGACAGCACTATTATTGTAATACAACAAACAGCAGGGACGATGAACGGACAAATAACGGCCCTCGACTCTCTTGTAAGAGCGTTGAACAGCCGCATAGACAGCACAAACGGCTCCGTTGCCACCGTAAACCAAGCGCTAACGGTAATCAACGGCCGTCTTTCCGCCCACGACTCCCTGCTAAACACTCTCCACAACCGCTTAAACAGCACCGACAGCACTGTTGCCGCTATGGGACAGACAATAGCAGGTTTAAACACCCGCATGTCGGCTTTCGACACCATGCTTAACAGGCTATACGCCCGTATCGACAGCATACAAATAAGTGTGGACAGCATTGCCGCCGGCAATGTAGTACACGACACCCTGATATTGCGCTACACCACAATAATACGAGACAGCGTGATAGTGTTCCGCGATACAGTGCTGATAACCGACACCAACAACAGCAACCCCTACGACGTGGCAGGCACTCTCCCCGGCGTGTTCAGTATTTCGGCTGTGAACAAAATAGCTTTCTCGCGCGGCAACCTGCAATACAAGGCTTCCACACGCACATGGCGCTTTGCAGAACACCAATACGACATCGTTGGCACCGCCAACCTCAATATCTCTTCCTCATACAACGGTTGGATAGACCTCTTCGGCTATGGCACAAGTGGATATAATTCCAAATATCCATATTTATCATCTACATTTTATGATCCATATCCATCGGGTTCAATAACCAACACTAATTATGACTGGGGAAAATATAACCGCATATCAAATGGCGGCGACAGCGCGGATATATGGCGAACACTTACAAAGGAAGAATGGACTTATATACTGAGCAGCAGAACAAATGCCGCCCAGCTCAAGACTTTCGCCACTGTAGCCAACACCCCCGGACTGATACTGCTCCCCGACAACTGGACTGCCGACACCACCATTACGCTTGTGGCAAACGTGAGTACAAACTTCACAACTAATGTTTACACAGTGGAACAATGGAGAACACTCCAAAACAAAGGTGCTGTATTTCTGCCAGCGGCAGGTTATCGTTATGGTTCATCTGTTATTAACACTACCACAGATGGGTATTACTGGACATCCTCATCAATAAATAATAGTACTTCTTCTACTTGCATACAATATATATACTTTACAAACAATACAGCACCAAAATTTATGCCCTCAAATTCAAGCTATTATTCCAATCACATGGGCAATGCCGTCCGTCTTGCAAGAGATTTAACGGTAATACCGTAAAACAGCAACCAAACAATAAGAGAGAGGCTTGCGTACTGCGCAGGCCTTTTTGTTTGCACATCTGCACCTCCAATAGCTTAACGCAAAACGTTTGCCTAACTCATTTCATCTTTCAACTAAAACTTACAAACTGCTGGTTTCTAATTCCGAAATGGCTGCGCCGAGCTAAAGGTTCCGAATTAATTGTTCATTGTCAATTACGCAACGCTTCACTTATGCGTGATTTTTGGCTGCACCTCAACATCATCCAAATAAATTTGCTGCTGTGTTCGGTTTGCACAAAAATTGTCAATTACTAATTACTAATTGTCCCTCCAGTCTCCGTTGTCTTTGATTAGTTGTACCAGACGTTCCACGGCTTCGCTTTGGTCGATGTTGCGGCACACCACCTCCTTGCCTTTGTAGAGGGTGATTTTGCCTTTGCCGCTGCCCACGTAGCCGTAATGTGCGTCGGCCATCTCGCCGGGGCCGTTCACTATGCAGCCCATCACTCCGATTTTGATGCCTTTCAGGTGCGAGGTGTGGCGTTTTATCTCCTGCAGAGCCTGCTGTATGTCGTATTGCGTGCGTCCGCACGAGGGACAGGAAATATATTCCGCTTTGAAAATTTTGGCACCCACGGCCTGCATAATATCCTGAGCCACAGGCGAATCGTCGTCGATTTCGGCTATCTCGCCGTCGATGAGCATACGTCCCAGCTCGGCGGCGCCGCGGATGCTGTATTCCTTGTCGTCGGGATAGGGTATGAAAAGTTTCCGTTTGTCGCCGCAAGGCTCGAAGGAGGTCTTCAGTGCCATAATCTCCTCTTGTGTGACGCTTTTGCGCGGCAGACGCGCTGCAATATCCTTTGCCACAGGAATTTCCGCCACGGGACTCTCGGTGAGCGACACCCTCAGCGTGTCGCCGATGCCGTCCAGAAGCAGTGTGCCGATGCCAGCCGCCGATTTTATGCGTCCCTGCTCGGCGTCGCCGGCCTCGGTAACACCCAGATGTATGGGGTAGCTCATGCCGTTTTGCAACATTTTCTGCACCAACAGACGCGTAGAATAAACCATCACCTTGACGTTGCTGGCTTTCATCGAAAACACCAGCTTGTGGTAGTCCATATTGCGACAGATTTGGGCAAACTCCACTGCCGAGGTGGCCATTCCCAGCGGGGTGTCGCCGTAGCGGCTCATAATACGTTCCGAAAGGGAGCCGTGGTTTACGCCAATGCGCATGGCGGTGCCGTGTTTCTTGCAAATCTCCACAAGAGCTGACATACGGTCCTGTATGCGTTTCAGCTCGTCGGTGTATTCTTGGTCGGAAAACGAGGTCTTGCCCGTGTTGCGGTCCACGTAGTTGCCGGGGTTCACGCGTACTTTTTCCACAATGGTGGCGGCCACTTCGGCGGCCTTTGGGTTGAAATGTATGTCGGCCACAAGGGGCAGCGTGTATCCGCGACGGTGCAGCTCGTTTTTGATATTGTATAGGTTTTCGGCGGCTTTCACGTCGGGGGCGGTGATGCGCACTATCTCGCATCCGGCATCGGCCAGAGCCATAGTCTGGTCCACGGTGGCGCGTGTGTCCATGGTGTCGGTGTTGGTCATCGACTGTATGCGGACGGGGTTGTCGCCGCCAAGGGCAAGGGTGCCTATCTGTATTTCGCTACTTTTGTAAATCATTGGCAAAAAGGGGTTTAATCGGCATTTTCGACAAGAATCTGCACTGTGGAGCGACTGCGCTGCTCGAGCAATATGCGGCGTTGGCCAACAATGGAACTTACTATGTCGCTGTTGTAATAACGTATGGTAACAAGCTGCAAACCAGTGTTGTATCTAACCTTGAACGACTTTTTCAGCAATGGTATCAGTTTTTCAAAAATCATGTCGTTGTTGTCGAGGCAAACAGAGAAACTCAAAGCGGAGTTCTGCATCATATTGATTTTCAATCCTATTTGTGCAAACGTTCCAAAAATGGACTGGAGGTTGTCCTCGGCAATGAACGAAAAATCTTTGGGCAATATTGAAAGCAGTATCTGGTTGTTTTTGAAGATATAAAGCGGAGTACGGGGTTTTATGGTTTTGAAATCGCCTATGGTTGAGCCTTCCTCGTCGGGGGTGACGAAAGATTTTACAAGTAACGGTATATGCTTGTTTTGCAGTGGTTTAAGAGTTTTCGGGTGTATCACCGACGCTCCGAAATATGTAAGTTCGATGGCTTCGTTGTAAGGTATGCGCTCTATTTTCACCGTACGGCTGAAATATTTAGGGTCGGCGTTGAGGAATCCCGGCACATCTTTCCAGATGGTCATCCGTTCGGCGTCGAGGCAGAACGAGAGCACCGAGGCGGAATAGTCGGAGCCTTCGCGGCCGAGGGTGGTGGTGGCACCCATGGCCGAGCCGGCGATAAAACCTTGGGTTACAACCATTTTGTATTCGTTGAACATGGGTTTAAGCAGGCGGTCGGCAGCACTTAGCGTCAGTTGCCAGTCGATTTTTCCTTCGCGGTAACGGTCGTCGGTCTTGATTATGGTCCGCACATCCAACCATTTGTTTTTCAGGTTTTTAAAATTAAGATATTCGCTTACAATGGTGGTGGACAGCAGCTCGCCGAACGACACAATCTGGTCGTAGTTGAAATTGTAGTCGAACGAGGCGTTGCGTATGCGGTCGTTTATCTGGTCGAAAATGCGGGTGAGCTTGGCCAACACAGGTTTCGCCGCATCGTCAAAAAGCTGGTTCGCGATGTGGGTGTGGTACTGCACCAGCTGTTCGTTGTTGTGCGGCACAAGTTTTTCCAGCAGGTTGGTGGTTTTGCCCATTGCAGATACCACAACCAGCAGCGGCTCGCCGTAGTACCGTTGCACAATGCCGGCCATGTTTTCCACGGCTTCGGCACTGTTTACAGAGGCTCCACCAAATTTAAAAACGTTCATAATATGCTATTTTACAATAAGTTTGTCGGAAAACATCTGGCCATCGGCTTTCACCCGAACGGTGTATGTACCTCGGGGCAGCCGCGAGGTGCCTATCGTTTCACCGTTTTTCACTTCTTTTATTTTCAACACCATTTTGCCCGATGCATCGAAAACGTACAGCGTGCCGGTAGAAATGTTTTGGGGCAGTTGTACAGTCACCTTTCCGGATGTGGGATTGGGCACTAATCTCATATTCCCGTCAAGGTTGTTTGAAATGGCGGCCAGTCCCACCCTGATGTTGGCTGTGTCGGCAATGGCAAGTGTGTATTCGCCTGTTTTCAGTGGATAAACGGATAGATAGCCCTGAGTGAGCGTGCCTTCCCTATTCGACGGCAGATAGTGCCAGTCGTCGCTCGGGTCGGTGCGGTAGAGCAGCACAAGGGAGTCCACCGAGGCAGTGTTCTCAAGGAAATTGTCGTCGAGAAAAGCAAAAGCCGCTGTGGCTGTGGTATGACGGCTGAAGAAAAACTTTCCCGTAAGACGGTTGCGTATGTCGCCCAAAACGGTCCAATAGCGGTGTGCCATGCGTTTTACGGCGGTGTCGGGGTCTTTCATGGCATCGGGGCTCACCCAATGGTGCGACACATGTAGGAAATTGCTGTCGCGTACCGACAAGTTTTGTTCATAGAAATAGGCACTTGTATATTGCCGCTGGCCGGGTGTGGCTATGATGTCGCAGCCGGTGGTGATGGCATCGGAAATGGTGTTGTAGAAATCCACAATGGCAAATTTGGCCTCGAAAGGCAGGGCAAAAGTCTGCCGTGCATATTGTCCGTCGAAAGCCACGATTTTGGTAACGCTGTCCCATGAGCTCGAAAAAAACGTTACCGGCACGCGGTTGCCGTTGGCATATTGCGAAGCCCCCAGAAGCCGTTGGCGCAAAAACACCGTGGCACTGTTGCCGTTGGTGCGCAGCGAGTCGATGGAGAAATGGGTGAAACCGGGGGTGAATACGTGGAAATCGAAGAATTTTGTCAAATCCACACCGGAATATAGCGACAGCGAGTCGCGGAGCTGTGCCGAGGTGAGGCTGCCGAAGGCGTGGTTGGCGAACAGCCGACGCATAGAAGCGTAGAACACCGAGTCGCCCAGATATCCGCGCAGCGAGTGCCAAACCGTTGCTCCTTTGTTATACACTGTACCAGAATAGGTCAGCGGGTCTGGGATGTTAGCCACGGAGTGGTAGGTGGAGTCGGTGTGGTGCATGGTGCGTATCACCTTTTCGAGGTTGGCCTGATAGTACTCGTCGGCGGCCTCTTTGCCGAAAGCCGCTTCCATAGCCACCTCCTCGCAGAACGAGGCACCGCCTTCGTTGAACCACATATCGGCCTGAGTTTCGCAGGTTACGAGGTTACCGAACCAAGCGTGGGATAGCTCGTGACACACCACCATCTGGCAGACGTTGCTGCGGTCGCCGATGCATTGATCTATCAATGAGATATTTGCCACGTGTTCCATCGAGCCGCGCGGGGTGCCCACATATCCCACACGTCCCCAACGGTAGGGGCCGAAACAACGCTCAAACATCGGCACCACGGTGTCGAGGATGGCGAAGGTGTTGGCGATGTTGTTGCTGTCGCCGTAGAGGAAACGCACCTCGAGCGGGTAAGTCCCGTAAAGGCTGTTTATGTTTTTACTATGCAGACGGAAATTGCCGATGGTTACCGATGAGAGGTAAGTGGAGATTGGGTGCGACACACTGTAGTGGAAGGTGCGGCTGCTGTCGGCGGCGTAGGCGCTCACCGAATCGCAGATGCCGCTGCAGGTGGCTTCCCAGCCGCGTGGCACCGTAATGGCGTATTGGTAGGTGGCTTTGTCGGCAAACACGTCGCGACAAGGGAACCACGCTCTGCCGAAGGTGTGCGGCGACTCCTCGAACACCGCACCGAGGTTGTAGATGATGTTTCTAGCAAAATGGAATCCGCCCATGCCGTAATTCTCCACATAGCCGGAACTGTGGTAATACACACGCACATGCAGGGTGTCGCCTGCGCCGGAGCCGTTGGGAACGGGTATTGTCAGGTAACGGTTGTCGTAATTCACCGTACTGCGGGTGTTGTTCACAAAAACGGAATCCACCGTGGCGGCCTTCAGGTCGAGGGTAAATGTCGGCACTT
>Ga0310697_10003574_pt1 | contig 15675 bp, 14 predicted proteins | sample 172DNAGHGlowgp2_FD_203883 | JGI IMG/M metagenome (GOLD analysis project Ga0310697, IMG submission 203883) | Sheep rumen microbial communities from Palmerston North, Manawatu-Wanganui, New Zealand - 1728 DNA GHGlow gp2 (v2) (version 2) | ecosystem: Host-associated > Mammals > Digestive system >... | reverse complement strand
GATGTTCGTCCCCTTCAAGGATCTGCTGGGCTTCGACGTGGTCGCCTGGATCGTGGACTACGCCCTCGGCAAGAAGAACGATCCCGCCATGCTGCCCCCGTCCCAGGAGAAGGCCTTCAAACGCTGCGCCACAAGCTACATGCTCTGGACGAACGAAAAGGGCGGCACCATCGGTACCATCGAGGGGCTGGACGTGGTGCGAAGCTGGCCCGGCGTGACCGTCGACTCCCTCGCCTGTGTGGGTGATCCCATCCGCCCCTACGGCCCGCTTGGCTGCATCCTCTTCACCACGGAGAATGCGGAGGAGATGTTTGAGATGATCAAAAGGATCAACGATACCGTGCGCATCACCAATACCGACGGTGAAAACGTCCTCATTTACTACGATGATTTTGACTACCTCCGCGGTGTTTATCAGGAGGGGCTGGCCGGCAAGTAAGCGCCCCTGACCGCAGCTTTCACAGCAAGGAGGAAGTTTCATGGAGCTATTCAACAAGATTGTCTATTTTCTCGGCTCACTCACGACGGTGGTGTGCATTGTGCTCTGCCTTGTCCTCTTTTTCGCCTGCAAGAGCAGGGACAGGCAGGGCCGCCGCGTCGAGCTTGACAGCAAAACCCCCGAGGCGCCCTGGCCCCTCGGACTCTGGATCGCGGGCGTTTTTGTCGCGGGCACGGGTGTCGCGCTGATGTATGCCCCCGGCGACCTGGTAGGTTATGTGGAGGCAGGGCTCAACCCCGTGGAGTCCATCACGATGGTCGCCCTTCTCAACGGCGCGCCCGTCTGGGCCATGTATTCCATTATCGGCCTGTGGTACATGAAGCACATGGACTCGAAGATCGGCAAAATCGCCGCCATGCTCTCCACCGTGCTCGGTATGTCCATCTCCCTCTGGACGGGCATGAACACTGTCACCCGCTTCATCGGCCTTACCTTTCCGGGGCTTAAGTTCCTGCTCGCCGCCATCACGGTGCTCGTCGCCATGACCTCGGCAAGGTATAACCTGCTCAAGGGCATGTCGCGCCTTGCGTTTCTGATGTTCTTCATCGCGTTTCTCGCCGTTTTGTCCACGCCGCTGACAGACTTTCACTTCATGCCCATCACGGGCCGCATCACGAAGAATTTCTGGCGTGAGTACTTTTTCGGCGCGACGGCGGCAAGCTGGATCTTCTGGTTCCTCTCCTGGACGCCGACGGTTTCCCGCTGGCTTGCGCACATCTCCAAGGGCCGGACCATGAAGGAATATATTGCCGGCACCATGATTTTGCCGACCGTCCTTGCCTTCGTGTGGATGGCGGTGTCGTGGATGTATCAGGATGTGATCATGAGCTTCAACCTCGCCAAGAACATATCCTCCTTCATCCCCTGCGTGATCTTTATTATCTCCGGTCTTCTCTTCATGACCGGCACACTGGACTCCGACTGCAAGGTGTTTACTGAGGATCTGGAATACCTGACCAACGGCAGAATCAACCACATCTCTTCGATCCCCTATTATGGGCTTTTCGTGCTCTTTGTGTTCAGCCTCTTTATCTCCGGCATCATCCGCCAGCCCTTTGCGTTTAACGAATACTCCTCGCTGATCTTCATGCCCCTGATGCTTATGAGCATCCTTGAATGCGTGAAGATCGTCAAAAAGCGGTAAGAGACTCTGCGCTCTTACCGCGGAAAGAAGGATATCACCATGTCCGAAACCATCAATGTTACGCGCTCCGCCCTGCCCTCCTTTGAGGAATACTGTGACGAGATCCGCAGCATCTGGGACAGCCACTGGCTGACCAACATGGGCGAGAAGCACCAGGCCCTGGAAAAGGCCCTGCAGGACTATCTCGGGGTCAGGCATGTAAGTCTGCTCACAAACGGCCACCTCGCGCTGGAAAACATTCTGGAGGCCTATGACCTGCACGGGGAGATCATCACCTCCCCCTACACCTTTGCCTCCACCACGCACGCCATTGTGCGCTGCGGCTGCACGCCGGTGTTCTGCGACATCGACCCGGTGAGCTATACCATCGACCCCAATAATATTGAGGCACTGATCACGGAAAAAACCTGCGCCATTCTGCCCATCCACGTCTACGGGAACCTCTGCGACACCGAGGCGCTGGAGCGCATTGCGAAGAAGCACGGCCTCATGCTCATCTATGACGCGGCCCACGCCTTTGGGGTAAAGAAAAACGGTGTCAGCTCCGCCTGCTTCGGGGATGCGTCCATGTTCTCCTTCCACGCCACCAAGGTTTTCCACACCATCGAGGGCGGCGCTCTCTGCTACGCTGACGACAGCATTGTCCAGCGGATCTATGACCTCAAAAACTTCGGCATTCACGGGCCGGAGGAGGTTCCCTTCGTCGGCGGCAACGCGAAGATGAATGAGTTCTGCGCCGCTATGGGCCTGTGTGAGCTGCGGCATCTGGATGCCTGGATCGCCGAGCGCAGGAAGGTCGTGGAGCATTACCGCGCCCGTCTTGAGGGGGTGCCGGGTCTGAAGCTCAACGCCCCGCAGCCCGGCGTGGAATCCAACTACGCCTACTTCCCCGTGGTCTTCGACGGCTACAAGTATACCCGTGACGAGGTGTTCGACCGGCTCGGCGCGCAGAACATCGTCGCCCGCAAATATTTCTACCCCATCACCAATTCCTTTGCATGCTACCGCGGCAGGCCCGGCTTCGATCCGGACGCGACACCCATCGCCAAATTCATGGCGGAGCGCGTGCTGACGCTGCCGCTGTACCCCGATCTCAGCGCTGACGTTGTTGACCGCATCTGTGACATTATTTTAGGATAAGGAGTGCCTGCCATGTTGTTGTGGAAATGGAAAATCATCGCGCCGCTGGCTATGACGGCTGTTGGCGCTGCGGTAACGGGTATTGCGATTCTCCGGCAGAAGCTTCCGACGGAGCTTCCTGACAGCGAGAACGTGCAGGATGCCAGGCCCGCCGTGCTCAAAACCGGCAGTTACAGCTTCATCTCCGGCTTCAAGGATGCCGCGACTGTGGAGCTTCTCATCGACTACGACCCCGAAAAGTTCAGCTTTGTCGTGGTGGAGGACGAATTTCTCAACTATTCCAGCGCCTCCCACGCGGCGATCCTCTACGGTCAGGATTTCAATGTCCAGCTTGAATACGCCACCTATTATAGTGGCGAGGATTTTGCCGCCCACCGCGCCCATCTCGAGGAAAAGTACGGGACGCGCGGGGAGATCAGCTGCGGCGCGCACACGGGTCTCTGGGTGCTGGACGGCGACAACATTGCCATCCACTTCCCCATTCCGGACGACAGTCACAGCTACCTGCTCGTCACGGTGCAGAAGACGCCGGATTACGACGACGAGATCACAACGCTGCCGGACTATGCCCCGCTCAGGGAACTGCTCGGCACGATCCGCTTTGTAAGAAGCTGAAGCACATATCACACATAAGAAAGGCGTTGCCTCTCCATAGCGCTTGTCGCTATTTGGAGGCAACGCCTTTTTCACCGGGATTGACGTGCACCATGATGTGCTTGACACTGGGGAACTCCCGCTCGATGCGGTCATGCACCGCCTCGGCCACGGCATGGGCGTCATAAAGACTCATGCTGCCGTCCAGGCGGATCTCCAGATCCACATAGATGCGGTTGCCGAACTCACGGGTCTGGAGACTGTCGATGCCCTGGATCTCCGGCTGCTCCAGCACACAGTCGGCAAGGCGCTGTTCCGTTTCGCTGTCGCAGGCGCGGTCCACCATCTTCTCCGTAGCGTCCCGGAAGATATCCAGCGCGGCCTTGAGAATGAAGGCGCAGATCACAAGGCTGGCAATCGGCTCCATAATGGGATAGCCCAGCCGTGCCCCAGCAATGCCGATCAGTGCGCCGACGGAGGAAAGCGCGTCGCTGCGGTGATCCCAGGCGCTGGCCATCAGAGCCGCGGAGTCGATGAGCCTCGCGTAATGGCGGGTATACCAGTACATGATCTCCTTCACCACGATGGAAACCGCCGCCGCGATGAGCGCGGCAAGCCCCGGCACATGCTGTCCCTCGTTTCCGGCGCGGATCGCGTCCACCGCCTGCCAGCCGATCAGGATGCCGGTCAGAGCCAGCAGGATGGCGAGGATAATCGCCGCCACGCATTCAAAGCGCTCATGCCCGTAGGGGTGCTCCCGGTCCGCCGCGCGGCGGGAGAGCTTCACGCCGATGATGACGATGAAGCTGCTGAGCACATCCGAGGCAGAGTGCACCGCGTCGCTGACCATGGCCCCGGAGCGGGCCATGATGCCGACAAGAAGCTTTCCCAGCGAGAGCGCCGTGTTCACAACGATGCTGACAGCTGATACCCGCGTGGCAATTTTCTCGAAGTCCTTTTCCACGTTCAAGGCACTCGTCCTTTACAGCAGCGGCGCAATGATTTTCAGCAATGCGCCCATGATCCTGTACCCACGGTTGCCGGGATTGATCATTTCCGGGGTGACGAAGGTGCTCTTTTTCAGCGTATCCTGGAAGTCCTGCTCGATCTCGGAAATGCAGGGGACCTTGTAAAGATACGTGCCGCACTCAAAATGGTGATAGAGGCTGCGGTAGTCCAGATTGATGGTGCCCACCACGGCGCGCTCATCGTCACTGACGAAAACCTTCGCATGGACGAAGCCGGGGGTGTACTCATATATTTTCACGCCCGCGTCCGCGAGCGCGGCATAGTGGGACTTTGCCAGGGAGTAGGCCAGTTTCTTGTCCGGGATGCCGGGCAGGATCAGCTTGACATCCACACCGCGCTGGGCGGCATATTTGAGCGCTGTCTCCAGCTCACCGTCCAGGATGAGGTAGGGCGTCATGATGTGCACATAGTCCCGCGCGCGGTTGAGAAAGTCCATGTAGACGCTCTCGCCCGCCTTATCCGCATCCAGCGGGCTGTCGGCGAAGGGCATGACATAGCCCTCTGCCTCGACGCCGGGGCTTTTCAGCAGCTCAGGCGAGAAATCCGGATTCGATTCGACCAGGTTCCACATTTGCAGGAACATCAGCGTAAAGCTGGAAACGGCTTTGCCGCGCAGCATGATGGCCGTATCCTTCCAATGACCGAAGCGCACGATGCGGTTGATGTACTCGTCGGCCAGGTTTACGCCGCCGTTGAAGGCTACCTTGCCGTCGATGACCAGGATCTTGCGGTGGTCGCGGTAGTTATAATGCGTGGAGACGATCGGCGAAACGGGAGAAAACGCCTTTGCGTGGATGCCCTTTGCCTCCAGCATCTTTGCGTAGCCGATCGGGAGGGTCATGATCTCGCACATGCCGTCAAACATGACACGCACATCGACACCGGCCTGCGCCTTGCGAATCAGCACATCGAGGATGCGGCCCCACATATAGCCCTCCTCAATGATGAAATACTCCATGAAGATAAACTTCTCCGCCTTCTCCAGCTCCTCCAGCATGGCCTCCAGCATATCCTCACCCAAGGGGAAATAACGCACCTGCGTCCCGTCATAGATCGGGAAGCAGCCGCTGCGGTTGAGGTATTTGTAGAGGTCATCCGAGGCATAGGGATCGCCTTTGAGGTTCTTGAGCGTCTCCTTCTCCTGAGGGATGGCGTCTTTCGTCATATTGATCAGAGCATTGACGCGCTTGGTTTCCGTGCGGTGCCCGAAGTTATTCTGCGTATACGCCAGCAGCAGCGTTCCCACCAGCGGGGCAACGGCAATCAGCGCAAGCCAGGTGAGCTTTGCGGAATAATCCATGCGGTTATTGAACAGATAAATCGTCGCACAGAAGACGAAAATGGTCTGGAACACCGCATAGTGCGGCAGATACTCTCTGAGCTGCTTCATAAAGAGGAAATACACCACGACCTGCAGCACAAGCAACAGCACCACGATAAAGAAACGGCTGAACACCAGGGGCAGCAGCCCCTTCTTCTTCGGCGGGGCAAGGCGGACGACGTTTTCGTTTCCGTTTTCCATTGGGGAGGTTCCTCCTGAATCTTGTTTTATTAGGGTAATATGATTGCAGAACAAGGAAGACGTTATACTTTATGAACGGAGACCCGAAAATACACAGCTTTTTTCATGTCGTTTTCGGTTCTTTCTTTCTCAGGCGCGGCAGCCAGTAGTCCTTGCCGTAGACCAGAATCTCCGCCAGCAGGCACACGGGCATGGCCGCGAACACGTCCACTGCCGAGTGCTGCTTGACAAAGCACACAGCAAGACAGATCATGATGACCGCAAAGGTCAGCGTCGCCTTCCAGATATTGGGCATTTTCTTATCCTTGAGCCCCACGGACAGGATGCCCATGGAGTAGGCCGCGTGAAGAGAAGGGCAGACGCCCGTGTTGGTGTCAAAGGCATAGATAAATTTCATGATATCGGTGAGCAGGTTGTCGCGCGGGAAGACAGTGGGCCGCAAGTCCTGCCGGGTAGGCCAGACAATATAGCAGACCATGGCCACGGCCTGGGTGATCATGATAAAGGTCTGCAGCTTCTTAAAGCGCGGCACATCATAGAAAAAGGTGTGTGCCAGCGAGCCGAACACCAGGAAATACCAGCCCACATAGAAGATCACAAAGAACTCGTTAAACGGGATCAGATCATCCAGAAAGCAGTGGACCGGATGGCACTTGGATGCAGGAATCAGATTTTCCGTGATAAAGTACAGGATGAAATAGACGATCCAGCCGCCCAGCAGCTTGACGTGTGCAAAGCGCGGCTCATTCAGTCGCGTGAGAGAAAAGCCGCTGTAATCATACGGCTGTTTGTTCATCGGTATAGACCTCCAGGGGGATGTTTTTGGGGTATTGGCTTTTCGGCACGTTCGGGTACGGCACCACGGTATGCTCCGGCTGGCTGACGGCGATTTCGGTGATGGCATCCATCAGGGCATTGCAGATGCGCGTGCGCTCGTCCGTGATGGGCTGATCCGCATGGAAACGGATGGGCTTGCCGAAGAAGAGGGTTTTAAGCTTCGGCGCCACATATAACGGCACGAAGCTCAGCTCCGTCCCGGTCTTCTTGTGGTAAAAGCGCGCAAGGTCGATGAATTTATCCTGAAAGCCGTGCACGATGTTGTTATGCTCATCATAGCATTCCGGGAAAATGACCATGCTGGCCCCCTGCTTCAAAAGCGCGATGGATTCCCGATAGGTGGTGATGAGCCTTGTGTCGTGGTAGACCGGAATCGTATGGGCGTTATTGAAGATCAGCACGGCCAGCGGCGTGATCACATGGCTCAGAAGCCTATAGAACCCGTGCGTCCACTTCGGCTTGCCGGACCAGAAGTCCTGAAAGGCATAGTCCGGCACCTCCTCCCGGTGCATCATCTGGCCTGCGCACCAGACATAGTGATCCACGGGAATATAGATCTCTCCGGCGATGGGGCCGTAGATCTGGCTGTGATTGCCGACAATGACGCAGGGCTCCTGCGGGATGTTTTCGGTGCCCGTCAGCTTATACTTCGGGGAAAACCGCTTTATGATTCTGTAAACGAGCTTATAGGTCCAGGGTGTTTTCTTTTCTTCCATTCTTCACCATTCCTTCAAAGTGCCATCATACCACCGAATTATAAAGAATGTGTTAAGGCCGGAAGATTTTCATTATTAAAAACCGGGAGGTGTGAGCCTCCCGGTATGATGCGGTTTGAATCTCTTACGGTCTGAGCTGGAGATACAGATCGCGGTACTGCTTGGCGGAGTTCTCCCAGGAGACATCCTTCTCCATGTCGCGCTGCACCATCTCGTCCCAGCGGGTACGGTCGGTGAAGTACACGGTCTTGGCACGGTTGACGGCATCCAGCAGCAGCCCCGCCTCATAGCGGTCGAAGGTGAAGCCGTTGCCCTCGTTGGTAAACTCGTTATAGGGCTGCACGGTATCCTTGAGGCCGCCGGTCTCGCGCACGACGGGAATGGTGCCGTAGCGCATGGCGATGAGCTGGGTAAGGCCGCAGGGCTCGAAGAGACTCGGCACCAGCAGGGCGTCCGCGCCGGCATAGATCTGGTGGGCCAGGCCTTCATTGTAAGAGATGTAGGAGCAGACAGTGCCGCGGTTGGCGTTCTCATAGTAGCGGAAGGCATCCTCATAGCGCTTCTCGCCGGTGCCGAGGACGACCACCTGGGTATTGCCGTCCACGAACTGCTGGAAGACCGCGTTCACAAGGTCAAGGCCCTTCTGGTCGGTAAGGCGGGAAATGAGGCCGATGACCATTTTGTCCGTGTTCTGCTCAAGGCCGAGGGCCGCCTGGAGGGCCAGCTTGTTGGCCTTTTTCTTCTCCACGGCGTTGGCGGCGTCATAGGTCTCCGCCAGCAGCTTATCGGTCGCGCTGTTCCAGAGATCCACGTCGATGCCGTTGACGATGCCGCGCAGCTTTCCGGAGTGGAAGCGCAGGTGGGCATCCAGGCCCTCACCGTAGAAGCCGGTCTGGATCTCCCAGGCGTAGGTGTTCGAGACAGTGGTGATCATGTCCGCGTAGGCAAGGCCGCCCTTGAGCATGTTGGCGTCCTCATAGCCCTGCTTGAGGTGGCCGTAGTCAAACACGTAGCCGGGCAGGCCGGTCCAGTAGCGCAACGTCGGGATATTGTAAATGCCCTGGAAGCGCAGGTTGTGAATGGTGATCACGCTCTTGGCGCGGCCCACGGGAGAGTCGGCAAAGAGAGTACGGAGATACACCGGCACCAGCGCGGCCTGCCAGTCATGGCAGTGGATGATGTCGGGGATCCAGTCCATGTAGTTCAGCGCGGCCAGCGCGGCTTTGGCGAAATAGCAGTACTTGGGAATGTCGCGCACCAGATCGGTGTAGGGATTGCCCCAACTGAAGAAATCGTTGTTGTCGATGAAGTCATAGACAACGCCGTCCCACACGTATTCCATGATGCCCACATAGAAGCTGCGGCCGTCGGCGCAAAGATCCATCTGGAACTCGCCGCGGTAGACCATCTTCTCCTGATACTTCTGGGGGATGCAGGCATAACGGGGCAGAATGACCTTGACATCGCAGTTCTGCTTGGTCAGGGCACGGGGCAGGGCATACATCACGTCGCCCAGGCCGCCGGTTTTAATGAACGGATAGCACTCAGAGCCGATAAAGGCCACGCTGCGGCGCGGCTGGGGCAGCTCAACAACAGGTTCTTCCACGACAGGTTCCTCCTTGACTTCTTCTTGTGCGGCAGCTTCCGCAATATCAGCCTCTGCGGCGGCAGCTTCCGTGACGGCTTCCGCAACAGCGGCTTCTGCCGCTTCTTCAACGGCAGATTCAACAGCCTTGCCGATTTCCTTCACTGCATCTTCGGCCACGGCTTCTTCAACGGCAGACTCAACGGCCTTGCCGATTTCCTTCATTGCCTCCTCGGCCACGGCTTCTTCCTCGGCAGACTCAACAGCCTTGCCGATTTCCTTCATTGCTTCTTCGGCCACTGCTTCTTCGGCGGCAGACTTCACAGCCTTGCCGATTTCCTTCACTGCTTCTTCGGCCACGGCTTCTTCCACGGCAGACTTCACAGCCTTGCCGGCCTTTTTCGCGGCTTTCTCTGCCGCAGCTTCTTCAGCGACGGATTCGAGAACAGAGGTCAGCGCGGCCTCAACGGGATCGACGGCCTTTTTCGCAGTTTTCTTGCGGGCGGGCGCTTTTTTCTTTTCAGCGGCCTTCTCCTCCGCAGGCGCGGCATCCTTCTTTACCGCCTTTTTGCGGGCAGGGGCCTTCTTCTCTGTGGGTGCTGTCTTTTCCGCGGCGGGTGCGGCCTGCTCCGCAGCAGGCGCCGCTTCCACAACAGGTGTGGCCTGCTCCTGCGCCTCAACAACGGGTGCAGTTTTTTTCGCGGTTTTCTTCTTTTCGGTCTTCTCTTTGAGTTCTTTCGCAGCGGTCGTCTTTTTATCAGGCATTACGAAGTCTCCTTTTATAACACGATCATCTGAATGATGGCGGGTGTATGATGGATGAGAAAACGTTTGTCGTCAATCAGCATTTCCCGATACTCTTGACATTATTAAAAATAACATATTAACAGGCATATGTCCAGCAGGAGATTAAAATATTTGCACAATTTTCCTTTTGTTTCGGCTTGCCGGATGGGTAAAAATGTCTTCGACGAATTAACGGCAGACCATACAGCCTGCCGTTGATATATATTATGTCTGACCGTTCCAGGCCTTGATCTCCGTGCGCAGCCAGTCGGCAAATTCGTCAATTCCTTCGCCAGTGCGGGCGCAGATGGGGATGATCTTCATTTTGGGGTTGAGCCGCCAGACATACTCCTTGCACTTTTCGATGTCAAAATCGAAATAAGGCAGCACGTCAATCTTATTGATGAGCAGCACATCGCAGATGGAGAACATGAGCGGGTACTTGAGGGGCTTGTCGTGCCCCTCGGGGACAGAGAGGATCATGGCGTTTTTCACGGCGCCGGTGTCAAACTCAGCAGGACAGACGAGGTTGCCGATATTCTCCAGAATGGCAAAATCCACATCTTCCACGCCGAGTCCCTGCAGGCCTTGTTTGGTCATGCCCGCGTCCAGATGGCACATGCCGCCGGTGTGAAGCTGAATAACCTTGACGCCGGTCTTCTCGATTGCGGCGGCGTCCACGTCGGAGTCGATGTCGGCCTCCATGACGCCGATACGAAACTCGTCCTTCAAGGCGGCGATGGTCTTGCCGAGGGTCGTGGTCTTGCCGGAGCCGGGAGAGCTCATCAGATTGAGCAGAAAGACCTTGTCCTTTTTCAGCTCCTCGCGCAGCTTGTCAGCCTCGCGGTCATTGTTTTCAAAAACGCTCTGCTTTATCTCAAGTATTCTGTATCCTTCCATATGGCACCTCTTTCATATTATGTGATGAACAAACGGCAGTATAGCACAGCTCAGGTGAGTAAATCAAGTGCCGTGCGAAGGCGCGGCTCCCAGTCCGCGCGGTTCAGGTAAAACTCCGTGTCCGGGGCGAGAAAGCATACAAGCCCGCTCTGGGCAAAGGCCGCAAGGCTCTTCTCGATCTCGTTTTCTCCGGGCGCGCCCATATGGATTGGGACAAGCCCCGCGCTCAGTGCCGCTTCACTGTCCTGTACGCCGCTGTACAGCCATTCCACAAAGCCCTCGGCTGTCGGCATATAGATTCCCTCCATTAGGGCAAAGCCCATCAGCTCCGCCGGATAGAGCTGTGTGCCGCCCTCCGGCAGCGGCAGCAGCGACACCCGCAGATCCCGCTCGCCCGCCCCGGCAAGTGCCGTGGAGCGGGTGATCGCGCAGGGGATCATGCCCTGCCGCACATAGTCCGCGGCTGCCTCCATCGGCCGCAGGCCGCCCAGAAACGCCGACTCCGCCAGCATATTATAAAGGCTCACAAAGACGTAGTCCGCCTTGTCCGCCTCGGGTTGCCCCTTGATCCAGTGCCCCTCCGAGAGCGCTGCGGCAAACAGCAGATCCGAGAGATCATCCGACAAAACGAAGGGCTGTGTCCCGGCAGCGGTGAGCAGCGCCTCAAGGCTTTCATAGCTTTCGCTGTTCAGGGTTGTATTGGTTAGCAATACGGGAAGCCTGCCGCCGATGGGAAAGAAAGAGCTGCCGATCTCCTCCCCTGCTGTTTTAAGTGATTCCGAAAACTCCCGGGGTGCGGAAAGCGGGCTGAGCTTGTCCCGCTGCGCAAGGCTTGCGGCCCGGAAGTGATTGCAAAAGAGAAGGTCAGGCTTTCCGTTGTCAAAGGCCTCCCCCAGTGCCTTCTCATCCGCGAAAGCCGTCTCTTCCACACGAAGGCCAGTGTCCTTTCGGCAGCGCTCAAGAAGGGCGCGCATGACCGCCGGGGAGCAGTCATCCTGCAGGTACCAGAGAGTGAGACTGCTTTCGCTTTTCGGCGCTTCCACGCGAGAAAAACACACCATCCCGACACACAGCGCGGCGGCTGCGGCGAGGATCAGAATGCGCCAGAGCCATCTTTTGTTCATATTCTCCCCTCTCTCTGTATGACCGCATGATTATAGCACGCGGCAGCGCCGCCATACAAGCGGTTTGCGCTTTCTCTGTGCTTATGGTAAAATGGATGCATGAATTATTTTCGGAGGCTTCAACATGCGATATAAAGCAGTTTTATTTGATATGGACGGCACCGTCCTCGATACGCTGACCGATCTCACCAACGCCGTCAATCACATTCTGGACGAATACGGCATGCCCCGCCGCACCCCGCGGGAGGTGGCATCCTTCCTCGGAAACGGCGCGGCGACGCTTCTCAGAAAGTCCGTGCCGCCGGATACGCCGGAGGCGCAGCTTGCCGAAATGCTCCGCGTCTACCAGCCCTGGTATGACAGCCATTGCGCCATATACACCGCGCCTTACCCGGGTATTCTCGCCCTGATGCAGTCTCTGCGGGCGGCCGGGGTGAAGCAGGCAGTCATCTCCAACAAGCAGGATTCCGCTGTCAAGCATCTTGCCGCCGAACACTTCCCGGGTCTGCTGGAGACCGCCGTCGGCGAGAGCGCCACCGTGCGGCGCAAGCCGAACCCCGACGCCGTCCTCGCCGCGCTGCGGGAGATGGCGCTTTCCCCGGAGGACGCCGTCTATGTCGGCGATACGGAGGTGGATCTCCGGACCGCCGAAAACGCGGGTCTTGCCTGTGCCATTGTCGGCTGGGGCTTTCGCACAGAGGAAGAGCTTCGCGTAGCGGGTGCAGAGCGTATCTTTTACTCCGCCGAAGAGCTGGGCGACTGGTTATTGAGCGATTGATGCAGCTTTTCAGCAGCCTCCTTTAACGGTTCAAGCCAGGCATAGGGTACATTCAGTTCCCCGAAGATACCCGTGCCGAGGCCGATGTGCGGCTTGTTGTCGCCGTGAAAGTCGCTGCCGCCGGTTTTTAAGAGGCTGTATTCCCCCGCAAGCTTTTCAAGATACCGGACCTGTTCAGCATCATATCCGCTGTACCGGCACTCCATACCGCGGAGGCCGTGATCCATGCAGCGCTCGATCAGCTCCCGCAGCTCTGCGTCGTTCTTCTTATACTGGAAGGGGTGGGCCAACACCGGCACGCCGCCGGACTGCACGATGGCCTCCACGGCAGCGTCAATATCAAGGGTTTTGCGCGGTACAAAGTAGCGCTGACCCCTGCCGAGATAGCGTGTGAAAGCGTCGCTCACGCTCTCGGCAAGGCCCAGCTCCATCAGGACACGCCCAAAATGCGGGCGGCCGATCGCCTTGCCGTAGCGCTTTTTCATCTCCGCATAACTCACCGGCAGGCCGTCAGCCGCCATGAGGGACGCGATCTGCTCATTGCGCCGGTCCCTGTCATTGATAACATTCGCCAGCAGCGGGATCAGGTTCTCAATGTAATATCCGAGGATATGAACAGACACCCCGTATTTCGTGCTGACCTCGATGCCCGGTACTACCTCGATCCCGTAATCCATCCCGGCAGAAACCGCCTCCGCACGGCCGAAAACCGTGTCGTGATCGGTGACGGCCATGGCGCGCAGGCCGATCATCGCCGCTCTGCGCACCGCCTCACGCGGGGTGCAGGTGCCGTCCGAGGCTGTGGTATGAACATGGAGATCTATTTCAGTCATTGAATGCACCGTTCTATCTCTGCGTTGGCTTTTTCGTAGATTTTTTCCGGCTCTTCGCCGATGAAGAATTCGCCGTTTTCATAGAGCACCCGGCCGTTGACCATGGTCAGGCGCACGTTTTCCTTGGAGCCCGCGTACACAATGTTGCGCGGGATATTATGCAGCGGCTGCATATTGGGCCGCCGCAGATTGAGCACGACAAGATCCGCCTTCTTACCCGCGGCAATATCGTCGCAGGCGTCAAGCCCGATGGCGCACGCCCCGCCGACGCAGGCCATCTCCAGCACCCGGTCGGCCCCGCCCGCGGCGGCATCCTCCTGCGTGACCTTCTGCAGGGCGCTCGCCAGATACATTTCCCGGAAAAAGTCCAGGGCATTGTTGCTGGCTGCGCCGTCTGTACCGATGGCGATGGGCACCCCCGCCTTTGTCAGCCTGTCCAGCGGCGCAATGCCGCTTGCAAGCTTCAGGTTTGAGCAGGGATTGGTCACGGCCCAGAGCTTTTTGCGGGCAAAGAGGGCAATATCCTCCTCACTCATCCAGACGCAGTGAAAGCCGCCCCCGCCGTAGTCGAAGAAGCCGATGCTGTCCAGAAGCTGCGGCGGCGTCATGCCGTAGCGCTCAATGCAGCCCTCTACCTCCGCCCGTGTCTCGCACAGGTGGGTGTAGCAGGGCGCATTGTATTTATGGGACAGCTCCACCGCGTACCGCATGCGCTCCATGCTGGTGGTATACTCGGCGTGGATGCCGAGCTGATAGGATACCAGCTCATGCAGAGCGTTGAATTTCAGATACTCCCGCTCGATGTTCTCCGGGTCCGCATCAAAATTGTTGAGGCCGGAGCAGATCACCGTGCGAAAGCCGCTGTCGATATTGGCGGCGGCATAGGCGTCGTTCTTGACATACATATCAAAGCTCGCCGTGATGCCGGAGGAGAGGTATTCCATGATGCCAAGGCGCGTGAAGGTATAGACCATCTCCGGCGTGAGCTTCGCCTCGTTCGGAAATACCTGTTTGTAGAGCCAGTCCTGAAGCGGCATGTCGTCGGCGTACGAGCGCAGAAAGGTCATGGCGGTGTGGGTATGGGCGTTCTTGAAGCCCGGCAGCAGCAGATCGCCCCGCAGGTCGATCTCCCGTTCAAAGCCGGGCAGGGTCTCCTGCTTCGGTCCGACGTAGGTGATCGTGCCGCCGTCGGTCCAGACCTCGTCTTCCGTCACGCGCATCCCGCCGCCGAAGCGCAGCACGCGCCCATTGTAGAAACGGATCATTTGCCTCCCCTTTCCAGCCTCGCGCACATCTCGTCATGGGCCATCAGCTCCAGGCTGTCGTCCAGAGGCGCAAGCTCTGTGCGGCCGTATTTGCGCTCCAGCGCGGTTTTGATCAAAAGGTCCGCGAAGGCCGGGTTTTTCGGCAGCAGCGGTCCGTGGCTGTACGTCCCGAAGACGTTTTTATAGTGCGCGCCCTCTTGCCCGTCCTCCCCGTTGTTGCCGAAGCCGGCCAGAACCTTGCCCAAAGGCTCGACTCCCGAGCCAAGGCGGGTCTTGCCGCTGTGGTTTTCAAAGCCCACCACCGTGAAGCCGCCGAGACTCTCGGGCACCTGATACATATAGTTTCCGATCATGCGTTTATTCGCGCCGACGGTATAGAGATCCAGCGCGCCCACAAAATCGCAGCGTTTTCCGTCGTGCGTCTCATAGTATTTTCCGAGCATCTGGTAGCCGCCGCAGATGGCGAGAAAGCAAACGCCGTCCTCCACCGCCGCGACCAGCTCTCTGTCGCGCCCGCGGTGCAGATCCTCCAGCAGCACCTGCTGCTCAAAGTCCTGTCCGCCGCCGATGAACACCAGGTCAAAGCCCGTCAGGCTCTCGCCCGAGCCGATGGGCATTTTCACGACCTCCGCCCCGATGCCGCGCCACTGAAGGCGCTGTCTGAGGCAGCGGATGTTGCCGCCGTCGCCGTAGAGGTTCAGCACGTCCGGATAAAGATGACAGATTTTCAGTTCCATAGTGTACCTCTCAAACCCAGAATTCGTCACCGCCGCAGTGGCGCACCAGTACCTCGCGAAGCTCCAGCAGCGCCGTGTAGGTGGGGATCATGTAGACCGGCTTCTCCTGTGCGGCAAGCTCGGTCACAAGCTTTTCATAGTCGCGCTCCACGCTCACAAAGCGCGGGTCGATCCCGGCATACTTAA
>Ga0310697_10003571_pt1 | contig 15684 bp, 12 predicted proteins | sample 172DNAGHGlowgp2_FD_203883 | JGI IMG/M metagenome (GOLD analysis project Ga0310697, IMG submission 203883) | Sheep rumen microbial communities from Palmerston North, Manawatu-Wanganui, New Zealand - 1728 DNA GHGlow gp2 (v2) (version 2) | ecosystem: Host-associated > Mammals > Digestive system >... | reverse complement strand
CCGACAGCTACTATTTCGATAATATTACCGAACCGGTGGAACTCAAGGATGAACACTATTATGACACGCCTGACTTCTTCATCAGCCAGTATGGACGATGGGACAACCATTCCAAGTCTACAACTCATGTATATGTGGGTGAATATGCTGTCACAAAGGATTGCGGATGGTGGGGAAATTTAAATGCCGCTATCGGAGAGGCTGTATTCATGGAAGGAACCGAGAATAATGGTGAGGCGGTGACTATGATGAGTTACGCACCGATTTTCACACATGAGGAAAACTACGTATGGCATCCCGACATGATACGATTCAACTCATCATTGAGTTATGGAACGCCTTCTTACTATGTTCAGCGTATGTTCAGCAACAACGTGGGAAAGCAAAACATCCGTTGGAACGAAACTGACAACAAGCCTTCTTTCGACACGCAAAACGGGTCGATTGGTATCGGTACATGGGTTACAAGTGCTACTTTCACTGACCTCAGCGTTACGGCTGGTAGCGTGAAAATCAGTGGCGCTGATTACGCACAGGATCAGTGGACTACAAACAACGGTACGTGGAGCATCAGCGAAGGCACTTTCAAGCAGACTAACACATCGGAAGCCGACGTTACTTGCGTGCTCAACAAGGTGTTCAACACCACTAATGTTGACATGACGGTACATGCAACAAAGAACGGCGGGTCAGAAGGATTCCTTATCATTTTTGACTATAAGGACGCACAGAATTATTCGTGGCTCAACCTCGGGGGATGGGGAAACTCTAAACATGCAGTGGAGCAGTGTAAGAATGGTGCGAAAACGGTGCTCGCCGACAAAGCGGGAAAACTCACCACTGGAAAGGAATATACCATCAGAGTGTTGAAGGAAGGACAGCATGTTCGCTGCTATATCGATGGCGAACTCATCATCGACACTTATCTCAAGGAATATGCAAACCGACTTGTATATACAAGCGCTAATATCGACGACGAGAACGGTATATTATATGTAAAACTTGTTAATCCGAGCAACCAGTCCACTCCGGTCACGCTTTCTTTCAATAACGGACGGGTGACATCGGGTAGTGCCGAAGTTCTCAATTCTGCAAACGGTACAGATGAAAACACTGTCACTTCTCCTTCATATATCAAACCTCGTAACAGAACCGTGACGGTCAACTCTGACGGAACAATCACATTCAATGTTGTGGCCTACTCTGTGAATGTGTTGAAATTGAATGTTGCGGATGTGGGTGTGCCGGTTGCTGACCCGATTCCGGAGCCTACACTGAGCTACTCATTCGACGAAGGAACTCCTGTCGACGACAGCGGAAATTACGTAGGTACGCTGTATGGAAAGGCTGCTATCGAGCAGCAGTCCGACGGCAACTATGTGCTCTCTACCGGGCAACTTGGAGAAAAAAGTTATATGGGAATACCTATCGCTGCGGTCAGAAACGCTCTGCAGGGGGCTACCGACTATACCGTCAGCCTCAATGTTCTGCAAAGAATCGGAAACAACACAGGACAATTCTCTTGGGCTCTGGAATTAAGCAATTCCACCAACATATATTACGGAATCATCAATGCCGGAGGTAATAGTAACTGGTATTGTGAGATAAAGGACAACAGTAATAACTGTAACATTCCGTCGCGTGCTTGTTTGAGAATTGGGGAATGGCATAACATTACATGTACTCAAAAGGATGGAAGAGTAAGATTATATGTGGACGGACAACTGCGTCAAGAGCAGAATGCAACTGTCAAACTGCCTGATTTGGTGGGCAGATTAAGGACTGCATACATCGGACATTCACCGTTCGGAGGGGATGCCATCATGGAACATGCTCTATTCGACGACTTCAAGATTTATAACACCGCACTTACTGAATTGCAGGTGAAGGACATTGCAAATAATGCTATTGCTATGCAAGACGATGGACAATATGAAGGTATCGCTGATTTGCAGGACTTTGAAATTCTTGTCAACGAGGTGAAAAACTGGTATCAGGATGCTGGAAACGATAATCTTACTAAGGCGTTCAACAACGCTTCACAGGCGCTGAAAAGCGGAACTAATAAAGTCAAACTGCAAAGATATCAGGAACTGCAGAATTGTGTCAATGAATATCAGCAGGAGCAACTGCAACTGGCTAGCACAAAGCAGCCGGCAAACCTCACTTTCCTCATCACCAACAGTTCGTTCACTCGTTATAATGTGGGATGGCAGGGACTGCATGTGCCTTCTGTGAATGGTACTTCTTTCGGTGGATATGCTAATGAAACCACCGAAATGTTCTCACGTCAATTCGACGTTTGGCAGGAACTTACAAATATGCCGGCTGGGGCATATATGCTCACGGCTAACGCGTTCTATCGCGCCGGAGGAATCGAAACCGCTTATGCTGCATGGCAACAGAAAGATGCTTCTATTAACAACGCACAACTCTATCTCGGAGACTCTTATTCCACAATACAAAACCTGTATAGCTGCCAGGATTACACTTACAGCCCTTATAACTATCCTGACAACCTCACTGCTGCATCTACTGCATTCAATACCAACGGACAGTATGCCGACAATTCTGTCGTATTCGTGCTGGAAGAAGAAGGACAACCGCTCAGACTTGGTATTCGCAAACAGCAGACAGTGGCGGCCGACTGGGTGGCTTACGACCATTTCCAACTGTTATATCTTGGTGACGCCACGTCTATCGACAACATCGCAAACGACAGGATAAACACATCCTCTGATGTTTACGATTTGCAGGGACGTAAAATTGGCAACATGAATCCGTCTGAAATCCACAACCTGCCTAAAGGCGTATATATTGTTGGAGAACGTAAGGTGATTGTCCAGTAATTACATGAATAAACAATTAGCAGAATTATTAGACAATTTAATAAGACAATTATATAGGGATTGACCCCGGTAAATGATAAATGCACTCAGAAATGAGTGCATTTTTGTTTTTTAACCTAAATCGCCTGTTAATATTTGGGGGCAAAATTGATTTTTATTTAAAAGAGAATAAGATTAAAACTCAAATTTAAAGAATAAAGATTTGGAAAGTTCAATAAAAAAACATACTTTTGCCATTGTTGTGATATTTATAAAAACATATGTGTCACATTGTGAAATAAGTTATCAGTATAAATACTTGATGTCCTCCAGAATATTGCGGAGTAAAACCTTAAATTAACTAATTTAACTTTCGGCTGTTCTAAAATATAGTACAGTAAATGTTTGTGAAGTTGTAAAACCCTTAAGTAAATGTACAAGTACTGGGAGCGTTTCTGTCCCCCGATAACGGGGGAAAGGGCGAATGCAATGAGCCGAAGGGGGTGTAAAGACCATTGAGGCGCCCTCGCCCGCATCAAACGTTGAGGGCTTGATGCCCGTAAACGTTTGTAGAAGCCATAAATATAACTTCCGAAACTTCAATTAACTAATTAAATAAAACAAATATGTCACGTTTAGCATTTTCAATTCTTTTTGTTCTTATTTCGACTGTGCAGATGTCAGCCTATAAGAGAGAGTCTATTGACATTAATGTGAATGGTAAACAACGTAACATGATTACGTTTGTACCGAATTCGTTGCCGGCTAAATCACCGCTTTTCATTGTGACACATGGAATGAATTGCACGCCTGAGCAACAAATTGATGCCGATAGGCTTTATGAGATGATTGATACAGCCAAGTTCGTTGTGACTTACCTGCGAAGTGATGGAAACACTTGGGACATAGGCGGCACAGTTGACCAGAATTTTGTCATCAAGACCATAGACGAGATGGCAAGCCGTTATGACATTGACCGCGACCGTGTGTATTGGTCCGGATTCTCCATGGGGTCGATGCTTATACATCATTGCATCGGAGCCATGCAGAGCAGGATAGCGGCATTCGCGCCAACGAGTGGAATCCAGTTCTCTGAGCAGCCTTGGAACAACTGTCAGAAGCCTGTAAACATGCTGGAAGTAATCGCATACGATGACGATGTGTTCGGTTATGAACAATATGGGATTCATGCTTACATGGAAAATTATGCCAAGCACGACAACCATCCTAACTATTCTAAAACGGTTGGATATAAGCCCATGGGAAGCAGCAATTTTGATGGCGACCTCGAGAAATGGACAGGCGGAGCAAATGGCGGTGAAATATGGCTCTATTCATATCATAAAGGATCACACTGGCCTAATGGTGACAACCGACAACTCATATGGAATTTCGTCAAACGATTCTCTTTGAATCAGCCTACGGTGAAATTCGTGAACCCTTCTGGCCCTACCATACATCTCTTTATGGCTCCGGCTGAAGAGATAATTTTCCCGGATTTGGAGATTAGTGTCACACCTAAATCACCTAACGGCAAAGTGGTGAAATTGGATGTTTATGATGGCAACACGCTTATCGATTCAAGGGAAGTCTTGCCTTGGAAAACGACGATTGCTGCACCGTCAAGGGGGAAGCACAACATACGGGCGGAAATCACTGATAACGTCGGAAAGACTGCAACGGCATGGTGTTTGGTGAATAATGTCACCTCACAAGGAACTTACATCTTCAGCAATTTAAATAATGAGAATGGGGTGCCGGTGGGATGGTATGTCTCTGACGGGTCAAAAAAACGTATAGGCGGCGACAACACCTATTCTGACGGATGCCGAATACTCCACTTCACCAATTCTTCAAAAGCATTTGAATATGGTTTGCTCGTGCAGAACGCTACGGGAAAGGAAAGGGGAAGTTGGGCGAGATTCGGGACAAGTACAGGTCGTTCAACTCTTACATTATTCCCGGGACATTATGCTCTAAAGTACAAGATATGCAACTGGAATCAGCCGGATTTCTCGCCTGTTACCGTTTCAATTTATAATTCCAGCAATCAGGAAGTTGCGTCTGAGGTGTTTACGCCATTAGTGAATATAGGCGGCGATGTTGCCAACAAATTTGCAAGGCTAAATAATCAAGTTTTTGAATTCGATATCACTGAGGCTGACAACTATTCTATTGTTTTTTACCCAGACGCCAAACGTAACGCCGATTTCGTCTTAGGCTCATTGATTCTGCAGGCGGTTGAGTTCACCGCAACAGACATTCATGATGTCTTAGCGTCCGACTCTAATCCTTCAATGGTTTATGACCTTAGTGGCAGGTTGATGTCAAAGGATAATTTAAAGCCAGGCATTTACATTATTGACGGCCGCAAGATTTTAATTCGATAGCAAGAAGTGGATATTTTAGACTATAAGACTCCGATTTGACAGGGTATAAATAAAGCCATCACCAAATGCATGGAATCGATAAATGGACATTTGAAGAAGAATAAAAACAATATGCACAAATTACAAATATTTTTTTTATTTATAGTTCTGACGTGTTGTGTGATGTTTTCATGCGGAAAGGACAAGCGCATATATGATATGCTCGTCCATGCTGACAGCATAATGGAAAGTGCCCCCGATAGTGCATACGGCATATTAATGGCGTTGTCAGATTCTGTTGAGAGTTTTGACGATGAAGACAGGATGATGTACTATGTTCTGATGGCTGATGCATGTAACAAATTGTATAAACAGCTTCCATCCGATACGATTTTAAATGCAGTGGCAGACTATTATAAGGAGAATGGCACATCCAACCAGCAAATGAAGTCTGAGTATTTGCTCGGTTGTTATTACCGTGACAATAATGACGCACCTGTGGCATTGAAGCATTATCAAGAGGCTGTGGAATGTGCTGATACATTGGATTATGGTTGTGATTATATTACCCTTTTCAGCACATACGGTCAGATGGCACAACTTTTTTACAACCAATATATGCTTGAGGAATCCATTGAGGCTTATAGACAATACGGTCATTATGCAGAAAAGGCAGGAGATACATATAACAGCATTAGGGGCATTGAATTTCAGTTACAGTCTTATATGCTTCTCAACGACACTGTAAAGGTTCTTGAACTTACAGATTCCGTCCATAGTCTGTTTATGAAAAAAGGAATGCAGGACAAAGCCGCTCGCGTGTTTTATAAATCAATGTACATTCATTTGGATAAGGGAGAATATCAGGAGGTGAAAAAAATGATAGATGAATTTGAATCTGAATCCGGGCTTTTTGTAAACAACCTTTTATCAGACTCACATTATATAAGATATTACTACGCCAAGGGGTTGTATTATTTGGGAGTAGGACAAGCAGATTCTGCAGAGTGTTTCTTTCGTATGCTTATTCCTACTGACAACAAATATGATGCATACGATGGTTTAACACGTCTTTACAGGTCACAATCCAATGCTGATTCCACATTAAAATACTCAGAACTTAGAGATAATGAATTTGATAATGTATTTACTGGAATGCAGACTGAAGCCGTGAGACAGGTTTCTGCCTTGTATGATTATGACAGATTAGAACATCAGAAAGAGCTTTTTAAGATGGAATCTGATAGAAACCGTCTGATCATATGGATTTCAGTGTCTATTTTTGTTATTTTATTATTATTGGCATCAATCGGTTTTATCATATACAAGAAAAACAAGAGCCGTAAAATGGAATTCATTAAAATGAGATTTATTCATACCCTATCGTCCCTAGACAAATTGAAAGCAGAACATATTGAATTGAGTAAAGCGTATAATGAACTTAAAGACATTTCATCAACAGACAAAAGACAACTTGTTTCTTTGGAGATGATAATAAGTAATAAACAGGAGGAAATTGAATATATGGAAAATGTGGCGGCTGAATATAAAAGTAGATATCATGGAATTATTCAAGAAAACAGTTTGGATAAATTTAGAGAGAGTTCTGCGATACAGTCAATTCGCAATAAATTTTATAAACCATCTAAAGGAAGAATTATATTAATGAGCGATAAGGAACAGATATATAAAGAATTGAAGTCGTGTCTCCCGATTTTCAATTATAAAATATCAATCGACAATAAACTTTCAGACCAAGAGAAACTTACTGCAATCCTAATATTAGCAAATTTTTCGACCAAGGAAATAGGATATATACTAGGAACATCTGATTCCAGAATATCTAACATAAGGACAAGTATCAATCAAAAGTTATTTGGAGAGTCTTCTGCACGTACCTTATCAGGAAATTTAAATAATATGGCAACAAATATTAGTTACTTATAATATGATTTGGTTTCCATTATTCAATTTAACATATTAAGGCACTTATTATCAACATATAAACAATATAAACGAACAAAGAACGTGAATTCTTTGTGAATTATTCTTATCGCATTTTTTTTGTTTGATTTTTCGTATTCCATAAATTTGTATAAACCAAATTGTTTAATATTAAATCTTATTTATATGCCATGACCATAGACTACGGACCTGAAAGACAGCGTTGGAAGTCAGTGCTAACCTACGATGATGGGAACGGCATGGAGACAGTCCGCTCGGTACGCTACCATGACGACAAGGACATCATAGAGGAGGACGGGAAGTATTATTCAATAACCTATCTTGACGGGGGCGTTATATGCCTGAAGAACCTTCAGACTAACGCCATGTCCTTCTATCTGACCTGCACGGATATGCTCGGCAGCGTGACGAAGATTGTCAAGGGCGACCGCACTGAGGTCTTCAAGGCGGAGTATGACGAATGGGGACGGCAGACAGTCACTACAAATACGATAGGCTTCATCCGTGGATATACAGGTCATGAGATGCTTCCTGAATTCGGACTAGTGAACATGAACGGCAGGATGTATGACCCGTTGTTAGGGCGTTTCCTGAGTCCTGACGATTATGTCCAGATGCCGATGTCCCCGCAAGGGTTCAACCGCTATGCATACTGCATGAACAACCCGATGAGGTATGTTGACCCGGACGGGGAGATAGCTTTGATGCCAATAATTGTAGGAGCGATTTTGGGCGCAACCACATCAGCCGTTACATATACTTTAAGTGCCTGTATCGAAAACAATTTTAAATGGTCTGGTTTCTTCAAATCAGTGGGAATGGGTACATTAGGAGGTGCCTTAAGTGGGGCTTTAGGAAGTGTCAGCATGAGTACCACTTTAGGCAAGTTCAGCAACTCGTTGGGATTCAATATCCTTGGTCAGACATCTTCGTCAATAATTACAAATATGGTTTTTGGAAATGATATAAATATAAAAGACCTGTTGCCTATAGCCGCTGGAGCAATTGCGGGGACTGCTATCCCCCACTTTAAGGCTGTGGCTGGCAATACTTTTGCAAATGTTTGTGGCGAGATCCTGCATAATACCACGAGAGGAGTGATTACTGGATTTGCATACGGTTCTGTATCAGCCGCATTGTATAATGATTCCAAAAGAGTTTATCATGGAATGTTAGGAGGCGGTATTGCCGGATTAACAAAGTCTATCTTGTTTGACTTATTTATAGGTACTCCTGTCAGGTATGCACAAAACGTTCACGGTGCAGTGGGTTCAGGAACATATAGGAAAGGTATTCTGGGAGGTGGTGGAGTTACTTTCGGGCGATATATGATAAATTATGCCAAACCAAATATGTACAAGTATTATATATTCAACGATAAAGATCATAATATAAATATAGCTGGGGGGTATGATTTACTTGATTTTGTGGATAACCATGAATGGCTTCATATAAATCAACAATATGAAATGGGATGGGCTAATTTTTATGGTCAAATAGCAATAGAGTATTGGCCTTGGATTATAAAAGGACATGCATTCAATCCCTATGACCATTATGGAACATTAGATAACCGGGCTGACTTGTTCTCAGCAAAATATACTCCAAGATTATGGTGACAAAGATTCGACACTTCTTACAATTAATTACATTGTTATATGTCTTATGTGCGATTTATTCATGCTGGGACATGTATTACTTAGCTTTAAAAACCAATGTATATGTACCGCATCAGATAATCAATAATACTTCAAAAGACGGTTTTTTTCCTTATGATATAGCTATAGAAAGAAGATTTTTATACAAATCCAACAGATCGAAATCGAAAAAGTTGCGGATATATCTTGGTTATAATTTTGACATAAATCATGATGACACTTTGAGATACGAGATATATGTAAACAATCAAATTAAAGGTAAAAGTAAGTCATATTCTTACACTCTCCATCCAGAATATTACTATTTTAAATATAGGCAGTTTAACGAAGATACAATTCGTTTAGTGCTTTCCAGTAAAATGGGGACAGATACGTTAACTGATATTTCGTTCATAATATATGAGAACGACAGTCTTCCATGGAATCCTAAAAATTGCTTTAGTTTTGACAACAAAACAGACAATATTGTGTATGTGGGAATTGCTGGAATAAGAAATCAATCTAAAGAATTGGTGTTCCTAAGAGACATGGCTGTCCCACCACAATTTGAGAATTCAGTATATCTAAGACCAAATCTTATCAGTCCACTATTATGGAAAGATTATGTTGAAGAGAATTTTGATTTGTTTTATGTAGTCGTCTTTCCTAATAAAGATGAACTAAATGAATGGAGATACAATCCGCATCATATATCATTGTATCCCACTTACACACTATCAAGAGATGAATTACACAAGCAACGTAATACTATAATTTATACAGATACCTATTAGCATTATTATATTAGTGTGTACTAAATCATAACAGTGGAAAACATACAATTATTTTATGAATAAAATTAATGATGATGCTACAGGAAAAGGAATATATCGAACCGGAGGTTTATTCAAATTCATTACAAGTAAAATGATAGGAGGTATAACACTTGGGAATATGATGTTGGCATATGATGGAGAAGAACCTACAGAATTACATGAATGGTTTATGTAAATCAACTTTAGGGATTGTTTGTGCTCAATATACTAAAAGTGCATTGATCATATCTTATGGATGTTTATAAACCTTGGATTTTAAGATGACTCTGCGACAAATATGTATTATTTATGAATTAAAAGAAAAAATAATGAAAACAATAAAAACATTAATAACAATAGTTCTGATGTCAATCTCTTATAATGGTATGGCACAGCACAGCATTTCCTACAGCTATGATGCTGCAGGTAACCGCACTGGACGGAGCATTACCGTCACACCGGTTAAAGATCGTGATGCAACAGACATTGAAGAAGTCAATGACATACCCGAGGGTAAAGTGCGTGTAACGGCTGATTCAAAGTTAGGTGTTATAAAAGTGGAGATTGTTGATTACAGCGACAACGACCAATGCCACATAACCCTATTCGAAACTGGCGGTACAGTTCTGACTGACATTCCAAATGCAGAACCAGTTACATTAATTGACATTAGCGACAAGCCAAGCGGAATATATATTCTTCAAGCTGTTCTCAATGGCAGGAGTGATACATGGAAGATTGCATACCGTTGAAAATAATACGAGAGGAAAAGTTTATTACACTATAAACTGAGTCATAGTTAACACTCAACAAACCATCCCTTCTACTTAATTTCTACGGAGTTAAGGAGTCTATGGAGAAAAATATATAATCTCCCAAATCTCCTTAACTTCGTAGAATATATCTATTGAGATAAAAGATTATAGGTGTTTTTCCAAAAACGGTTGTAGGCGTTGCCAGATTCGTTCTTCCGTCATGATGTTCATACGTTCCTCATACGTCATCTTTTTATCCATCTGTTCTTGATATGGCACGAAGTCGTCGGGACTGATGCCGGCAAAACGGTTGCCTTCGTTTGGAAGCCAGATGGATTTGCGGATGCCTGGAGGGAAGATGGCGAATGACGGTATGTCGAGCGCCTGGGATATATGTCTTGGACCGCCTTCATTTCCGAAGAAGAAGTGGCAGTTGGAGATAAGGGCGCACAAGTCGGGCAGGGTAGGGGCGTCGATGCTTGTGAAGATATGTGGGTCGTTGTCCATCTCTTGTTTGTAACGCATGGCTGTCTCCCTTTCTTTGCCGGCATAATTGAAGATAATCTGGGCGTCGAAGGTGTCGATAATTCTTTTCAGAATGGCTTTCATGGTTTCTGACGGCAACACCTTATATTCCAGACGGGCGGTAGGGGTGGCGATAATCACCGGCTTTGAGAAGTCTATTCCCTCATCTTCCATAATATGGCGGTAGTCGCTTTTAAGTGACTCGTCCACATACAGACGGAAATCTCTTGAAGGCTTGAGGTCGGCGATTTTGGAAAGAGGCTCGAGCAGCAGGTTGTTCTGGTCTATGCGGCACATGCTCCGGTCTGCATGATGATTCACCCTGTGGTTGAGCCACATCCATGAATACCATTTCTTCTCTCCTATACGCCAAGGGGTCTTGAGCGAAAAGGCGGAGAAAAAGAGCGTCCTCAGTGTGGTGCGCATGTCGATGATGATGTCATAATGCGTGTCATGAACCGTTCGCCATACCTTCTTGAGATATGCTCTTGCACTTTCGTTATCTTCACGTGAAAAAATGATGCAGCGGTCAACATCGGGATGATTGTCATACAGTTCGTCTATGCCTTCGTTGATCACGAAATCAATCTTTGCTCCAGGAAACGTCTGACGAAGACCATGACAGAGGGCCATGGACAGCACCGAGTCGCCAACACGGCGGAAACGGATAACGAGGATGTGCTTTATTTCGTTAATGTTCTTTTTCATCTTCAGCGGTTTAGTCCAAGCAGTTGGCGGTAGATGTCCAGATATTTCTCCACATTGCGTTCGTAGCTGAAGGAAAAGGCATATTCCTTCATCAACTTGATTCTCTCAGGGTCGTCGTAGAAGTGGTTCAGGTTTTTCCTGATGCTGTCGGCCATGGTCTGGGTTTCCACGTCTTTCCACACGATGGCATGTCCTCCCGTGATCTCAGGCAGACAGGTGAACGGTGCCACGAACACCGCCTTGCCGAACTGCATCGCCTCGATGGCGGGCAGACCGAAGCCCTCGCCCTGGCTCGGGAAGAGAAACGCCTCGCAGTGGGCGTAGAGCCATATGCGCTCCTCGTCGGAGATCTTGCCCGGGAGAAACACGTTGCTTATCTTTTCGCTCTCTATGCGCTGGCGAATCATCTTGCCGGCAGAGAAATGGTCGTCGCCGCAGATGTAGAGGTTGTATTCCGGAAATTGCTTCATCACGTCGAGCAGCAGATGGAAATTCTTCTTCATGCGGATTTGTCCTATGGCGAAGAAAAACGGTTTTGAATCGTCCACGAACGGTGGCTTTTGCTGCGGTTTCTGGTCGATACGCTCTACTGCGTCGTAGACCACCTTGATGCGGTTGATGTCGTAGTTGAAAGTCTGTTGGATTTCCTTTGCCACGAACTGCGATATGACGGTTATCTGGTCGGCGGCTTTCAGTTGGCGCCTTATGCGGAATTTGTGCTTCAGCCTGCTCAGCCATCCCTTTTCCCTGAGGAAATTCAGGTCGTGGATGGTCATCACGAGCTTCGTGTCCTTACCGGCATTGTTGTAGAGCTGGTTCTGATTCACCGAATGCCAAAGGTCTACGCGCGGAATGCCGTTATACGACTTTTTTTCCTTACGGTTCACGTAATGACATTCCACTTTGGATTCCAGGCTTTTGTCGTGTCCTTTAGGAAGAAGGAACATGAAGCGTATGTCGGGCAGTTCCATTTGCGAAAAGATGCGTGCATAGTTGAGGGCTATCTGTCCGAATCCGCAAGTGGGGTTTTTCAAATCCGACAAGTCGAGCAATATGGTTTTCTTTGGCATATGGCAGTTGTGAAGTCTGTGTAGTTCTCTTTTTTCAGTACAAAGATATGCATTTTTTTGATATTTTCTCAAATTATTGCTAATTTTGTGTCCTTAAAGAGAAACTACCGCTTTTTCTGCCAAATATAGTTGTTGAATGACAGATAAATATACCAAACCTCTGCAGGAGCACAGCCTGAGAATCCTGAAGGAAATCGACCGTGTCTGCCGTGAACATTCAATCCCCTATTTCATCACCAACGGCACGTTGCTGGGTGCTGTGCGTCATAAGGGTTTCATCCCTTGGGATGATGATATCGACGTGGCCATGCTTCGTCCCGACTACGACCGTTTTGCCGCTAATGTGGGGCAGTGGCTGTCTGAACCGTTCGAATTCATAAGCCCTGAAACCCACGAACGCTGTCCGGGCGAGTTGTCGAAGGTGATTGATGCCAGCACGACGCTGATTGAGCGTTGGGGATATAACCAGCTCGGTGGTGTGTATGTTGACGTTTGGGTTCTGGATGCTGTACCCGACCGGAAATGGCTCCGCTCCATTCATTTCTCCCGATACAAGATTCTCAACCGTCTGCTCTACATGCGCAACCGCGACCCTTACAAACGCGGTCATGGCCCTTCGTCGTGGTGGCCGAGGTTGGTTCAGGCGTTGTTCAAGAATTCCACCCTCCAGCGCTGGATGCTCAAGTTGAGGAAGAAGTATGATGTGGCAAAGCACGAAAAGGTGTGTATGCTCGACAATGGTGAAAAAAGCATAATAACCAAGGGCGTGGTGGGCAATCGCGCCGAATATGAGTTTGAAGGCATGAAGTTTTACGGTCCTGAGGACTACGATACATATCTGAAAGCTTTGTACGGCGATTATATGATCATTCCGCCCGAAGGTCACAGACGTGTGCACCGTCCCGACTATCTCGACCTCGAACATTCATATCACGATTATAACGACACCCGCAAATTCAAATGAACATAACCGTCAATCCCGACTATATCCGTCTGAAGTGTTTTGTTGAGAACATTCCCGCGTCGTTTGAACATGCGGGAGAACTTATATATGACAAACGCAATAAGGTGCGTGTATTCGAGGTGGATGGAGAGAAACTGGTGGTGAAACGTTATAAGGTGCCGTTGTTCTTCCAGAGGGTGGCATACACCTGCCTGAGGCCTTCGAAGGCAAAGAGGGCATATCTTTTTGCTTTGACACTGGAGTCGCTCGACATCATGACACCCAAGCCTATAGCATATGTTGAGGTGACGCGGTGTGGCATATTCCGACAAGGCTATTTCGTCTCATCCTTTACTGACCATCCCTCTTTGAAAGAATATCGTGAGCAATTGCTTTACGACCCGGTGCTTTTCGACGCTTATGTGGGCTTTCTTGTTGAGATGCATGACAAGGGTTTCATGCATGGCGACCAAAACCTCTCCAACATACTCTTCTGGAAGGAAGACGACACATATCGATTTGAAGTAATCGACATCAACCGCTCTCATTTCATTTTAAAACCTACACACGAAGACTGTCTGAAAAATCTCATGCGGATTTCACGCGACAGGGACTTCAGCCGTAAGGTTGTGGAGCGATATGCCGAAATGCGAAAATGGGACAAGTCTTCTTCTGTCGACTTCGTATTTAAACAAATCGACAAATATGAACGAAAACGCAAAATGAGAAAGGTCTATCACAAGATATTCCCCAAAAAATAATCACCCTCCCACATCCCTTCAACTTTCAACTTTCAACTCTCAACTTTCAACTTTCAACTCTCAACTTTCAACTTTCAACTCTCAACTTTCAACTTTCAACTTTCAACTAAAATACCTATGTCCTATAAAGTAAACCGTCCACTTCAGATGAAGCTTCTGGAAGTGGTAGAAATGATAGATAAGATGTGCCAAGCGCACGGGTTACGTTATTACTTGGCTGATGGAAGCCTCTTGGGCGCTGTGCGACATAAGGGCTTTATTCCATGGGATGACGACATGGACATTGCCATGCCTCGAAGCGACTACGAGCAACTAATCCTCCATTCAAAGGAATGGTTGCCAGATGGTTATGAATTCGTGTGTTTTGAAAACGACAACTCCTATCCACTCCATTTCGGTAAGATACAGGACATAAACACCACCGTGATAGAGAAGTCCTACAGGCAGTATCTTGCTGGAGTGTATGTGGACGTATTCCCTATTGACGGAGCGCCGGAAGGCAAGTTTGCACAGAAATGTTACAACCGAAAATTCAGGAAACTGAAGAAACGCCTCTATTTCATCACACGCGACCCATATAAGCACGGACATGGGCCTCGGTCCTGGATTCCGCTGCTTATAAAGAAGATATACAGCCTGAAAAGCACACAGGAAAAGATAAAGCGCGTAATGACCAAATATCCGTTCGAATCGAGCCGCATGGTGGTGGTGAACCACAACGACGGACTGGGGGGGATGGTCGACAGGGAGAAGGTCCTTGGATACCCTACTCCAATAGCGTTCGAAGGAAAAAAACTGATGGGTATGAAGGACAACGACGCCTACCTCACCAGCCTCTTCGGTGATTATATGACACCTCCGCCAGAGGATAAGATTCACACCCACAACTACTTCTACCTCGACCTCGAACATTCCTACAAGGACTACGACGAGTCAAAAGTTAACCGCACCTGGAATGATTGAAAGTTGAGAGTTGAAAGTTGAGTGTTGAAGGTTGAAAGTTGAGAGTTGAAAGTTGACTACAATCAATAAACATCTTGGCGTTATCCTGACATTAGGGTAAGCGCGGAACCGACGCTTTCCTGCGTCGGAGCATTAAGAAACCGAAAAATTCTAGAAATTCTAATATTGGTGTCCGCTAAACTTTTTATCATTCTTTCGAATCCATTTGTATATATGCTTTCAGGTTGATTAGAGGTATTGAGGGCTTACTTTTCTAAATTTTCGTCAATGAAGTTGTATAACTATTGAGAAACGTACAAGTACTGGGAGCGTTTCTGTCCCCCGACATAACGGGGGAAAAGGCGA
>Ga0310697_10003570_pt1 | contig 15686 bp, 11 predicted proteins | sample 172DNAGHGlowgp2_FD_203883 | JGI IMG/M metagenome (GOLD analysis project Ga0310697, IMG submission 203883) | Sheep rumen microbial communities from Palmerston North, Manawatu-Wanganui, New Zealand - 1728 DNA GHGlow gp2 (v2) (version 2) | ecosystem: Host-associated > Mammals > Digestive system >... | reverse complement strand
GCTGGATGCCAATCACCATCTGCTGGTACTGGTTAAAGGTCGAGCCACCGCCGCTAAAGGCGTTCAGGGCATAGTAGTTGTTGCTGCTTCCGCTCCAGCCAAAGTTGATGTGGTACTTGTTGGTTGACGAGTCATAGCCATCGACATTAAAGGCGTGGCCACCGCCAAAGAAGCCGCCCGCAATGGCACAGAACACGATGGGGCGCCCCTCGGACAACTCCTCCTGAATCAAGGCAGCCCACTCGGCGTCGGAATAAAGCGTTGTGCCGCCCGAGTAGGAGCTGGTCTTCTTGACAACGCGCACCGACTCCTCGTCATAGCCAAAGAACTTGAAAGCATTGGCAATCAAGATAACGCTGTCGGCATCCACACCGCTGCCACCGGCAGCAGAGTTGCCATAAGCCATGCGCTCGGCCTGACCGATGTAACGCATCAGCGTGGCAACAGCATTGGCCTGGGTGGTGTTGTAGCCGCTTGTATAACTGTCAAGCATGTTGTCCCAGTCAAAGGTCACCGGGGGCAAGGCTGCAACATGAACCATGGTCGCACCACCCCAACCGCTAGTGGAAAGCTCGCAATCATAGGCGGGCACCTCGGGGGTCTCAAAGTCGGGATACTTCCAGTAGTGGAACACCATCGCTGCCGACGTGGCCGGGCAGCCCGTCAGGCACTGCACATTGTTAATCTTGCACTGGTTCCAGTAGGGAGCCTCCTGATCCCACAGCGCTGTGAGCAGCGGGGCGACACTGGCTGTCCTCAACGATGGAGCCATCATCGACGGAGTCTCGACCTGCAGCTCCTCGTGAGCCTGGAGGTACTCAATCTGTTCCTTGTAGGTAGCCAGCCAAGCCTTCACGTTGCACGGGAGGGCATTGAAATCCATGGGCGTGTCACCGTAGCCCAGGATGGGCTCGGCACGGTCGTCACCCGAGACGATGACAAAGCCGTTGGTCGTGTTAAACACATAGAAGACTGCGCGGTCCCACGTCTGGCTGTTCATCTCGGTGTGAGCGAGAGTAAGGCGTCCAGACAACGGTGAGCGCAACCTGCCATTATAACTTTTTTCTTGCACAAAACGTTGTGCCGTCTCTTGGGCCGAGGTCAAGTCGACTGGTCCAGCCCACAACTGCAATGCCGCTATCATGGCGGCAGCAAATAACAAAAATCTACTCATAAACTATTAAATGATTATTATGTGAATAATTTTAAGCATCAGAAAACTAGCCTAGTAACTTCAATAGTTATCAACACTATCCCTCTACTCACCAGCATCACGACAGCGCCTGCTACTTATAAACAGGTGCAAAATTAAAGGAAAAACCTCTAAATGGCAACATTTTTGAAATAATAGTTTAAAAAATTTGGCAATCTGAGGCATCACGGCTCACCCGATAAAAGGGCAGGGAAACTCAACACGCTGCGTGCTGGTTTCCCTGCCCTAAGGGAGCCGCGAGCGGGACTCGAACCCGCGACCTTTTCGTTACGAATGAAATGCTCTACCGACTGAGCTATTGCGGCTTGGTGCACTGCGAAGTCTTGCAATGCGGGTGCAAAGGTAGCACTATTTTTCCAAACCTACAACACTTTGAGGCGGAAAATTAATCCACCATGTGCTTGCTGTAGGAAATTCTAATCTTTGCCTTGTCCAGCATCAGGCACGCCACGGCAGGTCTGGACACCATGGGGGAAATCTTGGTGACCACCGAGGTGGGTGTGGAGCTGTAGTATGACGAGTTGTAAATATAGTTGGTCACATCAACAGGGGTGATGGTGAACTCCATATCGTCGGCAGTGGCGATACCGCCTTTGTTCTCAATGATGTCCAACACATAGTTGCGCAAACCCGAGAACTCATACTGCTTGCTTGACGCGTCATAGATGGCATAGAAGGAGTCGGTGTTGTTGGTCAGGCTGTCGCCGTTGATGAACTGGTCCTTCTTGCTGGTCTTGACCATGAGCAGATAGGTGGGCGGCTGGATGTCATACTGCGTGACAGGCACCGTGACGGGCAACTCCAGCGACAGGGTGTTGATGACCGACTGGCTCGAGCCCACGTTGGAGCGGTACTTGTCGATGATGTCTTGGATGGGGAAATGTACCTGCACGTCATAACCCGCCGGGGCAACGATCAGGGCCTGGCCTCCAGTGGCCATCTCAGTCAAGGCGTCATCTATGTCAAAGTGGATGATGTTGTTGGACACCACCTCGGGGGTGGAAGCCAGGTAGGACTGGCACTGTCCAGTGTAGATGGTGTCGGTGGTATCGGTCAACTGGACATGCTTGCGGTAATACACATCAAGCTCGGTGGCCTTGATGTTCATCACATGGCCGCTGCCATAGGTGTTGGTGATATAGATACCCGGAAACACGTCGGCAAAGGCACGCGGCGAGGTAAACTTGTCGGGGTTGGCACGGTAAGTCATGAACAACTCGCGGCCCAACTCGGTGGGCATGGGTACCGAGATCACGCGCACCGTGTCGTGCAGGGCCGATCCTGTCAAATAGGACGTGGTTGACTCTACCCAACCCGATGTGGGCGAATAGGCCTCGGTAGCCAGCAGGTCATCGGCATCATAGTATCCCGCAGGGTCAAAGTCACTATAGATGGGACTGGGCAGCGACTGGTTCAAGCGATAGACCGACAACCGCATGGGAGCCAACGAGTTGCCAGTAAAGCCACCCGTGTTGGGCACGCGCAGTTTCAAGCGGCAGGAGTCGATCCACTCGGGTTTCACACCCGTTGTGTCAATACTCATGGCGGGCATCCATGAGGTCACGGCTTCGGCCGCCAGCGTGCCATAACCTGCTGCACTGATGCGCCCCAGCATCTTGGCCGAGGTGCGCATCTGCACCCGGTCGTTACGCACCGAGTGGCCCGTGATGACAAATGATGAGTCCTCGATGACCGAGGCGACACTGTCGGTGATGGAGACGCCTATCGTGTCATCGGTACACGATGCAGCGGCAAGCAACAGGGCTGTCGCCACTATCACATAGAATGAATGTCTCATATTTTCCTGTAAATGAAAATAACGGTTGATTCAACACGCCTGGACGGCTCAATCAAACAGCGAGCAGTAGAAGTCCTTTACCTTGACCACTTCATCATCGCCCAGGAATTGCAGGCTAGGCAACGACGAGGCTGCCTCAAGCACAGGGGCGCTAAGGCCAGGCTCACACTCGATGACAGCATCGCTGTACTTGAGCGAATAGGCCATCAACTCGTCATACCCCAACTGCTTGCCGGCAATGGGCTTGAGCACATACTTGGGGATTCCGTCCATGTGCATTTTCTCGCTCAGGCGCGCGTCAAGCGGGCCTGGCATCTGGTCGTTGAAGAGCGATGTCACAATCTTGGCTTCACGGAAGGAAGGGTCGTCACCATAGAGTGTGCGGATATATACCGGTGCCAGGGCCGAAATCCATCCAGTGCACTGGATGATGTCGGGAGCCCAGCGCATCTTGCGTATCGACTCTATCACGGCGCGCACAAAGAACAGGCTGCGCTCGTCATTATCCTCGGGAGAACAGTTCATCTCCAACTCATCGATGCGGCTGCTGGCAAAATAGTCCTCATTATAGATGAAATATACCTGGAAATGAGCCTGCTGCAAGGTCGCCACCTTGATAATCAAGGGATGGTCGGTATCGTCGATGATCACATTCATCCCCGACAGCCTGATCATCTCGTGCAGCTGGTTGCTGCGCTCGGCTATCATGCCATACTTGGGCATGAATGTGCGTTCCTCAATGCCCTGCTCTTTAATCCCCTGGGGGAACAGGCGACCAATCGCCGACAAACGCCTCTCGGGCACATATGGCGCAATCTCCTGCGAGATAAATAAGACTTTCTTTACTTCCATGTCGATTATACGCTTAATTTAAATGCAAAGATAGCATTTTTTTTGCTTTTCAAGACTTTTTTACCGTGCGCAAAGGACTTTTTTTAAGTAAAAAAGCATGAATTTAACATCTTGTAATCATTTTAACTACCCATTTTGGCTAGTGCCAGCGCCATGTCCACACATGCCTTAATCACGGCAGGTGACCGCTATTATATTCATGTTTCTAAAATAGCTGCGCCACTTGAGAAAACTCGAGGATTACCGAGTATGGAGAACGGATTACCGATAGCCCAACTGGGCCGATGACTTATAACTGTAGAAAAGTCATCTTCACTAATCACTAATCACTCATCACTCATCCCTTAGGCTGAGCTGAAAAAAAAAGACGGCGGGCACGTCCTTCAAACCAGGAAATACCCGCCACTTTCAAAACACACACACGATTAAATTCATTTCCCACTCTTTAATTCCAGTTTTGCAAGTTGAGAACTTGCTCTTCCTCGATCACTCGTCGCCAGCAACTGTGGGCTTCTCGCCTCCAGCCGGTTTATCACAGCAACCCTTGTTGTTGCCGTCCTGGCAGCATCGGTCTGCTGCAGGCGCCATCTGGTGGCGGTCACCGCCGTGACGGCGGTCCTTGTGGCCGCGGCCTCGCGGGCCCTGACGGCGTTGCTCATCTTTTCTCAACTGCTCATATTTCTTGAGCTGCTCGGGATTAAGCACCGCGGCTATCTTGGCATCGACAGCGGCGTTATGTTCCTTGAAGCGCTCGCGCCGCGATTTAGGTTGAGCTTGGGCTCCCTCGTCGGGGGTAGCCGGCTTGGCGTTCTGATCCATGTGCGACATTCCCTGCTTGAGGATGTCGGCGACCTGAGCCTTCTGGTCGTCGTCCAGGTTCAGCACCTGGGTGAGCTGTTCAACACGATCCTGCATCATACGGCCTCCGCGCGCTGGCTGGGCCATCATCACAACTGTGCCCATTAGGGCAACGAATAAAACTAATACAATCTTTTTCATTTTAATAGTGGTGTTTTTTGAAATATAATTAGAATGCTAAAAAGCGCGATTTATAGCACCCGCAAAGTAAAACAAAAAAAAACACATGTAAAAACGCCCCGTCCCCACTTCGTGACCAAACGGCCAATATCGTTGACAAACGGCTAAAAAATCAAGACAAAACAACGTCAATCACAGCCATGAACAACCGCCACGAGGCCAAAATATTGTCAAGAAATCAAAAAAAATGTAATCGACGGCACAACCTATCAAAATTGTCGCTATATTTGCATGATAATAGACATCGAGACTGGAAATGATGACCCAGATATATAACGGTCACGTGCTCACCCCCGAGGGATGGATCAACGACGGCTCCATCATCATCGAGGACAGCCGCATCAAGGAGGTGAGCAAGAGCAGCCGCCGGCTGGATGGCATGGACCAGGCCATTGACGCCCAGGGGATGCACATCGTGCCAGGCGGCATCGACCTGCATTGCCATGGCGGCGGCGGTTGCGATTTCCAGGAATGCACGCGCGAGGCCTTTGAGACGGTGGCCAGCACCCACCTGCGCCACGGCACTACAGCCATCTTTGCCACCCTGTCATCATCACCGCTCGACATGATGGAGCGGGCGTGCCACACGTGTGACGAGCTGATGCGCGAGGGCAAAACCACCATCATGGGGATGCACATGGAGGGGCCCTACTTCAACCCCAGCAAGGCCGGGGCCCAGATGCCCGAGGTCATACGCATTCCCGATCCGGCCGAATACCGCCACATCGTCGAGGACTATGACTGCCTGCGCCGCTGGGACACCGCGCCCGAGCTGCCAGGGGCCATCGAAATGGGGCGATACATCACCGGCAAGGGCATCGTCGCTGCCATCGGGCACACTGCTGCCGAGTACCAGCACGTCAAGAGCGCCTGGGACGCCGGCTATACCCTGGCCACCCACTTCTACAACGGCATGCCGGGTTTCCACAATGTGCGCGAGTTCAAGCACGCCGGCACCGTCGAGAGCGTCTATCTGCTCGAGGACATGGCCGTCGAGGTCATTGCCGACGGCATCCACGTGCCCTCGACGTTGCTCAACCTGGTCTATCACATCAAGGGCGTGGAGCGCACCGCCCTGTGCACCGACGCGCTCGCCGTGACCGACAGCGACAGCGAGCACGCCTTTGACCCGCGCGTCATCATCGAGGACGGCGTGTGCAAGCTCTCGGACCGCAGCGCCCTGGCTGGCAGCATCGCCACGATGGACCGCCTCATCAAGACGATGACACGCGTGGTGAACGTGCCCCTGCAGGACGCCATGCGCATGGCCAGCGAGACACCAGCAAGAATCATGGGCATCTATGACCGCAAGGGCTCGCTGCAGCGAGGCAAGGATGCCGACATCCTGCTGCTCGACGGCGACATCAACCTGCGGGGCGTCTTCTCGATGGGAGAGTTTGTCAAGGGCAGCGACCGCATCGCCCCAGCTGTCACCGTCAAGCAGTAACCCCCACCCCACGCTAAGGCGCCAAGATTTAAAAGAACTGAGATTTCCGAGTTCTCTGAGTTCTCCGAGATCTCTGGAGGGCGTCTGCACGCTTTGGCGTGGGGAGTTAGTAAAAAGAGTGAAATTTTTCGCGATATTCTTGCACAGTAACAAAATTGATATTATCTTTGCACCCGCGTTTGAGAGAAAACGCTTTATATGGTGGACGTAGCTCAGCTGGTTAGAGCGTCGGATTGTGGTTCCGAAGGTCGTGGGTTCGAGCCCCATCTTCCACCCGCATCAAATGGAAAACCCGTGCCGATTGGCACGGGTTTTCTCATTGTTTATGGCCAGGAATTTGTCTTGATTTCTCGCGCGTAGCGCGATTTCCTGCTACGTTGATTGTTTTTTCGACAATTCCTTATTATTCCGGGCTAGAGGCCCAACAGGGCCTTGACAACGGGGGTGAGGTCAACAGTGGCGGGGCCGGCATAGGCAACAGGGGTGACGGCGGTGTCCAGCACCACGTCAAGGGCACCCTGCTCGCCAGCGGTGCGGATGGCTGCCTGGATGCGATCGGTAATGGGACGGGTGAGGGCCTCGCGCCGCGCTGCGATGTCACTGGCGACCCGTTGCTCAAACTCGCGCATTTTCTTGTCATTTTCCTGCAATTCCTGGACGCGGCGCTCGCGTATGGCCTCGGGCACCGTCGGGTCACTGGCTATTGACTGGAAGTCGGCATACTTCTTGTCAAACTCCTCCTTCAAGAGTTCATACTCGGCATGATACCTGTCGCTCAAGGCCTTCAACTGAGCCTCGGCAGCAGTTTTCTCGGGCATGAGGTCAAACAACTGTTGTGAATTCACGATACCTATCCTCGCCTGGGCGGCGAGCAAGAGCGGCATCAATGCCAATGCCATGATGAGAATGCGTTTCATTGTCCTAACTGTAGTGTCTATAACATTAATTATATATATCACGATTATCGGTGCAAAGATAGCACTATTATTTGTAACCGCAATCACGATGCCTGCCCATCAATGTAATTAATCAGGATTCTGGAAGACCCGTAAAAACAGCAAGCCCCTGCCAGCATCACAGCCAGCGGGAGCCTGCATCTTACCAATTATCGTGATATGTGTTGTTTGGTCTTCTTAGATTACTTGATACCCAACTTGGCCTTTACCTTGGAGCTGATGTCCTCGGCATTGGTGCCGGTATAGAGGATCGAACCGGCAGCCTGGTCAAAGATGAAGGTGAAACCGCCCTCGGCACCCACGGCCTGGATGGCGTTCTGGATCTTCTGGGTAATCGGGGCCAACAGCGTCTCCTGCTGGCGCTGCAGATCCTGGCTGGCGGTCTGCTGGAAGTTCTGAATCTTCATGTAGTCGTCCTGCAGTTCCTGCTGGTGACGGTCCTTGATGGCTTGGGGCGTGCTGGCGTCCTTGTCGGCTGCCTCATAGTCGGCCATCTTTTTCTGGAAGGCGTCCTGCAAGTTCTTGAACTCGGTCTCATACTTGTCGCTCACCGTTTTGAGGGTACTCTCGGCAGTGGCCTTGTCGGGCATGACGTTGAAAATCTCACTGGTGTTGATATAACCGAATTTCTGAGCCTGGGCGGCAAAGCACATCATGGTAGCCATGACGGCTAAGAGCATAAATCTTTTAAACATGTCTAAATAAAATTACGTTATTATAATTCTTCTTTTTCTTAATAATTCAGTTTTTAGTTTCTAGTCCTTAGTCCCTAGTCCTTAGTCCTTAGTCCTTAGTCCTTAGTCCCTAGTCCTTAGTCCCTAGTCCCTAGTCCTTAGTCCCTAGTCCTTAGTCCCTAGTCCCTAGTCCTTAGTCCTTAGTCCTTAGTCCTTAGTCCCTAGTCCTTAGTTTCTAGTTGGCATCCGCCTTCCTACAGCCTAAAGCCTAAAACCTAAAGCCTAAGACCTAAAGCCTAAGACCTAAAGCCTAAGACCTAAAGCCTAATGCCTAAAGCCTTATTTGTAACCCATCTTCTCGAGCACCTCGTTGCTCACGTCGATGCGGGGCGAGGCAAAGATGATGCTCTGGCTGCTTGCCCGGTCAAAGATGACCTGGAAGCCACGGTCCTCACACACCTTCTTGCAGGCGTTGTAGATATCGTCCTGGATGGGCTTGATGAGCGACTGGCGCTTCTTGAAGAGTTCTCCCTGGGGCCCAAAGTACTTGTACTGCAGTTGCTGGGCTTCTTTTTCCTTCTCGGTAATCTCGGCCTCTTTCTTCTTCTTTTGGTCGTCGGTCAGGAAGACCATGTCGGCCTGGTAGTTCTTGTACATGGTGTCGGCCTCCTTCTTGAGTTCGTCCACCTCACGCTGCCAGCGCTGTGACACCTGGTTCAACTGCTCGTTGGCCATCTCATAGGCGGGAATGTTCTTGAGCACATACTCCATATCAACGAGAGCGAACTTCTGCGCGTTGGCGGTCAAGAAACCGGCAACGAGCACGACTGCGATTAATGCGATTTTCTTCATATTCTTCTTTTTATTGGTTTTTTTTGAAAATTCGGTTTTTAGACTGCGTGAACCGCAATAAGTTTATTCGGCGCCAGGATTTTGGTTAAAATTCCTGTCCCAGCACAAAGTGGAAGTTGCTGCCACCCTTGCGTCCAAACACCTCGTCAAAGCCGTAGCCCCAGTCGATACCCATCATACCAATCATGGGCAGGAAGATGCGGGCGCCCACACCTGCCGATCGCTTGATGTCAAAGGGGTTGAAGTCCTTGACGCTTGTCCAGGCGTTACCGCCCTCGACAAACACCAGCGGATAGATGGTCGCGCTCTGGGAAAGCATCAGCGGGAAGTGGAGCTCGATAGCAAAGCGGTCATAGGCATAGCCCTCGGAGCCATAGGGGGTGAAAGCACCGTTCTCATAGCCACGCAGGGCAATGGTCTCGGTAGCATAGGTATAGGAGCCCGACATGCCGTCACCACCCACATAGAACGTTTCAAACGGCGACTTGAGCCACTTGTTCCAGCTGCCCAGCAAGCCAATGTCGGCACGGGTCATCAGCACCAGTGTCCATCGGCCCATGGGATCGGTGAGTGGCGTGTAGGTCTTGGCCTGGAACTTGAGTTTCCAGTACTCGATCCAGCGGTAGAGTTCCTTCTTGGAGGCCTCGGTGTTGCTCTGGCTCAACGCCCTCCAGTCCTTCTTGCCAAACAGGCTAGCTGGCGGCGTGGCGTTGAAGCTCAGGGTAAAGATGCTGCCGCGGCGGGTATAGAGCGGGTTGTCGATACTGTTGCGCGACAGGTTCAAGCCCAGCACAATCGAGTTGGACACACCATTCTTCATGTAGTACAGGTACTCCCAATTCTTGAGGCTATACCACTGGTAGGCCACGGTGGCGCTGAACTGGAAATAGTCGTCGGGCCACTTGAGTCGCTTACCAAAGCCCACCGTCACGCCCAGCATCTGCAAGTACTTGTTGGGGTCATAGGCGTTCTCATAGTAGTTATAACCGCCATAACCACCGTAGCCGCCATAACCACCATAGCCATAACCGTAGCCGTAGCCCGGATAATAGGAATTGGCCATGCTGTAGATCGCATTTTGGTACTGACGCTGGTAGAATGAGGAGTTGATACCCGTTTGACGGCTATAGTAGGCCGAGATGGACAGCGCGTTGGGGCGCTTGCCACCAAACCAGGGGTCCAGGAACGAGATGCTGTAGGCCTGGTAATACTTGGCATTGGTCTGGGCACTAATCGAGAGCGTCTGTCCCTCGCCCTGGGGGATGAGACCCTTGAAGGAGGAGGGATGCAACAGGTTCTGCAACGAGAAGTTGGTGAACTTCAGGCCTGCCTTGAGGATGATACCGGCCTGGCCCCAGCCGGCGCTGAGCTCGATCTGGTCGTTGGCCTTGCTCTCGAGGTTGAGGATGATGTCCACCGTACCGTTATCGGGATTGGGCTCGGGGCGCACATCCATCTTCTCGGGGTCGAAGTGGCCGGTCTGGGCAATCTCGCGCACCGAGCGGATAAGGTCCTCCTTGGAGAACAGGTCGCCGGGACGCACACGCAACTCGCGTCGCACCACTTTCTCGTAGAGGCGGTCATTACCGTTGATAACCACCTTATTGATACGCGCCTGCTTGCCCTCATACATGCGCATCTCCAGGTCGATGCTGTCGCCCTCGATTCTGGTCTCGATGGGGATGAGGCGATAGAACAGGTAACCGTTGTTGAGGTAGAGGTTGGACACGGCGTCATCGTCGTCCTGAGTGCGCTTGTTGAGGAGTTTCTGGTTATAAACGTCCCCCTTCTTGATACCCAGGATCTCATCGAGGTAGATGGACGGATAGACGGTGTTGCCCACCCAGGTGATGTCGGAGATATAATAGCGCTTACCCTCGTTGACGGTGATGTAAACGTCAACGTTCTTCTCGTCGTAGGGGACCACGCTGTCACTCACGATGACGGCATCGCGGTAACCCTTCTCGTTATACTTGTCGATGATGAGCTGCTTGTCGGCCTCATAGTCCTCGCGGACAAACTTCTTTTGGGAGAAAATTTTCCACAGGCTCTTCTTCTCGTTGGTCTTCTTCATGGTGCGCTTGAGCTTGTTGTCGCTCAGCACCTCGTTGCCGTTGATGTAGATCTTGTGCACCTTGATTTTCTCGTGCTTGTCAACATTGATGTTGACGATGACCTCGTTCTGCTTGCTCAGGTCGGGCACCTGCACGACTTCACAGGTGGCCTGGCCAAAGCCCTTGCTGGCAAAGTATTTCTCGACAATGACCTTGATGCGGTCGGCAATGTTGGGCGTCATCTGGCTGCCGGGCTGGAACCCCAGGCGCTCGATGATGTCTTTTTTCTCGCCCCCTTTCATGCCGTTATAGTTCACTTGGGACACGCGCGGCTGCTGGCGCAGGTTGAACACCAGCCAGGCTTGGTTGTTGTGAATCTTCTCGACCAGGATCTGCACCTTGGAGAACAGCCCCTGACGCCAAAAACGCTTGGCCGCGCTCTTGATGTCGTCGCCGGGGATATCGATTTGCTGCCCCACAGCGAGTCCCGAATACCCGATGATGATGTTCTCGTCGTAGTTGTCCACTCCCTCGACGCGGATGCCGGCAATCTCATACCGTGACGGCGTGCCGGTGAACACGACCTTGGGATTATAGATGGTATCATTGACCGTGCGCGTCTCCTGGGCGTCGGCCTGCACATTGACAGCACACAATGCCACGAGAGCCAACAGCGCGTGCTGGATATTTCGCTTGAATGATTTACGCTTCATTATCGTGTTTTACCTGTTCGCTCGTTTTACCATAGCGGCGCTCGCGCGCCTGGAAGTCGGCTATTGCCTCGACAAAGTCTTCCTTGGTGAAATCGGGCCAATATTTTGACGTGAAGTAAAGTTCGCTATAGGCAATCTGCCACAACAGATAGTTGCTCACGCGCAGGTCGCCGCCAGTGCGGATGAGCAGGTCGGGGTCGGGCATATCGCGGGTGGCCATGTGGGCCGACATCATGGCGTCGTCGATGTCGTCAGGCGACAGGATGCCAGCAGCAACGTCGCGTGCCATCTCACGGCAAGCCTCAACGATTTCCCATCGCGATGAGTAGCTCAATGCCAGGCACAACACCAGGCCGGTGCAGTGTGACGTATCGTCCATGCACTTGCGCAGGCGGTTGGCGGCAAAGGCTGGCATTCGCTCCATGTTGCCGATAGTGGTCAGGCGCACGTTGTTCTTAATCAAGTCGGGCGTCTGCTGCTCAATGCTCACCACAATCAGGTTCATCAGGGCGTCCACCTCGTCTTGGGGACGGTTCCAATTCTCGGTCGAGAAGGTATATAGGGTGAGGTACTTCACACCCACCTCGCTGGCAATCTCGGTGACCTGGCGCACTGTTGCCACGCCATTCTCGTGGCCAAAGCTGCGCTCATGGCCGTGCTGCTTGGCCCAGCGGCCATTGCCGTCCATGATGATGGCCACATGACACGGGATGCGTGCCGGGTCCAACTGCTGTATTTTGTCGCTAAGGGATAACATCGCAATATCTCTTATTCTATATAGTTACACTTAATGCAACGCTTGCCAAACTCATAGGACAACGTGAACATCGCAAAGCAGTACCAGTCGGTGTTCTTGGCAAACGTGTGATTGATGCCGAACATGTCGCTCAAGCCATCGATGCGGTCACTGAACTCCTTGCGCATGGTGAACTCGAAGCCCAGGTTCAAGCGGTCCTTGAACTTGTATTTCACGCCCACGCCCAGCGGCACGGTGAGGGACTCCTGGTCATGGCCGTTGACGATGGCAAGCACAAAGCCCACACCGGCTACCATATAGGGTGTGATGGGCTTGTATTTCTTATATGCGGGGCCCCGCCCAAAGTTCAGGAAATTGAACTCGGCGGTCACGGCCAGGTCAATCAGGCTCGAGGAGAAGACATAATTTGCGCCATCGGGGAACCACGTCTCGTCATACATGCTGTGCCCCCTGATATTGGCGTAATTGAGATTGGCCTTATAGGCCCAGCGGCTGTTTTGGACATAGCGGAAGATGCCGCCGGCGGTGATACTGGGACGCTCAAACAAGTGATCATAGTTGGCATCGCCCAGATAGCCGGTCACGCCAAGCGTGGGACCCACCTCATACTTATACTGCTGAGCCGACGCCGTGAACAGCGCCAGCACGCTCAGTACCGATATCAACAGGAGCCTCTTCATGCCGTGTTAATAGACGGGAGTATTGGTTAAGCGGTTATACACGCCACGCCACACCCACGGCAGCAAAGCGCCTTGGGCATCGTAGCCACCAAACAGGTAGATGTAAGGGCACTCCCACGAGGTGGTCACCGACTGCACGCGGCGGGGCATGTGGCTGGAGCCGCCCGAACTTAACAGCTCGTCATCCACGAGTGCCTGGGCACCGCTGAAACGGGGCATAAAGGCAGGCAGTCTCATTGTCGAGTCGCCCTTTGTCCAGGTGATACCCTGGGTATTAGACAGATACACATTCCCGTTAAGCTTGCCGTCGGCGAGTTTCCCGCCCATGAGGTACCAAGTGGACTGGCGGGCATACCGCCGTGTTCCGGGCAGGCTCTTATAGGTGTAATAGGGCAGCAGCGTCGCGTCGGCCACAGCAGGCAATGAGCTCGAGTGGGCGTTATTGATTTTGCCCCAGCTCGTGCCGTCATAGCCCCACACGTCGCTCAACAAGCGTCCCTTGTTATCATAGCCACCAACGATGATGGCCTGCTGGGACACGGCCCAGTCGTTATCGGTCTCAATCATGCCCGACGAGTGGGCAATCGGGAACCCGTCCTGGACAGCAGCGGCAACATAGCCGGCGCTGCGGGGATACTCGTCGTGAAAGTAGGTTCCGCCATCGGCCATGATACCCAGCACCCGGTTGTCATAGGCGCCGAGCACACTATGCCACGTCACCCCACACGCGGTCCACTCCACGCCGTCGGGAGATGTCCACAATGCGCCATCGGTGGCCAGCATGTACAGGGCACCGTCGGTTGCGGTGAGCGACGCCACCTGCGGGTCAAAGGGCATGTTGGCCTGCTGCACGGTCCATGAGGCGCCTGGATGCTCGGTGGTGAGCACGCGGCACACGGTGCCGTCGAGCGCCATGGCACGATACACGTCACCATGCCGCACTACCTTGAAGGCCCTGGTGCCACTGGTGATGCCAGGCAAGTCACGGCGCCACGACAGGTTCCACTTGAGCGAGTCGGGGTTCTCCTTGTGCACCAGCACCTGTACCTGGTAGTCCTTGACTTGGGTCCCGTCGGCCGACGTGACAGTCAACATGGTTTTACCCGTGAAGTCCAGCGATGTTGTCATCGAGGTCGTGTAACTGATGGTCGTGTCGCGCAGCGACGACGCTCCCGTGATGGTAAACACCGCCGAGTTGACGGTATTCAGGAAATTCACCCTCACCTTCAGGGCCGAGATGTCGGTTCCCACGGGAAGCGAGTCGGCATTATAAATCAACCCGTTGTTGTAGTCAATAGTGAAATACACCGAGTCCAGGTCGGCCAGGATATCGGCATCGGCCTGCAGGCCAAATGCCGTGATCAAAGTGGTCTGCCTGCTCGTGCTGTAACTCTCGATGGTGGGATCATCTTTCTTATCGCCCTTGTTGCAAGAGCCCAGGGAGAGCGACATGCATGTCAGCATCACCGCGAGCACACCGTATAACAGAGTTTTATTGGTCATTATCTTCTTTTGAGTCGTAGTATTATAACAAACGGCAAAATTATAAAAAAATTCCGTTATCAACCGGATTTTTCTCTATAATAATGTCGGCCAGCACCATTTTTACGGGGTAAAGGTACTATTTAACGGGCACACCCAACACTCCCGTTAAAGATAATAAACGGTAATCTATACAATTTTACGGCTTTTTAACGAAGTAATGCCACCCCCCGCGGCAACTCTACAGCGAATCGCCTGCAGTTGTGCCCCACGCCAAGACGCAAAGCCGCGAAGTCTTTTTGGATTGCTCGCATGGCTCGCAAGAAATCAAAGACTTTTTATTGGGCATCCGCAGGGTTGGGCTTCGCCTTGGAGTGGCCGAAAGCACCACGCCAAGACGCGAAGACGCAAAGATTATTTCGATTAGCATCCGCCGCTTTAATACAGCGGCGAGAAGTTAGTTGCCGGACAGGAGCATGTCGATGATGCTGGTGACATCGCCGATGGTGATGTTACCGTCACCATCCACATCAGCAGCAGGATAATCGGCCACCGACACCCCGCCGCCAAGCAGCTTATCAATCAGATTGGTCACATCACCAATAGTAACATTGCCGTCACCATCCACATCACCCACTGCATTGGAAATCTCAACAATGTTACCAAAGTAAGGATACCAATTCGCATCGGCCTGATAAGCAGCCAGCGTGCCTGCTGGCACATGCAGCGTGCGGTGAGTGTAGTCTTGTGAGCTAAGGTTAAAAGCTCTTTCGCCCATGGATACTGATGACGGTGAAGTGATATAACTATACACGTTTTCTAAACCCGTGCAATAAGCGAACGCAGAACGGCCGATGGTGGTCACAGAATTTGGAATCTTCACGCTCTCGAGAGCCTTACAGCCAGTAAACGCCTCTCCCTCGATCACTATTACCGAGTTAGGGATATAGACGTTCTTCAAGCCTGTACACTCACGGAAAGCGCCATAAGTTATGGTCGAGACCGAGTTGGGGATGATGATGCTCGTCAAGCCGCTACAGCCTTCAAACGCATCCAAGCCGATGGTTGTGACAGAATTCCCAATGGTAACGCTCGTCAAACCCGTGCAATAATAGAACGTTTCGTAACCAAATGAAATGACCGAGTTTGGAATTATTATTTCTTTAAGGT
>Ga0310697_10003569_pt1 | contig 15687 bp, 27 predicted proteins | sample 172DNAGHGlowgp2_FD_203883 | JGI IMG/M metagenome (GOLD analysis project Ga0310697, IMG submission 203883) | Sheep rumen microbial communities from Palmerston North, Manawatu-Wanganui, New Zealand - 1728 DNA GHGlow gp2 (v2) (version 2) | ecosystem: Host-associated > Mammals > Digestive system >... | reverse complement strand
GCAGAGAAAAAACTTGGTTTTATTCTTTACAATCATCTGTATGCGAGGGAGCAAAAAGATTTTACAACAAAAGATTTGATGCAAGAGTTGGGGAAATATAATTTGGATTTTACCCAGAAAGAACTACAGGAAGAAATTGATAATTTGGTATCTAATGGGTCTGTAACATATTCAGTTGGACATTACACATGCCTCCTGTAGGGTGGAAAGACAAAGAAAAGAATTAATTTAATCCACAGAAAAATCATTTCTGTGGATTTTTTTGGCATTTTGATATCTAAATTCACCTATATTATATACAAGAGGTACAGATAAATGGAAAAGATTACACTTAGACAATTTTTAGAGTTTACAAACTTATACGTTCCAATTTATATTGAGGACGAATTTCAGAGACATACAACAGAACTTGATTGGCCAGGACACCTTTTGAAAGTACTTGGAGACAAGAAGCTTAGTTGTCCAATTGATTATTTCCGCAATGTAGACGGAGGTCACCTGGGAGATAAGGAAAAGGCAAGAAAGGATTGCTTTGTAATTGGAATTGGCTACCAGAATTGGGAAAAGTATTTCGGTGAGGAGTAGTTTATGAAATACGTTCACTGTAAATATTGTTGGAAAGGCCTTGGAAAAGTTGGTGACAAGTGTCCAATTTGCAGAAGAGCTTTGAAATAGGGGAGTACAGCAATGAGATACGATCACAGACTTGTAAAAGAATCAAATAAGAAAAGGGCTGAAACAGAACTCAAAGAAGCTGTAAAGAAAGCTTTGAAAGGTGGTTTTTATTACGAAGATATTTGCGAAATAGTTGCAAAGACTATAAACGAAGTTGCTGAGGAGAAAGAAAATGAAAGACCTTGCTGATACATGTATGGCCCTTTTGAATGAAGGTGTTTTCGAAGATGTAGACCTTGCAAGGGTTGCTGGAGGAAAAATTTTAATCGAAATCGAGGATATCGAATTAGACGAACTTCGCGATGCAATCGAAGCACTCCGGTTTGGGGAAGGTCCTCATTTGAGTAAATCAGAACTCATAGCTGAGAAGATTTACCTCCGTACGTACGAATATCCAAAAGTTGAGCTTTACGGTGCAAGAAGGGGAGAAGATAATAAAGAACATTACTGCTTTATGATTTCAAAGAAGGAGTAGGAAATTATGGAATTGATTTTGAATGTTGGAGATAAAATTACAGCTGAAGTTGAAAAGAGGGATAGAGCTGGAAGACTTAAAAAGGAACGTTTGCGCTTTTTGATTATTAAAAACTTTTCAAACAAAACTGTTGCAATTACTGATGAATTCAAAGAGGATGACTCAGATGTAATTTTCCGTTCTTTTGATTTGAATGAATTGTTCAATATCAAACCGGAATCAAATGAAGTAAAAATTAAAGTAAAGGATTAGATATATGCCAAAAAGGGAACCAATGAAACCACCTTATTACATTTTGGTAAATGATGAGGATTTGGAACACATTAAATTCTATCATGAATTTCGCAATCAGGGAATTAACTGTGAAGGTGAATTCGGAAACTGGAGTAAGGCCTTAGCTTATACCAAACACAATGGATACTTTCATTTGGGTCCCCGAAGAATGCATTATATCGAAACTGCTTTGAAGTTTAGAAACAAAATTTCGGAGATAACTGAAACACCAATCAATGAATTAAAAATTGTTGTAGTTGAAAGTACTTTGAAAGAAGCTCATAACAGAATTAAAAATAAAAAATTGGAACCTGTTACTCTTGAAGGAGTTTGGAAATGAAAAGTAAAAAGGAATTAAAAGAGATTGCAAAAAGAGGTGCAAACCGTTTTTGCAGACGTAACAGAGTTTATGAAACTTATGATAGCAGTGTTGCTGACATGATCAAAAAGTTGTATATTACAACCTATTTAAGGGCTCGCCATCAAATTATGTCTGAAATTAATCAGAAAACTCCTGAGGAAGCTTTTGAAGATGCAAAGGGCTTTCCGAACAATCTTAAAGTAATGAAAACGGAGTCTTTTCGATATGTAAGTAATAAACCAATCATTGAAGAAATTCCCTACAGGGAGAATTCAGTTCAATCAGAAGAAGTTCATGCAACCAATTTTGTATGTGATGAGGTTTCTAGAGGTTATAAAGGTTGGGACGAATTGACCCCAATGGATAAAGCCATTTACAAAATTACAGGAGGAAAGTTAATTAACTGCTATTGGGATAAAAGAAACGCAAGTAAACCAATGACTCCTGTGGTAAGAGAAGTGAAAAATCAAAAGCTCAGAAACAAGAATGATCGAATTACATACGTTGTGGGTCCTGAGTGGATCAATGTTTGGTATTTGGATACAATAGAAGGTCTTTCAAAAATAAAGGGAATGACTCTTAGAACTGCTGCTGTAAAAAATTACATAAAAGAATATATGCAATAAGAGGTTGATATGAATATTAAAGGTAACGAGGAGATGCTGAAAGGCATTAATGATTACAAAGGACCAAAGATTTATGTACGTTATACATATCAGACTCCTGAAATGAAGAAAACGGGAGCCAATACGTTTGGTTGCTGTTATTTGAGAAGTGTACCCTTTGTCACTAAAATCAATACAATGGAAGGAATGGCTGATGTTGTAGAGGCTATTAAGAGTGTAAACCATCTGGATCCAAACACTGCTGTGATTATTGATTGGATTTGTCCCTTGGAGGAGTAACTTTTTATGGATGTATTTTACAACATAGAAATGTCAGAAGGAAGTGTACTTCAAAGATTATACAGCCTTTATGGTGATGTGCATATCAGCACCTTTAAGCAGCAATTTTATGATGCAACCCTTTCTGAAAAGCAAAGAATAAAAGCCTTAATTGCTTGGAGCCGAGAGGGTGACAGATAAGGAGGTTACAAATGCTAAAGGATGATTTTTATTTTATTGACAATAAAATTGCAAAAGAAAATATCGGAGAACACGATGGTGACAACCGTTTCCTTTGCGAAGATATCAAAAACATGATGAATGCTTTTTATGAAACTCACCCTGGTTGTACTCCACTTGGAATTTGCTACGAAGATGAGCACCCTCGTTTTAAAGGATTTTTTCCAATGGTTTTTGAAGATGAAAATGGAAATCGTTTTTATGTTCATATCGATATGGAATCAATAAAAGAATATTTAGAGTTGGATCTATAATTTATTTAAAGGAGATATAAGATGGAAGCAACTATAACACTAAAAGATGTTAATGATGCTATTTGCGTTGCTATCAAAAAAGCAATTGCAGAAAACAAAGAAGGAGAAGATATTTCTTCCGCAATTGAAAATAACTTTTACGACATTGATCCAAGTGGAGACAGTTTCGATCTCTCTGATTTCATTCATGAGTGGTTAGAGGAAAGTGGAAAAGTTGTCTACACAGATCTTGAAAAAGGTTATCAGAATATCGAAGGTGAAATAAAAGTTGGTGAAACAGCTGACGGAAAAGAAGTTTACCTTAAGTATCAGTTCTCAGATTCTCCATACAACGACGGAGGATGGCCTGATTATTGGAACGGATATGGGGACTACCTTACTTATGCAGTAAAGGAACCAGCAGTGGATACTAGTAAGACTTTAAAAGGTATTGCAATTCCTCCAGCACACACCGGAAAAGATTTCAAACGTTTGCAAGAACATACTTTTAAGTATCCTGAATCAAAAACAGGGGAAATCAAAGAAAGGGATTTGTTCGTTCTTGATATTATTGCAGGTGATTCCGTAATGGGTATTTCACTTCACGATTGTGAGGACAGGGAAGCTATCCTGTGTAAAGCAGCAGAATTAAACGATCTGATTTCAAGGAATATGAAAAACTTCAGACGCTTCAAACTTGACAAAATTGTAGAGTAGGAGGAAAATATGGGAGCCTATATCGATAGAAATACTACAGAAGAGAAAATTGCATTCTGCAAAGAGTTTGGTACAAAGGTAGAAAATTGGGAAGACATTTTTGATGATCCTGCAAAATGGTACAAAGAAAATGTTTCAATAAAAACTCTTCCTGTAATCGATCTTAACAACGGAGGCTTCCATGCTTTCGGTGTTGGATATTGCGAAAGGGAATTTACAATGTTTATGGATCCTTCTGATCCAAGAATCGAAGGTGTTTATCTTGTAGATCGAAAAGCTTTGGAAAAAGAATCTAGCGTAAAACCTTATTTGAGGAGTTAAAATGACAGAAAAGGAACCAATGACTGTAGCTGATCTGTGCAGCCAACTCCAATCTTTGGCTCATGAAGGTTACGCTATTCACGCACTTGAGATTGTAACTGAAACCGGTGACTACAAAGTTGTATTAAACAACCCAACTCTGGAAATAAAAGTAACCAAAGACCATACAGTTAAGCTTTTGTTTAGAAATCACAACCTTTAAGAAAAAAGGAATCCGAAAGTGTAAAAACTTTCGGATTTTTTGTTTAAAAAAATACTAAAATTTTTGAATATTTTTAAAGTTTTTTATCTATATTATATTTGAAATTTTAGGCTAAGGTAGGTGCGAAATAAAAAATGGCAAAAATGGATTGGCTCATAAAAGGGCTCAATGAAGATAAAAATTACAAATATCGAATTGCTGAAACAAGGCAGAATTTCGGTACAATTTGTATGCCGACAGGTTACGGTAAATCCGGAGTTATTTTTGAAGATATTGTATATCAAATCCGTAACTGGAAAAAGAATGACAAACCCTTGATTATCAATCTCTCAAGCCCAATTTTGAAATTGACACAACAAACAATTAATGATATGTTGCAGACTCTGTCTCAGCTTTCAGGGATTGACAAAAGCCTTTTTCATTTTTATATTTGCTCCTCAGATTGCGGTGAGAGTTATGATGAATTAAAAAATATTGGAGTTCGTTCTGAGGACTTTGAAAAACAGCCTGCATATTCCTTTAAGGGGATTTGTTTAGTTGCCACTTGCCACAAATCTTTGTGGAAGTTTATTGACAAGTTTGCTAACTTTGATGATGCAAAAAACATTTACACAATTTCTTCTTATTTGGATGAGGCTCACAAAATTGCAATTCTTCCGGATGAAGTAGATAGAACAAAATCAGAAAGAGTATTCCTTCAATATAAAAGAACTCTTACAGTAAAGGAGTATGAGGAACTTTCTGAGGAAGAAAAAAGTTATTATAAGGAAACAACAAAGAAACAACTTTTGAATAGACAAAAAGAATATTGTTTAATTCAAAACAAAGTTTCAGAAAATACGATTATTGATTTGGATTTGATGGAAACTTTCTCAACAAAAATCTATGCAGTAACTGCTACGCCAAACTCTGAAATTACGGATGAATTATATTCTTACAATTATGGAAGAAATAGGGCTTGGGGAGAAAAAGTAAGAAAGCAAAACCATAAAAAAGTATATACAATTTTCGTACCTGCAACTCAAGCAATTCGAGAAAATATAATTTGTCCTCCCTTGGTAAAAATTGTGCCTTCAAAAGCAGATAGTATTACAACAACTTTGCTTGAAGATCTGATGCAGAATGCAATTGAAACAAATCCAAATATCAAACATAAGATTTTGGTAACTTTGAGGACTACAGAAGAAGTAGCACACATTCGAAGCGAACTTGAGAAATTAGGAAACAAAGTTTTCTCAACAGACTCAAGAAACGGTTTTGGTGAAGAAGAGGATATAAATTCAATTCAGGAATTTATCAAAGAAGTTGAGGAATTTGAAGGAAATTGTTTTGTACTTCACATTCGCCAGTTGATTGAAGGAATTGATATTTCAGGTTTAACTGATTGCGTTATTTTTACAAATGCTGAAAATCATAATTTGAACAAACAGGATTATAAAAGGTACGTACAAACAATTGGAAGAACATTAAGACTTGGAAAAGAAAGAAGAAAGTCTAAAGAAGAAAGACTTAAAAAGTCCGCAAATGTTTATTTTGTAACAAAAAATGAAACTCAAGTCGGTCAATTCAGAAACTTTGTAAACAGTTATTACGGTTACGGAAATGTACATTTCTTTGAAGCAAAATTCCAAAAAACACATGATGGTGGTGAGGATGGAAAAGAGGAATTGTACACTGGTGCAGGTTTTAATTTTGATGGAGCTTTGGACTCAGGAACAATTGTAATTGAAAAGCTTTGGATGTCAACAAAAGAAGAGCTTGATAAGTTAAAAGAAATGATCTTGAAGCTTCCAAATAAATCTTATGTTTTTGAAAAGATTTATGGAATTTGTATGGCCCATCAGGATGAAATAAATGGTGAGTTTGATACAGAGGATTATTTGTACAACAAGGATATTCAGACTTACCTTTTTGACAAAGTTGGAAACTATTTGGAGGATATAAACGGGAATCCAAAAGGTTGGAGGGAGCTTTGCGAGAAAAGGAGTAAAAATGATGAATAAGGATTCTTGGGAGAATCGCTCAATTTACAAACTTTCTAAAAAAGAAGTTTTCTACAACGCAAAAGTTGTTGACTTTTTGAAAACTTTGGATTTTGAAGATTTGAAAGTTTCAAATGCAAAGGATCTTTTTGAGTGGACAAAAGAAAAATCAATTGCTTTTGAAAAATGGTTTTTGTCAAAAAATCCTGACTTCAAAGGTGAGCAGAAAAAACTTGCGGACTTTTTCAAAGGTTTTGTTGGTGAATTTTTCTTTTATACTTTGCTGACTGATATAAAAACTTTGGTTTTGAAAAACTCAAAAGGTGATAGAAAATTATATACCTTTAGGGATGTACAGTTGTCCTCAACTCCTGATTTTGGTGTTGATTTAATTGCCAAAGTAGATTGCTTAAACGAATCTAAAAAATCTGCAATTCAGGTAAAGTTTTGGAATCCTGAATCAAAAGAAATAATCAAAAACGGATATGCTGCTCAGATTTATGGACAGGCTGTTTGCGATAAACAAATTGAACCTTTTGAAAGTGAGAATGTTTTCTTTTGTTGGTTAGGCTTGGATAAAAAGATTTCTCCTTTTTTGAAAGAAAATGATTCAATGAATAAGCATTTTGTTTTTGTTGGAATGGAAACTTTAGATGAGAATGTAAACAATAAAAGCAAAACATTTTGGGAAAGCACTTTAGTTGAAGCTTTCAAAAGTTTTTAAGAAGAGGTATAAAAATTATGTCTTTACTCGATATCAAATTCACAGAGCCAAAGCTTAAAGATTTCAAATGTTTCAGGTTACCAATTGATAATCTTCCTAAATATAAGGAAGCATTGATCTTTGGAAATGTATACAATTTCTTTGGTACATTCATTGATGATGATTTTGGATTTACTCAGACACCTTTTTCAGGTGAAGGTTCTGCTGACAACTTTATGAACTTTGGTCAGTTTGTACTGAATGGTGGTCATGCAACGATAATTGCTTCAAAAGAAACCTGTAACTATTATCGTAGATTGTACAAAGAATTTTATAAGGCCGGTTTTGGTACAACTCATCCAAAAGTTACTTTTTTTGAAATTGATGATATCACGTTTTTGACAGGTAAGTTTAAGGTTAAAGAAGGTAAAGAAGAAAAGATAGTTAAAGGTGAATACTTTTGGTCTCAGAATAAAAAGGAAGAATGGGAATTCAACTATCTTGATTTATTGAAAACTATATTTGAAAAGGAAGAAAAGAAAGAAATGGCAATTATAATGAATCCTCCCTATGATGGAACCCTTTATTTAAAAATAATGAACTATCTAAAAGATAAAACTACAGCTGAAACAACAGTTTTAGCCCCAGTTAGATGGGTCCAGGATGTTTCAGCCATTTATAAAAGCAACAGCCCTTTTAAGAAGTACGAGAATTTAAGATCTAAAATACGTGATTTGGAGATTATACCTCAGGATATTGCAAGCTCCCTTTTTAAAGCAGGTTTTCCAGGTGATTTAGGTATATATGAAATTGATCAATTTGGGGGTTTTGTTTTTACAAACGAGAATCCAATAATTGAAAAAGTTATGAATAAAAATCTAACCTCCCTTTGGGATAATACTGATGTAGACAAGGGAGACGGGTGGAGAGTTAGAGTCTCTAATATAAAGATAAATCCTGGTAAAGTTTATACTGGAAATGTCCGCGATATAACTATCGCGGACAAGATTTTCTATGTAACACATGTCACTCTTTGTTGGGTTTATGAAAATGGCCTAATCCCTGAGACTTATGAATCAGAAGGAGTGATTTATGAAAAAGGCCAATCCTGGTTGAAAAACTTTTTACCTGGGTCTGGGTTGAAGCAAAGCTTTATTGACAAATATAAGGATACTAACAATCTACCATTTTCAATTCACTTTGAGACTGAGCAGGAGGCATATAATTTCGAAAAAAGTCTCAAAACCAACTTTTACAGATTTCTGTGTGGCAAGCTAAAAGGAGGTTCGATGGGGATACCCCTAAAGTTTTTGCCTTTTATGAATGATTATAAAATAGAATGGAAGGATGAAAGATTTTTTGAGTATTTTGATATTTCAAAGGATGAACAACAGGAGATTTGGGATTTTCTAAATCAAAATAAAGTACCTGATATTGGTGAAAGACCATAGGAGTTTGTAAATGAACGAAAAACAAATAAAGAGCCTTGAAAAAGTCCTTCAAGATAAAATAGACAGCTTTTTCTCAGAAAATAATTGGAATGCAAACAACTATGCAAAAAACACATTAGAGGATAGAAAAGATTTAGGACAATTCTTTACGCCTTCAATACTCTGTGCAAAAATGCTTGCAAAGCTAACCAAAGTAAAAGAAGCATATTTAGACGAAGAAGGAAATGTAAAAGAAGAGAATCCAAAAATTGCAGGTGAACCTCTTTTTGATCCAACAGCTGGTTGTGGAAACTTATTAGCCGCAGGAATTGCAATTGGTTGGGATCCTGAGTGGGTTTATGCAAATGAACTTGATCCAAAAATATATGAAGTACTTGTTGAAGGATTGACAAAACTAGGCGTTCCAGAAAATCATATTAGATGTGGTGATATTTTTGAAATGTCAAAAGTCCATTTCGACTTGATGGACAAGGGTGAACCAATTTGTGGAATTTTGTTAGATGAAATTTCGAAAGAAGATTATGAAAAATTAAATGAATCTGAAAAGAAACTGTATTTTGCAATCTGTGACAATAGAACAGGAAAACCTACAGATAAGTACAAAAAGAAAGGTGTAAAAAATAAAAAGTCAAATAAACCTTTTAACTTGAATAAGAAAAATTAAATTAAGGGGGCCACAACCCTAATTAACACAAAGGTTTTTGATTGTTATGATTTTAAAAGAACAATTCTTAAAAAACAAGGGTAGAATACTTTGGAGAGGTTCAAAATACAAGGAGTGGGAACCCGGAGCCTTTTGTTGTCCTTATGTTTCTACTCAGGTATTGTACGCTTTGAATTTTTCAAAAGATTTTGATAAACCTATTGTAGAAAACGCTAAGTACCTTTCTCAATTTGTAATTAAAAAACCCTTAAATCTTTTCAATGCAAGATCCCAAAAGGATTGTAGAATACTTGAAGATTTTTTTAGAAAGAACAAAATGCAAGATTGGTTAGAAGCCCTACCTTTATTAGCTGATAACGATTGGTTAGATGTTTTTGAAATTGAAGAAAGAGAGTACTTAATTGAAATCTTAAAAGAATTGGGTTTTGAAGGTTTTGTAAATATTGAAGGAAACAGTGGAAAGATTTTACGCAATGCTTTTTACACTTTGAATGTTTCTGTAAAAAATGATTTATATGGATTTGACGGAATTGGTGTTTTTGACTTCAACAATTTAATAGAAGTGAAGACTTTGCAGGGTTGGAGTGAAATTAAAAAAGAGTTTGCTGTACAATTGGAAATCAACTCTGCAAAAAATAAAATATTGAAAAACCTTTTTGAAAATTGGGAAGGGTATAAAAATAATTTAAACCTTTTTGTAAAAGACTCATTGAAGAATGTAATAGTTTGGAACTTTTTAACTGAAAAAGAGATTGAAGAATTGTACAGAAACTTCAACTACGAAAGCTTCAAAAATAATTTTGAAAAAGAAAAGTTGAGGTTGAAAGAAAACTATCGTCAGCTCCATGTAAACTATTTGAAAATATATGAAAATGTGAACTATTGATTGGCTAAAGAAAAAATAAATCCGCAAACTTTTTCTGAACCTTCCTTCAAAATATACCCTATATTATAAACATGAATAAGATAATTGAAATCCTTATGGAGCGAGATAATCTTTCGAAAGAAGAAGCTCTCTCCGAAATTAAAACAACTTGGGAAGAAATCCAAGATGCAATAATTGAGGGTGACTCAGATCAGTGCGAAGATATTTTGATGAGCAATTTAGGTCTTGAGCCGGATTATCTTCCCTACTTTTTGGGCATATTTTAAGGAGGTACGATTTATGTCAGATAAGGTAAAAGCAATTAAAGAAGCAATTGAGAATGGCACTTACAAGGTGGATGTAGAAACGACTGCTGAGAAAATCATTTTACTTTCTGAATTGGGGATGTTTTAATGAACGATATTAAAGAAATCTTAGGTGATTCAATTTTAGCGCAGATTCACGTAGGTGTAAAAATCAGGCTTGTTTGTCAATTCAATTCTCATCCGGAAGCAGGACATCAGGATGCTTCAATCGAAGGAGAAGGATTTACTTTTGAAGATGCTTTGAAAGCTCTTGCTTACAGACTTAACGAAAACATTACTTCAGTTGTTGAATGGGCAAAAGCAAACAACGAAAACAATATCAATCCGAAAAAGATTTACCTTAACAATTTGTATTATTACTACTTGGAAACTACTCACGGAAGGATTTATTTGAATACAGAAAATCCAAGTTTGTATGATCCTTATTGTTATCCACAAGAGCAGAAAACACTTTACAATCCTTCAGGCTACGGAATAGCAAGTCTCTTTCCTCAGGAATCTTTTGAGGAAGCAGAAAAGAAAGCACTCCCAATGGATATGCTTGATTCCTGTGTGCGTGATTACATTAACAGAGAATTAAGAGTAGCCTTTGATGAGGAAGTTGAACGTCAGGGACAGAAAGCAAAGGATTGGGTGGAACGCAGAGTTCGAGAAACAATTGGTTACTATAAACTTACAAAATCTGATTTGTTGAAAATCATTCAGGATATGGAGGATGATTAAATAAATGGACAAAAATCTTAATACTAAGGAGAATGCCGCCGGAATAGCCAATCGTAGAAAAATTGGTATTTACGGCGGCACTTGAAATTTTTGACCCTTGGACAGTCGGCCATGCGGCAGTGCTCACAAAAGCATTTGAGCAGAAACTTGTTGACAAAGTATTTATCGTTCCAACAACGGTAAATTATTATCGCCCAGACAAACGTTATCTTTTTTCTTTTGATGAAAAGTTGATTATTATCAAAGACTTTTTGGTTGGTTTCAAATACGATGCAGAAATCGATACAATTGAAAAAGATAAAAGTGGTGATTGGCGAACAATTGACCTTGTTCAGTATTTCAAGGAAAAGTTTCCAAATGATGAACTTTATTTGATTATTGGGGAAGACTCTTTTAAGGAGTTCAAAACTTGGACTCGTTATGAGGACATCCTCAAATATGTCAAATTGATTGTAGCTAACAGAAAGGACCACGTTGTTAAGACTCAGGAGCTTACAAACGAAGGTCAGATTCCTGCAATCCCACTTGATATGGGAAATGCTTTTGAGGATTGTTCTGCCACAAGAGTTCGCAATCGTTTAATTGAAGAGCTAATGGATATGTACCTTTCCGATAGAGATTGGTACAACGAAGTTGGTTAAAAAGGCCAGTTTGACCTTGCTACGAAGTGTAGTGAAACTTTTATTCTAAATCCTCTAGAAGGTGTTAAAGTAAAAATTTTATTTTTGGGAGACACCTTTTATGAGAAAAGCTTTTTTACTTTTAATTGCAACATCCTTTATTTTAATGTTTTCTTGTTCTCAACCCACAAATAATGAAACTAATGAAATCACCACAGGAATTACAGCCTGTGGTGATTTTATGTTTGTCGAAAGAAGTAGTACTCTTATAACCTATCATGGCTATGGTGTTGAAAATTGGATTAGAGTGGCTATTGAAAACGATTTTAAAATGCGTGGACTTCCATGTCCTACTGTTGTAAATTATAAGGATAATTATTTTACTGGCTGGACAGTATTACCATGTCCAACAGAGCAGTCTTATGCAGCAGTAAGAATATACTGGGTGGAGTAAGCTATGAAAAGATTAGGAATTGTAACACTGCTGATTTTATTTGCATTAACTTTTGCAAATGCAGATGTTTATGTTCGTAAGGTTGAGAACCTTGAGGGTAAATGGTTCGATACGATTATTACCATTGAACAATATAACTGGTACAGAGAGAATTGGTTTAAGTCAGAGAGAGAAGTTTTGGGAGAGTCTATGAAACGAGTTAACAGCAAGAAGTTTATGACTTCAGGTGGACTTCACACAGAACTTGATTTTGACAAAGAAGTATATCCAAACATTAAAAGAATGAAGTTGATTAAATATTACACAGAGGAGGAAACAAAATGAGAAAGTTGCTTTGTTTAATAATTGTTACATTTAGCCTGTTTACTTCATCTGCATTTACATCGTTTGGGATATTTGACACCGACAGAAAAGAACTTACACATCAATGGATCAACTGTACAGACAAAATAACTATGGAGCAGGAGGATGAAGTGCAAGCTGCCATTGCAATAGCAATGTTAAATGGCACTATGGAACTCAAAACTGGTCCTAATGAGTACCTCTTAATAGGAAATATTCTAAAGAATAGAAGGTTTATGATTAAAGTTTCAAAAGAAGACTGGGATTATTTCAAGACTTGGATTTTAAGGTAAATACAAGAAAAGAGCCATCCTAATAAAAGGGTTGCTATAATATTAAACATGACTTACATTTATGATGAACAAGTTTTGGCATCTGTTTATTGTATAAAAGGTTGGAAAAAATATACAAGATCCTTTTTGGAATCCGCATATTACTATCAATCAGGGCAATTATCCGTAAGTGGAATTATGTGGATTCGTCCAAAAGAAAAAGAATCTGCCTTGGATGAACTTGCTAAAAAATATAAAAGTATTTTCAAAAAGGAAGAAAAACATATTGAAATTACATTAGATCAAAATTCTATGTATCAAATGTTTTTGGAAGGATACCCAAAAGAAGATCAAGAAGTTCTTGCTGCCTTTGTAAAAATGATAGCAGGTTAAAAAATTAAGCCTCCAAAATTACGGAGGCTTTTATTTTGCAAAACTAATTGAATCATTAAAAACCAAAGATAAGAGGGGTATATAATATGAACTTTGAAGAGTTTTGCAAAATGAATTGTATGGAGGAAAAAGAAATAGATTCCTTCAAAGAGTGGCTTCTCAAAAGAAAAGATAATTTGGCAGATAGATCCATTCAAAATTGGTTATATGTTTTCAATTTATTTTTTGATGGAGCTTTAGAAGAAGATTAAAATAAAAAAGGTTCCTCCTAAGGGGAACCTTTTATCATGTTATACAGGAACACCTTCGTATTTGATATCTCTTTTCATTCTTTTATTGTATGCATCCACAGCATCCTTAATTTCCATTACCCTTTCTTCTTCACCGTGTTTATAAAAGTGACCCTTGATTTTTTCTTTACCTGTAAATTCACCCATTTCATAACCAGTGATATGTTTGTAATCCCTAATATCAGAAATTTCAGGCTCCATACGATGGTAGATTCCCTCACAAGGATAACGAATCTTATCATGTACACATGCATTAATCAAAGACTTCATTAATTCTTTTTCTGGCTTCCAAACATAAACGTCCAAAGAGTCGTGGATTGTATTAAAAATTTTGCTAGTTAAATTCCAAAGCTTCATATAATGTTCAGCCGAAACCCAACCTAGATAAATAAATACAGTTTCCCCTGATTGTACACCTGCGTTTGCTGCGTTGTTCATTAAATGAGAGAACATATATGCAAAGAATTTTTTATCTACACCTTCTAGCTTACCATTAGCATTAATATTCATATAAGCTAACTCTGGGGCCCATCTAACTGCTCCGTACCAAAGTCTTGTATAAAAATGTTTTATTGCAAATGCATGTTCTCGATCAATACGTGTTTTCAATCCTTCATAACCATTCAAGAATGCCTCACGCATTACTGTGGCTACAGCTAAGAACTTACATTCAACATCACATCTCATTTCTTCACCACGATAACCCCTTTCATGGTTCTTTCTTGCTTTTTGCTGTAAATCATTTAACACATCCTCAGAATGTGTAAGTCTTATAAAGTCATCACAATCCTTTACACTAAAATCAGAACTCTGTAGGATGCTAGAGAACGTTGTGGCCTGAGCGCCAAACATTAGGCCAAAATTTTCCAACTTACTCGTCTGTCTCCATTTTGCGTATGGCTCAAGCTTTTTCATTTTGATCCAATCCTGGATGGTGGCAGGTCTTCTGTTTATTTTTAACATTTAAGCTCCTTTCGACACCTTTGTGTCTTCCAATAAAAATATAGAAAGGTTTTCTGATTTACCTGAATTTTATGTGGGCAACAAACATAACTCCAAAATACTATATAAATAAATATGGACCAAAATATAGAAAAAATATATGACGAAAATGAGAGGGATTTTCTTTTAACCAAAAAAGGCTCTAAAGATTTATTTGTTTTAGCAGATTGTAGAATATGTGGTTTAGAATTCAAAACAAAACTTAAAAGGCTTCAAAAAGGTTTTGTATGTAGAAAATGTAAAATATCCCAAACTAAAAAATCAGTAGACGAAAAAACGAAAAAGGAAATAAATGAAAAAAGAAAACAAACATGTTTAGAGAAATATGGGGTTTCTAATGTTTTTCAATTGGAGGAAACAAAGGAAAAAAGTACAAAATCCCTAGAGGAAAAATATGGAGTTTCAAATCCTAGGTATTTACAATTGGATGAAAATTATCAAAAGAAAACAAAGGATAGGAAACAAAAGGAAATAGAAGTTCAATCAGATGACAAAAAGGATGAACATTTTGAAAACTTAAAAAACATGAAAGTGTCAAAATGGGATTTTAGAACTGAGGCAGAAAGATCCGAAATTCTAAATAAAAGAAAAAAGACTAATCTCAAAAAATACGGAGTGGAGTTTGCTCAGCAGAATGATAATGTAAAAAGAAAAACCAGAGAAAATAGCCTCAAAAAATGGGGTTTTGAATATCCCCAACAAAATAGTTCTTTTAGGGAAAAAATAGAAAATACTTTTTTAGAAAAATATGGTGCAAAGCATCCAAATTTTGCCTACAAATTCCAAAACCAAATGTTTGACTCTAGTTGGGAATTAGCAGTTTGGATTTGGGCCAATGACCATTCCATTCCCATAAAAAGAGAACCCACCCAAATTGAATATGAATTCAATGGTGTAAAGCATACATATTATCCAGATTTTGAAATAGATGGAAAAATAGTAGAAGTTAAGGGGCCTCAATTTTTCAAAGAAGGGAAAATGGTGAACCCTTTTGATCATTCTAAGGATGAAATTTACAATGTTAAATATCAATGTGCCTTAAAAAATGGTGTGGAATTCTGGTCCACAAAAGAAATGGAACCCATCCTTAACTACATAGAGGAAAAGTATACAAAAGACTTTTTGGATCTTTTCAAATTGAATTTACCATTTCCTTATCCACAAATAAGCTCAAAAACAGATCTCAATGTCCTAAGGTACTTTCATAAATCCCTTTACT
>Ga0310697_10003568_pt1 | contig 15690 bp, 12 predicted proteins | sample 172DNAGHGlowgp2_FD_203883 | JGI IMG/M metagenome (GOLD analysis project Ga0310697, IMG submission 203883) | Sheep rumen microbial communities from Palmerston North, Manawatu-Wanganui, New Zealand - 1728 DNA GHGlow gp2 (v2) (version 2) | ecosystem: Host-associated > Mammals > Digestive system >... | reverse complement strand
ATTATGAAAAGATACATATTCTATATTGCACTGATTCTGATGACAATTGTGTCCCTTTCAGCCAATGCACAGGATCGTCCTAACGCCAAACAAAACAAAAACAAGCCCCGAGTGTATGCCAATACCCAAGGAGGGCAGATAAAACACAACAAACTGGTCAAAACCAGCGACCCGGACGACGAATACTCCGGAGTGCGCACCGAACCCTACGGCGTCAGAAAACCCAAGAAAAAAATAAACAACGACACCGTCGACGTGGCCGACGACGTCGAAAGCAAAAACGCCAACCAGGAACCCTTCTACTACGAGGAAATCCCGCAAGACAAACCCACCGAGCCACAGGCAAAAAATCCCGCCTTGCTTGAACCCAAGCGAAGCGTCGAAGACGAACCCGACGAGGAAGGCATGGGCATCGTCACACCCCGCTATGCACTCTCGCAGCACGACGACCCCGGCACCGAGAGCGAGGACGACATCCTCATGGCCGGCGACTCGGCACTGGTGCACACCCTCAAGATGGACATCTCCGACATGGAACCCGTCGACATACAGCTCACCGACGCCGAGCACGGCAAGTTCTTTGTTTTCCCCACTCCCGAATACGCGCGCCCATCCTCACACTTCGGCCCCCGGCGGCGCCGCTTCCACTACGGCCTTGACCTCGCCATGGCAACCGGCGAACCCATCTACGCCGCCTTCGACGGGGTGGTGCGCTTCTCCAAATACAACCGCTCCTACGGCAACCTCATCGTCATCCGCCACGACAACGGGCTGGAGACCTACTACGCCCACCTCTCCAAACGCCACGTAACGCCCGGCACCCGTGTCCGCGCAGGCGAGGAGATAGGCCTCTGCGGCAACACCGGCCGCTCCCGCGGCAGCCACCTGCACTTTGAAATACGCTACAACGGCAACGCCCTCAACCCCGAAGACGTCATAAGCTGCGAAACGCGCACCCTCATCAAACCCAGCATCCACCTCACCCGCGACTCGTTCCGCAAAGTGGCCAAACGCGGGTACTCCAACAACAGCACACGGTCGAATGTGGGCAACTACAGCAACGGGGGCAAAAGCTACAAAGTGCGCACCGGCGACACCCTCAGCCGCATAGCCAAACGCAACGGCACCACCGTCAGGAAACTGTGCAAACTCAACGGCTTCAAGGAAAACACCATCCTCCGTCCCGGACAAACCATCAAACTGCGCTGACATGAGACTCGACATCCTCACCCTCTTCCCCAACATGATGTCCATGTTCTTTGAAGAGTCCATCCTCAGCCGGGCGCAGAAAAAAGGCATCGTCGAAGTGGTCTTCCACAACCTGCACGACTACTCCCTCACCCGCTACGGCAGCGTGGACGACTACCCCTACGGCGGCGGAGCCGGCATGGTGATGGCCGTCGAACCCCTTGCCAACTGCATCGACGAGCTCAAAAGCCAACGCACCTACGACGAAATCATCTACACCGCCCCCGACGGCCAAATGCTCTCCCAGCCCATGGCCAACACCCTGTCGCTGAAGCAAAACCTCATGATTCTCTGCGGCCACTACAAAGGGGTGGACGAGCGCATACGCGAACACTTCATCACCCTCGAAATATCCATCGGCGACTACGTCCTCACCGGGGGCGAGCTGGCCGCCGCCGTCATTGCCGACACCGTGATACGCCTCGTCCCCGGCGTTATAGGCGACGAGCAGTCCGCCCTCGGCGACTCGTTTCAGGACGGCCTCGTGGCCCCGCCCGAATACACACGCCCGCCCGAGTTCCGCGGCTGGCGCGTGCCCGACGTGCTGCTCAGCGGCAACCATGCCAAAATCGAGCAATGGCGCATGGAACAGGCCATAGAGCGCACCCGCCAGCGCCGCCCCGGCCTCCTTGCCGGGAACTGACCGCCCCCGGGCACCGTCAAGCCTGTGCCGCCGCCCTCGTCCCGCCCCTGCGCCCATCCTTAGCCCACCGTTCGACCTCAGTTGCTCGACAGTTATTCTACCCGGTATCGAATAACTGCAGGCCAACTGTAGGCGATGTGTGGCCGAACGAACGGACGAACAAGGGATCGGCAGCGGCTCTTTTTTTTACCCCAATGGCAATTTTTATTGCTAACATACGTTATAGGGCTACAAATAAAACAGTGATACAAATGACAGAATTTGAGAAGTACGCCACCATGCACCGTGGCATCAGCAGCACCTCACTTGCCAAGTATACTTCGGCAATCAACAATTCGTTGACCCCCTATATCGTGGAAGAGCGGCAGTTGAACGTTGCCCAGATGGACGTGTTCAGCCGTTTGATGATGGACCGCATCATCTTCCTCGGCACCGCCATCGACGACTATACCGCCAATGTTATCCAGGCCCAGCTCCTCTTTCTCGAGAGTGTGGACAGCAGCAGAGACATACAGATCTACCTCAATTCGCCGGGAGGCTCGGTATACGCCGGTCTCGGCATTTACGACACCATGCAGTTGGTCCAGCCCAAGATAGCCACCATCTGCACTGGTCTTGCCGCCTCGATGGCCAGCGTGCTGCTTTGCGCCGGCGAGAAAGGGAAGCGCAGCGCCCTGCGCCACGCCCGCGTCATGATTCACCAGCCCATGGGCGGCGCCGACGGACAGGCCACGGATATGGAAATCACCGTCCGCGAAATCCTCAAGCTCAAGAAGGAGCTTTACGAGATTATCGCCGAACACAGCGGCCAGAGCTTTGAGCAGGTGGAGAAGGACAGCGACCGCGACCACTGGTTCACCGCCGAGGAGGCCCTTGCCTACGGCATGATTGACGAGGTGATGACCAAGAAGAGGCCGTCCGAGAACTTTGATTAATGCTTTGATTGGCCCTGCCGGTCGCTGCTTTGGAGCAGTGTGGCAGGGCTTTTCCTTTTTTTATGTGTCGCAAACCGCCGTGGCCTGCAGCGCGGCACACCTTGCTGTTGCGGTCGGTTCAACGGCGGGGGTTGCCGCATGGGCGAGGGGAGTGAGTTGTGGTGTCGGTTTGGCCTTTTGACGGCGAGGGTTCGGCAGTCGGCACAATAATTGGGGCAATCCGCCGTTATGGTAACAAAACAAACTGCCTTATGCAAATCAAGATAGTGAACACCAGCCACCACCCGCTGCCCAAATATGAGACAGCGCAGTCGGCGGGCATGGATTTGAGGGCTTACCTGCCCGAGGGTCCCATTACGCTCAAACCCTTAGAGCGCGGGTTGGTCAAGACCGGCCTGTTTATGGAGCTGCCTATGGGCTATGAGGCGCAGGTGCGTCCCCGCAGCGGCCTGGCGCTGAAGAAGGGCGTAACAGTGCTCAACTCGCCCGGCACCATCGATGCCGACTATCGTGGCGAGATATGCGTTGTCCTTGTCAACCTGTCGCAGGAGGACTTTGTAGTCAACGACGGTGAGCGTATTGCCCAGATGGTCATTGCCCGCCATGAGCAGGCTGAGGTTGTTCAGGTTACAGAATTGTCGGACACCGAGCGTGGCACCGGCGGTTTTGGTCATACAGGAAAGAGGTGACACTTGGAGAGGCTGATGCACAAAACGGCATTGATTGTCGTGGCAATGGCACTGCTGTTGCCCTTTTCCGGCCATGCCCAAAGCAATAGGGGGGAGGCCGAGGACAATGGGCATGTCCCCTTGTCGGCAGACTCCGCCTTTGCCACCGGAGCCGAGAACCTGTGGAACCATGAGGTGTTTCCCACCCTGTTCCTGTTTCGCGAGGGTGGCTATAGGGGGCGTACGGCAGTAGTGGCCAACCAGACATCGACGGTGGGGACAGAGCACCTTGTCGACACGCTGTTGTGCGCCGGGGTGAACGTCACCAAGATATTCTGTCCGGAACACGGGTTCCGCGGCACGGCGGCGGCAGGGGTCCATGTGGGCAACAGCACCGACCCCGAAACGGGGCTGCCCATCATCTCGCTCTATGGCAAGAACAAGAAACCTACTGCCAGCCAGATGGCGGATGTGGATGTGGTGCTGTTTGACCTGCAGGATGTGGGTTGCCGGTTCTATACCTACATTTCGACGCTGCACTATGTGATGGAGGCCTGTGCCGAGAGGGGGGTTAGCCTTGTGGTGTTGGACCGTCCCAATCCCAACGGCCATTATATCGACGGCCCGGTGTTGGACACGGCCCGGTTTCGCTCGTTTGTCGGGATGCACCCCGTGCCGATTGTCTATGGCATGACCATCGGCGAATATGCCTGTATGATAAACGGTGAGCATTGGCTGGCAGGCGGGAAGCAGTGTAGCCTCTTTGTTGTGCCGATGCAGGGCTACCGGCGCGACAGCGTCTATGAGTTGCCTGTGCCTCCGTCGCCCAACCTGCGCAATGCCCATGCCATAGCGCTTTATCCCAGCCTGTGCCTCTTTGAGGGGACGACTGCCAGTGTGGGTCGCGGCACCGACTGGCCATTCGAGGTGGTCGGCACTCCGCACCCTGCCCGCGTGGAGTGGAATGCCACCTACTCCCTTGCCGGTGGGCAGAAGTGCAAGCCAATATCCTTTACCCCTCAGGGGGGAAAAGTGTGCTTTGGGATTGACCTGCGGGAGATACGGGTGCCGTCTAAATTTGACCTATCCTACCTGATAATGATGTACAACGTTGTTGCCAACAGGAGGCTCTTCTTTCTGGGGAACAATTTCTTCGAGAAGCTGGCCGGGACGGGAGAGCTCCGCAGGCAGATAATGGAGGGTGTCAGTGAAGATGAGATACGGGCCACCTGGCAGCCGGCACTGGAACATTTCAAAACCATCCGCAGCAAGTACCTTATCTACCCCGATAACCTGCGGCAAGGAGAGTGAAAGATTATATTTTTTTGTCATGTCAAAAAAAAAGTGTAATTTAGCAAATTGATTTGGTATGTTGTGTTCGGGTCTTGGCTGGACACAATGTGCTAATAGTTAGTATGATTGCATTGTAGAATAATAATTAGAGCATATATATGAAAACGCTAAAAAAAGGTTTCGTACTACTGATTATTGCCCTGCTGGGGTCCACTGTGGCCATGGCACAAAACAGTGTTGCCGCCCAGGCTGACCAGCAGTTTAAGGACAAGCAGTATACCCTTGCACTGGAGAGCTACCAGAAGGCCTACGACCGTGTGTCGAGCAACAGGGCGGAGAAGAACCGCATCTATTTCCAGATAGGTGAGTGCTACCGATTAATGTATAACTATCCCAAAGCCGAGCACACGTATCGCCGCCTGATACAGGCAGGCTATTACACGGTAGAGCCCAAGCTCTACTTCTATATGGCTGAGATGTGCCGTTTCGATGGCAAGTTCGACGAGGCTGACGGCTATTACGACAAGTATCTGGAGTTGGTGCCTGGCGACAAGCTGGGCCTTTCGCGCAAAAAGTCGCTGATTGACGTGACCCGCTGGGCAGCCGACCGCAGCCGCCATGTCATCACCAAGTTGGAGGACTGGAGCACCGAATACAACGACTGGTCTCCGCGTTTTTTGGGCGACGACACCAACACACTGGTGTTTTCATCCTCGCGCTATGGAGCCGATGAGTCGGCCGGTAAGGACGTGTGGACAGGACAGAACTTCTCGTCGCTCTACACCGTCTATAAGGACCGCAACGGGCAGTGGACCGACGTCCCCGCTTCCTTTGACAACAGTGGCAAGATCAATACCTCGAGCAATGAGGGTGAGGCCTGTTTCTCGCCCGACGGCAACACGATATATTTCACCCGATGCAAGGTGGTGGAACATGAAACGCACGGCTGTGCCATCTACACCTCGACCAAGGCAGTAGCCGCCGACAAGAAAAAGAAGGCTGCCAAGAAAGAGACGAAAAAGAAGACCGCCAAGAAGTCGAAAAGCAAGGACAGCAAGAAGTCTAAAGGCAAGGACAAAGAAGGCGACAAGGATGACGAGAAGACCACACAGGAGGAGGAGCTTGCCCCCGGCGAGTGGGCCACTCCGGTATGCATCGACCTGGGCGACTCGGCATATAACTACCTCTATCCCGCCATCTCCAGCGATGGTCTCACGCTCTACTTCTGCTCCGATATGCCGGGCGGAGAGGGCGACTATGACATATGGAAATCCACCCGTGCCTCGTTAGCCGACGACTTTGGCAAGCCAGTGAATATGGGGCCTGTGGTTAACACCCCCGGACGTGAGGCATTCCCTGTCCTGCGTGGTGACTCTACTATGTATTTTTCCTCAAACGGTCTGCCCGGTATTGGTGGCTATGACCTCTTCAAAACCCGCATAGGCAAACGCATCTGCTCCCGTCCGGAGAATCTGGGTGTTCCCATCAACTCGTCATACGACGAGATGACCATCATCTATTACCCCGAAAGCGACGAGAACCCGATGCTGGAGCGTGGCTATTTCTCCTCCAACCGCCCCTTCGACGACCCCCTGAACAAGAACACTGACAAGAAAGGCAAGAAGATACCCCTGCCCACCCTGAACCTCTTCAAATTCGAGTTGCCCCCGCTGCTGTACACCATTGAAGGTACCGTGCGCGACGAGAAGTCCATGCAACTTATCAAGGGATGCAAGGTGAAGATTGTGGGTTCTGACGGTTCGGAGGCCGAGACCTACACCGACAAGAAAGGATTCTACAAGTTCAACAATAGCCAGGTACGTGGCCAGGTGGTGTATAAGATGTACCTGTCCAAGGTTGACTATTTCTCGCTCGAAGGGTCAGAGAGTACCATGGGCTATACGGTAGACAAGGACATAGTCCACGATTTCCGCATGGAACCCGTGCCCCAGCAGCCTGTTGTGCTGCCCGAGATACGCTATGACCTCGCCAAGTGGGATCTTAAGGACGAGTTTATGGACTCGCTTATGGACCTTTACCTTGTCATGGTCAACAACCCCAATATCGTGGTTGAAATCCGCGCCCACACCGACTGCCGCCCCTTCATAGGACTCACCAACGATACCCTCTCGCAGCGCCGTGCGCAGAGTGTGGTGGATTACCTTGCCAGCCGCGGCATAGAGCGCGACCGCATGGTGGCCAAGGGCTATGCCGAGCGTGTGCCACGCACACTCGACCGCGATGTATATATCGAAGTGGCAGGCAAGCCCTATATATTCTCCGCCGGCACTACCCTCGACTGCGACTATATCGCCGACCTCCCCACTCCCGAGCACCAGGAGGCAGCCCACCAGCTCAACCGCCGCATAGAGTTCCTCATTCTCCGCTCCGACTATGTTCCCAAACGGGTGGTCAACAATATGGCCTCCGACACAGCCCTTATCAAACAGAACGAGGACGGTACCTATATCGATTTGGTCAATGCACCGGTCGACACCAACTATCGTGATGTGGCTGTCATAGTGCACGACGAGGGCACCATCCCTGTTACCATGATCAACACACAGAAAGGCGAGGTGCAGGCCATCATCAACGGCATGCAGATGCCCATGCTCATCGACGAGCGCTTCAAGGAGCCTATCGCCATATCGTGGGAGGAGGCCATGAATATGCTTTACCAACGCCGCATCAATAAGGAGGACTTCCCCGACCGCGACCACGCTTTCGACCCTGAGGGCAATATCCTCGACCGGGCAAAACTGGTCTTCAAAGAAATACAGATTGGCCAAAAACACCTGTACAATGTAGAGACCATCGTGGTAAAGGGTATCGACTACAAATTTATCATCAACCGTGCCGCCCTGGGCGACTTTGGCGAGTATGAGTTCGACAAGCAGCGCGGACAACTCTTCTTCTTCGACGATTAAACTTCTCACCATAACAGGCCCTACGGCTTGTGGCAAAACAAGTCTCGCCGCCGAACTGGCCTACCAGCTCGGCGGTGAGATTATTAGTGCCGACTCGCGCCAGGTGTTTCGTGGCATGGATATTGGCTCTGGCAAAGACCTTGCCGACTATCACATACACAACACAGATATCCCGTACCACCTCATCGACATCCACGACGCAGGCTATGAGTATAACGTCTACCAGTTCCAGAATGACTTTATCCGTGCATTCAACGACATCGTGTCGCGCAACCGGCAACCACTGCTCTGCGGTGGCACAGGTATGTACATCGAATCGGTGGTGAAGGGCTACCGGCTGGCTGACGCCCCTGTTGACCCTGATTTTCGACACCGCATGGAGGCCTATACCGACGAGCAGCTCACCGCACGGCTTGCATCCTATGTCAAGCTGCACAACCATACAGACACCGAGTCGCGCGAGCGTCTGCTCCGCGCACTCGAGATACAGGAATTCCAACGCCTGCACCCTGAGGCCTATCCCCACATGCCCGACATGGAGCACCTTGTTGTCGGCGTTGCCTTCCCCCGGCAGCAGGTCATAGAACGTATCGGCATCCGCCTGCTCCAACGCCTTGAGGAGGGAATGGTCGACGAGGTGAAAGGCCTACTCGATAGCGGCGTGCCGGAGGAACGCCTGCTGCGCTACGGCTTGGAATACCGCCACGTTACCCGATACCTGCGCGGAGAGTGCACCTTCGACGAGATGTATGAGAAACTCTACACTGATATACGCCGTTTTGCCAAGCGGCAGATGACTTGGTTCCGCCGGATGGAACGGCAGGGCATCCTCATCCACTGGATTGATGGAACCCAACCCTTGGATGCCAAAGTAAACCAAGTCCTCACCCTTTTCCGCCGTGCAGAAAAGCAGTAGCCCAGTCCAATCGCTTCGCGATGAGTGAAGACTATGATTCTCGACATTTTTTTGTGTAATAAATGTTTTTTTGTATATTTGCAACTGGAGAGATGAAAGGCAGTACTTGGGTTGGTGTATGTAGTTTGTTATTGTATAATGTATTATGATAGTAACTAATATAATTAATGATTATGAAAAAAATGGTATTTCTCACTTTGGCTGTATCAATACTGTAGGTAGGTGTGTCAACACCTGCGCGGGGTCAGTATTATAACTATGCATCGGCCTATATAGGCTCGAAGACAACTGATAATCATTCGCTAATACGTACAATCGATGACACTTCCCTTATCCATCATCTGATAATGAGCCGATAATCTCGTCGTGTATAATCCCATAAACAATAATTGTCATGAAAAAGTCCTTTATTATAATATGCTTTCTTGTCTCTGCCATTGCCGTGCAAGCGCAGGACACCATATTCCCCTTTGCCCCGGATTATCCTTTTTACAGGGAATCTATCACCCAAGTGCAGGGAGATGCCCAATGGCGCCTATCACCAGTTGCTTACTGGGACCTAAGGGTTCTTAAACACACTATTCCTCAATCGTTTGTTTCGGGATTGGCCATTCCTTATGTATTTGGCACAAGAATATTGGATCGTTTTGGTGAGCCGTATCCTGGTTCTCCTGATTCGATTTTAATATATGGCGTACTTATGCAAATAGACAGCAACGATTATGAGCATCCGACCATTCACTACACGCGACCTGTTGTGTGGATTGATGGCGAGACACCGAAGGTACGCCCCTATGATTGCTATTTGGCTTTCAAAAGTGATACAGAATGCGGCCCAATGGACACGGTTGTGGAGGCTTATTCACTTTATTTTGACAGTGCACTGTCGCTTAGTGGTGATGTATATTTGGGTATACGACGAAAAGCCTATCCTGAAAATAATGGTAATATTTATGGCTATTATAATAATGGTGAGGGGGTATGGGATCCTCCCTACATACCGGATTCCAACAAATGTGTTCCATTTGCAAATCATGCCGTGGAATTAGTTTATAATTTGTTTAACACGAATGCATCTGATTCTTTGTCTAACTATTTCTCACAAGACGGAGTCCCCACATTCCAAAGAGTTTTAGAAGATAGCATCCATGTTGTCTTTGCTGACAAAACAATATGCCCAATTCTTGCAGTTCCCGACACGGACAGTTTCTCCTGTCCGGAGGTGGAAGGCTTTGCCTTTGCGGGCATCAACGCGGGGTACCCCACCTTTATGTGGGACACCGCTGTGGAGCATGGCTTGTACCAGTTTGCCTACGGGGCATACGACACACCGTTGGACAGCCTCACGGTGGTGGAGACAAACAACTGGTACCACGAGCTGATAACCGCCCTTTCGCCCGATGTGTATTACCAGGCGCGTCTGCGTGCCAAGTGCCATCACAGTTGCCCGGTGCACGACACGGTGATGTGGACCGCATGGACCGACCCGGTATACTTCTACACCGGCGACCACATGCCCGACACAACCCACCACGGCGAGCCGGAGGGCATAGCCGGGGCCGAGGGGCAGGCGAGCTTCACCCTTGCGCCCAACCCAGCCCGTGGTTATGTGACGCTGACACTGGCTGGACTACCCGCTAAGGAGACGGCACTGACGATTCACGACGCCGCAGGGCGCGAGGTGCTGCGCCGCACCCTGAGCGAACAGCACACAACGATACCCACTGCGGAACTGCCCGCCGGGGTGTACACGGTGACGGTGAGCGGTCCCCAAGGCTCGTCCGTCCGCCGGTTGGTGATAGAGTAGCGGTTCTTTTTTCCCTTAACCGCTTTTGCTTTGCGGTGCCGCCGACGATGTTTCTTGCCGGGGAGTAAACAATGACGGAACAGGTCGCTGCTTGATTGTAGAGGTCATGGAGCAGGTTAATCCCGGAGTCGGGAAATGTAGGTTTGTCGGGCAAATGCTGGGCCGTTGCTGGGCCGTTCTTCCGCCGTTGTTTGGCCGTTTGCTGCGACGGACAAACAACGGGGTGTGGAATGTGCGAGAAGGGGTGTGATACGGCGGAGGGTTATTCTTCGGGCGTTACGACGGCGGTGCCGCTGACGAGGTATTTCTTCCCGTCAGCGAGGTTGAGGCATATCCAGCGGGTGCGGCGTTTTTCGATGGACTGGAAATGGTGGTCGGGGCGGGTAGTGATGTGGAAGCGGGTGCCGGGCGCGAGGTCGTTGAGCGTGAGGTCCAATGAGGCATCGTAGTCGCTGTCGTAGTGGCGTAGTTGGGCTTCGATTTTTTTCTCCAGGGTGTGGTTTAGTGGGATGTGGGATGCGTAGGTGCGGAGCAACTGCTGCATCTCATTTGGGAAAAAGTGGAGGAATTGTACAATCCGTTGGGCGTAGGCTGCCTGCCACTCGTGCCCGTGGGGCTGGATGTTGGTGCGGTATTGCAGCCATGAGTCTAAATGTGCCATTTCGTGGAGCAGTACCAACAGGAAGTGGTAGGGGTTGAGGTTGCCGTTGACGCTTATTTGGTGGTAGGGCCGCTTTGGTTGTGGCCAGCGGTAGTCGCCCAGCTTGGTGTGCCGTTCGCGTGTGATGTGCAGGTGCACCTTGTGTTCATCCACAAAGTCGAAAACGGAATCCACCGCGCCCGTTGGCAAATATACGCCAAGTGTTTTTTTATACAGGTCAATATAGGATTGTTCCATAGGTTGAAGGAGTGGGGGCAGGGGAGGACTGGGCAAAGGTGGGGCAGTCGCAATGGCGGCGTTTGCGGTGCTTGGGCATGTGGACACCCTTGTCGCTGCAGGCCGCAAAAAAGGCCAGCAGCAACAGGGTGAGCAGTGTGTATGACAGGTTTCGTCGGGGATGTTTCATGTCAATATTAACGAGAGTGCACCGCTTTTATTGTGTCGAGGGTGAGGGGGGAGGTGCAGATGCGGTCGCGTGTCAGGTAGCGGTCGAAGAGGAAGATGGCGAGAGCTACCACCAGCAGGGAACAGATGCCGGTTAGGCCACAGCTTGCGTCGATGAGGTCGTTCCAGTTGTTCATGTCGATAAAGAAGTTGGCCATGCCTGCCAATGCGTTGAAGGTGCCGTGCATGATTGCCGCCACGATGACGGAGCCGCTCTTGACGCGGAAGTACTGGATGATAAAGCTGAGCGGGATGCCCAGCACCACCATAAAGAGGACTCCCCATTGGGGATGCTGCGGGTAGTTGTGTCCGAGGAGGATGAGCGGTGCGTGCCACAAGCCCCAGATGACTCCGATGATTATGGCAGAGGTGAAGAAGTTTTTGCCCTCAAACTGTTTGAGCAGGTATCCGCGCCAGCCAATTTCCTCGCCGAAGGCGAAAAGGGCGTTGATGGTTACGCCTGAAAATAGGCCAGATATAAGGGTTACTGACACCATGGCTATGGGGTTTTTCATGAAACTGATGGGTGCCGTCTCGGCGAAGCCGTATACAAGCCCCTTTGTCCAATAGGTGAACAGTATGGTGAGCAGTGGGATGAGGGGGACGATGAGCCAGCCAATGAACCACCAGCGGTTGACTTTCCAGCTGATGCCAACGTTGCGAAGCAAGGGCTCTTTGGTTGACTTTTGGCAGATGAGGGTCGCCACCAGAGGGAAGAACATGCAGATGCCTGCCAGTAATTGGGTTGAGCCTGCAGAAGAAGCGGCATTGGTTCCCGAGAGATAGAAGACCAAGCCTGCGGCCCAGATGAGGCCGTAGGCTATGGCGATATAGAGTTTGAGGTTTTTCATGGAGAGATAGATTTGATAGAATTGATAGAGGGGATAGGGTTATCTTGAGAACATTACTTTCTCGCTGTTGAACATGCGGGTGAGGCCCCAGATGGCGACGGCGGTGTAGACTATGTCCGACGCTACGGTGACCAGTACGTTAATCCAGTTGAGCGAGTGGGCAAACACGTCGGCCATTACCTGTATGGAGTTGTAGAAGGGCACGAGGTAGGCGACGGGGCTGTCGACCGTGCCGGTTTGGAACATCGGCATCAGGCCTGCCAGCATGACGACAAGCATAAACGGGGTGATCATGGTGCCGGCATTCTTCACATCCTTTGCAAGGGCGGAGAGGAGGCTGACGGCAGAGGCCATGATGAGGACGGAGGCAAAGATGACCAACAGCAGGGCGATATAGTCGCCGGTGGTGTAGTTGAAGGGAATGTCGATGGAGTCACTTGCCGCTATCATATTGGGGAGCGAGAGGACAATGCCAATAAAGCTGCTGATGCCGCTGAGCAGGGCAATGCTGCTGAGAGAAACGATTTTGCCTATGGCCAACTCATTGCGGCGCATGGGGGTGACGAGGAGTGTGGCAATGGTGCCGCGCTCCTTTTCGCCGGCTATGGCGCTGGGGGCAATGGCCATGACACCGCTGAAGAGCATCATGATGATGAGCATGGGCATGAGTTTGCTGAGTATGTCGCCAAGCACTTGGTCGTCGGTGGCTTGGTCAAAATGCTGCTCTTCGCTGTCGGCGCGGTTGATGTCGAAGAGGTTCGACCGGTTGTTCTCGTAGGTGGTCAGCTGGCTTTCGAGCTGGTTGTAAACGCGTGAAACTGCGTTGTTGGCCGAGTTGTAGTATATTTCGATGTTGGGTGCGGGGGCGCCGGTGGCAGGGTCGTAGCGTGCCACCAGTTCGTCAAAGTCGGCCGGGAAGCGCATCAGCACGGCGTTTATCTCTTTGTCCTCCAGCGCGTCAATGTCGGCTTGGGCAATGGGCTGCTGCACCAGCGCAATGCTGCTGTCAGGCAGTGCAAAGAGGGGTTCCATGCTTTGGGGCAGGTTCTCGACGCGGAGGGTGACGAGGTCTTGTTCGCCCTGCGTTTCAAGGTTGCGAATGCCTACGCCCATAAGGCTGTAGATAAGGTATATCAAAAGGCCCGGCATGATGACGGTGGTGAATACCAGCTGGCGGTCGCCAAAGAAACGGGCAAACTCTTTGCGGATGATGGTCCAGGTGTTGTTGTGCTTGTTCATTCTTCGTCTCCTTTCTGTGCTTTGTAAAGTTCAAAAAAGCGGTCTTCGATGGTGAGGCCGTCGCAGACCTCGCTGAGTGTGCCGCAGGCGGCAAGACGGCCGTCGATGATGATGCCCACGCGGTCGCAGAGACGCTCGACAAGGCTGAAGATGTGGGTGGAGAGGATGATGGTCTTGCCTTCGGTGCGGAGTTCCTGCAGGTAGTCGGTCACCGTGCGGGCGGTGATGACGTCGAGGCCGTTGGTGGGTTCGTCGAAGATGATGATGTCCGGGTCGTGGACCAGGGAGATGACGATGCTCACCTTCTGTTTCATGCCCGTGGAGAGGTTGGCCACCTTAACTTCGGCAAACTTGTCGATGCCGAAGCGGGCGAAGAGGGCCTGTTTGCGGCTCTGGGCGGTGGCGGGATTGACACCGTGGAGCTCGCTGAAGAAGTCGAAGAGGTAGTTGGGGGTGAAGAAGTCCTCCAGCTTTAGTTCGCTGGTGAGGAAGGCTATCTTGCCGCGGACGGCTTCGGGCTGGCTTACGATGCTGCTTCCGTCCACCCAGGCGTCGCCCTTGTCGGGCTTGATAAGGGTGGCCAGCATGCGGAGGGTGGTGGTCTTGCCGGCGCCGTTGGGGCCGAGCAGACCGAAAATCTCGCCTCGGTTGGCGGTCAGTGTCAAGTCATCGACAGCCACCTTGCGGCGTTCATGGGTGCGCTCCAGTCGTTGCTGTTTGCGCGACAGGGTGAAGGTCTTGCTTAGGCCTTCGATGCGTAGGATTTCGTCCATGATATTATTTTTTTTCTGATTATTCGGATTATTCTGATTGTTTCTTTATGCCAAATACTGCCCAGCGCAGGAGAGGGATGCGGCACAGCACCTCGTAGAGGGCTGGGGAGAGGGTGAAGACTGCCACCAGCAATATTAGATAGTCGGCCACAGGCGGTAGCGGGGTGTAGAGTTTGAGCATGTAGCCGAGGGCGGCGATGATGAGGTAGTGGACAATGTAGATGCCGTAGCTGCTGCGGGTCATATAGGAGGCAAACGGCGAGGTGCGGTCGGCCCATGCCTTGAAGCAGGCCAGCATGGCAAGGATGGCCAGCCAGGCAAAGAGATTGGTGCTCCAGTTCATCAGGTAGAGCGGTGCGGTGTTGTTTTCGCCCCAGGTGGCACAAGTGAGGGCCACCCCTGCTACCACTGCCAATGCAAGCAGCAAGCAGGCGTAGCGCGACAGGAAACGCTGCACGCTGTCGCGCGAGAAGAGGTAATACCCCATGAGGAATGGGACGAGATAGGCCAGTGGGCGATAAAGATTCCAAAGTCCTTGTGCGCTGTGCTCGGCGGGGTAGGGGATAGAACCCTGTGCCCCTGCCCAGATAAGGAGGAATCCGCCCACCAGTAGGAGTACCAAACGGCAGGGCTTGGACCAGCTTCGCGTGGACTGCAGCAGACGGCCGACGGCATTGTACAGGCGGTCGCGCTCAATAGCGATAATAATAATCAGCAGCAAGCAGAACACCCACAGTTCCTGAATAAACCACAGCGGGCCAATGCCTGAGAAAGCACATGCCATATAACGTACAGGACCAGCGGGGATGGAGGCAATCTGATTGGGGATACCCTGCGCCACACCAGCGATCTGGGTGTTGAAATAGCCCGTCATCCATTGGAAGACAAACAGGCCTATCGTGGCAGGGACAAGCAGCTGGCGCGTGCGTTTCTTAAACCACTGTTTTGTGGTCGCGACCGTATGGGAGCAACCACAAAACAGTGAAGACTTCTGTAGGGCATAGCGGCTGCTGATGCCTGCTACGAGGAATAGGAGCATCATAAACCAGGGGTAGAGGATGTACATGATGGCATCCTGTGGCTGTGCTTTGGGGTCGTCCACCCAACCGCCTATGCCGCCAAAGACTCCTTTGTTGTTGTAGAAATAGACCACATGGTAGAGGAGTACAAGCAGTACTGTCACCCAGCGGATGTTGTCGAGGAAATGTTTTCTATTCATAGTTGTTTGCGTAGTTTGTTTTCTATTATGCAGTAAATGACACAGAAGGTTGACAATAGGACGACA
>Ga0310697_10003567_pt1 | contig 15695 bp, 15 predicted proteins | sample 172DNAGHGlowgp2_FD_203883 | JGI IMG/M metagenome (GOLD analysis project Ga0310697, IMG submission 203883) | Sheep rumen microbial communities from Palmerston North, Manawatu-Wanganui, New Zealand - 1728 DNA GHGlow gp2 (v2) (version 2) | ecosystem: Host-associated > Mammals > Digestive system >... | reverse complement strand
CAAGGCCAAGGCCATCAAAAGAAGCATGTACAACAGGGCGAATGCAGATGTCCTCAGAGCCAAGATGGTATTTGGTGGCATGAAATGGGACTGGAATTACCACCTAAATTGACGCAGAACCAAAAAATGTTTAATTATAAAGAATTATGATTATCGAATAAAAAAAGCACGGACTCCTGAAATCAAGAATCCGCGCTAAATGATATATGGTTCTATCCCAAATCAGAACCTCCACCAGGGTTTCTTCTTGGGATGCATCTTCTCGTAGGGAGTAAGGGTGGCACTCTGCACCTCCTCAATCATGAGGTCATGCCAAGTCTTATGACGAGAAATCATTCTGTAGATGGTACCCCAGTCGGGCAGCCCTCCTAAGTTTCGGTCATCGATAAACTTATCTACCTTCAGCTTGCGACTAAAATACTGGTTGTTCTGAACGGTCTCCTCAGGATAGTCGCGGTTGACGGCATAGAACTCCACACCGCGCTCCCTGCACCAGTTGACCGCCTCTTCCAATGCTTCACCCTCACGCACCGTCCACAGGATAAGCCTGTGACGGTCCTTAATGAGCATCTTCAGCGTTTCAATGGCGAAGGGCTTCTCTGGTCCAATCTTCGGATACTGGTCTTCGACGATGGTTCCGTCAAAATCTACTGCAATAGTCATTACTTCTTAATAGAATCGTCATCCTTCTTACCATAGTGGCTATTGGCATAGTTACCGTAACTGCCGTAACTGCCGTAGTTTCCGTAGTTACCGTAATTGCCGTAGCCATATTTTCCATAACCGTACTTGCCATAGCCATAACGACCGTAGCCATAGCGACCGTACTTGCCGTACTTGCCGTAGCCGTAGTAATAGCCATACTTCTTCTTCGACATGTCAACACCGTTGAGCACGATGCACATGTTAGGCAGTTTGCTGTCGTTGGCCAGACCATTGATGAGACCGAAGCTCGACTTCGGAGTGTAGTCGGCACGGCAGACGAAGACGGACACATCGACATGCTTGGCCAGCTGCAGGGTATCGGTGACCAGACCTACAGGGGCAGTATCCATGATGATGTAGTCGTACTCCTTGCGGAGAACAGTCATGATGTCGGTCAGGGTCTCGCGGGCCAGCAGCTCCGTGGGGTTAGGAGGTGTAGGACCAGCAAGAAGCAGGTCGAGGTTGGCATTGACCCCAGAGGGCTTAATCTGCGACTTAATGTCGGCTACGGTCGGTTGGTCCTTTGTCAGCAGGGTGGTAATACCCGTGCTGCGGTCGGCAATATCGAACAGACGGCCCAGAGCTGGCTTGCGGATATCGACACCCATCAGGAGCACCTTCTTGCCCAAAAGTGCGAAACTGACACCGAGGTTAGCGGCATTGAACGTCTTACCCTCACCGGATGTAGACGAGGTGAAGAGGATGACCTTGTCGCTCTCCTTCATCATGAACTGGATATTCGTACGCATGGAGCGGAATATCTCGTCAATCTGGTTGTTGGTGTTCTCATGCACTACGATGCCGGCAGCGGTCTTCACCGAATCGCTGGCCACGGCCACATCGGCCACGATAGGCAGGCGGGTGAGACGAACCACATCCTCATGACCCTCAATCTTATAGCGAAGGAGCTGGAGCAGATAGGCAATGACTAAGGGGATGGCAAAACCCAGCACCAGGGCGGCAAGAAGGATGATAGAGCCCTTGGGGCTAACCTTACCGCCAAAGATAGGTTCGTCGATGAGCTTACCTTTGTCGGCAGTAGCTGCCAGAGAAATGGAGTTCTCTTCGCGCTTCTGCAGGAGCATCAGGTACAGACCCGACTTCACTTCCTGCTGACGTCCGATCTGGGTAAGGATACGCTCCTGCTCCGGAGTGCTGGCCACACGGCTCTGGTAGAGGTCGTACTGCTGCTGAATGCTCTGGCGTGTTATCTCGCAAGAACGGCGGGCCTGCACAAGGGCATCCTTAATACTGGAGAGCAGACGATCGAGGGTGTTGGTAATGGTAATCACCTGAGGCGAATTCTCGGAAGAGGCAGCCAGCATGCGGTTGCGCTCCAGAACGGCAGTATTATACTGGCTGATGAGCGAAGAGGACACATTGTCGCTCAGACCTACGTTCGAGGGAATAATCTGATAGTTGTTCTGCGGGTTGTTGACATACTCACGAAGATAGTCGAGCAGTTCCAACTGGGCCTTGGCCTGCGTAAGCTTGTCGTAGTACTGCGTAGACTGTGCCAGTGTCTGAGTGGCGTCAAGACGCAGCTGCACCAGATTGTGACGCTCCTTATAGTCCTGAAGCTCGCCCTCGGTGGCACCCAGCTCGGCATTGATTTTCTCCAGACGGCTGTTGATGAATTCCTCAGTCTTGTAGGCAATCTCGTTCTTGTCGGCATTAGCCTGACGGTTGTAACACTCAGCCAACTGCAACAGATAATCGGAAGCACGAAGAGAATTCTCGTCCTTGATGGTGAGCTGAGCAATTGAGGTCACCTTCGAGGTGGGTTCCACCTTCAGCTTGCTGGCATAACGGGCAGCCATCACCTTCGGAGGATAGATCTTCACTAACAAGGAACGGCCGGCAGGCAGCTCACCCTTCTTCAAAGGGTTCTTGTTCACCGTAATTTTGCCGACAGCGGTCTCCACAATGCCGGGCATCGTGGTGAGAGTGGCTGAGAAGGAGCCTTCTTGCTTGTCCTGGTTGATGGTCGTGCCCTCCACAGCATACTGACCGTCTTTCTCGGTGATGGACAATTCAATCAGGAAGGAATTGTCATCTGTTGACTGCACCACCTCATCATCGAGAGTGACCGTAAACGGCTGATACTTGTACACAAGAGGATCCTTCACACGGCCTTCCAAGTAATATTCGGTGTAGAGCCCAAGGTCTTTGACTGCCTGAAGAGCAAGGATGCGCGACTTAAGGATTTCGACCTCATTGTCGATACCTGTGGAGTTGGTCATAAAACCAAGATCCTGCATGTCGGCCAGCATCTGACCACCGGATCGACGACCGTTGTTCTCGTCCTTAATAAGCATCTTGACCGACATCTGGTACTGGGCATCGGCGTAGCGCAGATAGATGAGTGCGCCACACACGAAAATGAAAAGGGACAGCATAAACCACTGCCAGTTGAGCACGACGAGCGCAAAGATATTAGCAAGATTGAAGGAGTTCTCCTCTTCCTGAGCCGCTACAACATCGGCGCTCTCAATCGGATCAATTTTCTTGTTTTCTTCCATAATACTCATTTATTTCTTATATATATTATACATTCTCTGCCAGCTGCGCCAGATACTGACCGTAGCCGTTTTTGATCATAGGCTTGGCAAGCTCTGCCAGCTGCTCACGGGTAATCCACCCTCGCTTATAGGCTATCTCTTCCAGACAAGCCACCTTCAGGCCCTGGCGCTTCTCGATGACCTCGATAAAGGTACTGGCCTCGGCCAAAGAGTCGTGAGTGCCGGTGTCAAGCCATGCAAAACCGCGCTGAAGGGTCTGCACCTTCAGCTGTTTCAAGGCAAGATACTGCTGGTTGACAGTGGTAATCTCCAGTTCGCCACGCTTACTGGGCTTGATGCTCTTGGCTATTTGAACCACACTGTTAGGATAGAAATAAAGACCCACGACTGCATAGTTAGACTTGGGGTGCTGAGGTTTCTCCTCAATGCTCAGACAATTGCCGTCGGCATCGAACTCAGCCACGCCATAACGTTCCGGGTCGTTGACATAGTAGCCGAACACTGTGGCCTGCCCATGCTTCTCAGCATTCTCCACGCTCTGACGCAGCAGCCCGCTGAAACCAGAGCCGTAGAATATATTATCGCCCAGCACAAGACAGGCGCAGTCGTCGCCAATGAACTTTTCGCCAATGATAAATGCCTGGGCCAGACCGTCGGGAGAGGGTTGCTCGGCATACTCGAAACGGACGCCCAGCTCATGGCCGTCGCCCAACAACCGCTCAAAACCGGGAAGGTCGTGGGGAGTAGAGATAATAAGAATCTCGCGTATTCCTGCCAGCATGAGTGCCGAAATGGGATAATAAATCATCGGCTTGTCGAATACAGGTATCAACTGCTTGCTGATTCCCTTGGTAATCGGGTAGAGGCGAGTACCGCTTCCACCTGCTAAAACAATTCCTTTCATAAAAATCTATATAGCTATAATGATGTGCAAAGGTACAAAAAAATTGGTGGTTCGGTGTCTCATATAAGTTTTTTAGTTTGAATATAACGGATATTTAACCTTTTTTAAATTAAATACTAATTAAAACACACTGCTCCTAAGTATGAACTCCCAACTTTTTTGTAACTTTGCACACAATTAATTATTAACCATGAGTATATTATCGAAATTATTTGGTCGTAAGAACGACAACGAGACAGAAACGAAAACGGGCGGCATGGAGGATTTCATGACGCTCATTCGAGTATATTTCCAAGCAGAGATAGCAGCCGAATTGAACATCTCCAACCTGGCTGCCCTACCCGACCTGCGAGTGTTCAAGACCACGCTGCGCGTACCCACTCAGGGCGGCAAGCTGGGCCTGGGCGAGAAGTCGAAGTGCAAGAAAATGATGAAGGAAATGTATGAGATGGACGATCAGTTCTTCAAGGAGATTGACCAGAGCATACGCCGCCGCTGCAAGAAGATTCAGGACGTGCAGGGGTATCTGCTGCAGTTCCAGGCCTTCGTGCAGGACCTGATGATGCTCACTACCAACCTGATGAAATTCAAGCTGCGACTGCCCAGTTTCTTCAAAAAAGCCCTGCGGCAGATGACGGAGAAAACGGTGGATGACATCTTCAACAAGAACGACTTCACCGATGCCAGCACCTTGAAAACGGTTGTCGACGTGCGCGAGCTCAACAAGCATCTGGGTTTCTCACAGCAGTGGGCCACCGACTTTGTCTACCGCGTTGTAATGCTTGCCAAGAAAGAGAAACAGCCACAGACCGACGACAAATAACTTAATATTTATTAAATAACAGGCAAGAAGCCAGTCTGTTATCTAAAATTTAACTACCTTTGTAAGGTAATTTATGTGGTCATGACCGAAAGCGAGAAAGCCTTAGCAACCTTCCAGACCCGTGTAAGGGACTTGATTCGCCAATTTCAGATACTGAAAAAGGAGAATGAGGAACTCTATGCTATAGTGGGAAAGAACGAGCAGGACATAGAGAAGCTGCAAGCAAGGCTGTCGCAGAAGGAGCATGAATACCAGTCGCTCAAGATGGCAAAGATGATCGAGATCACCGACACTGACCTGGAAGGAGCAAAGAACCGTCTGGCCAAGCTCATCCGAGACGTCGACAAATGCATCACGGTGCTCAGTAATGAACAATAAAGACTGGAACAACCGATGGAAGAAGAAAGGAAAGAGGACAAACTCAATATCACGCTGCAAGTCTACGATGAACCCATTAAGGTAGTGCTTCACAACCGGGAGGACGAGGCAGACTACAGAAATGCGGCGAAGCTCATATCCGAGCGCTACGGCATTTACGTACAGAAGTTCAAGGGCGTAAAGAGCGACCATACCATCGCGCTGATGACGCTGGTGGAAATTGCGCTGAGATATGAAAAGGAGCGAGTGAGAAACAACACCGCCCCCTATGATGATATTCTTTCTCAACTGACTTCTGAAATCGAAAAGGTGCTGAAGTGAGTAGAGAGAATATTTATTTTTTTACATATATATAATTAATAATTATGCTTTTAACAATTCTGATAGCCGTCGCAGCTCTTATAGTAGGAGTCGCTGGTGGATATTTAATTTTCCTGAAGGTCATCAACGGGAAGTACAAGGAGAAAATGGAAGATGCCGAAAAACAGGCAGAAGTCATTAAGGAGAAAAAACTGCTGGAAGTGAAAGAGAAGTTCCTTAACAAGAAGAGCGAACTGGAAAAGGAGGTGCAGCAGCGAAACCAGCACATCCAGCAGAGCGAGAACCGCCTGAAGCAGCGCGAGCTGTCGCTCAACCAGCGTCAGGAAGAGCTTGGCCGCCGCAAGAACGAGCTGGACAACCAGCAGCAGCGAATCGAGAACGAGAGAAAATCCATGGTCCAAAAGCAGGAAGAACTGGACAAGATGCAGCAGCGCGAACGCGAAAAACTGGAAGAACTTTCCGGTCTGAGTGCCGAAGAAGCCAGAAACCGTTTGGTGGAGAGTCTGAAAGATGAAGCAAAGACTGCAGCTGCCAGCTATATCAACGAGATTATGGACGAGGCGAAGCTGAACGCCAACGCTCAAGCCAAGAAAATTGTCATTCAGACCATTCAGCGCGTAGCTACTGAGACAGCCGTAGAAAACTCCGTATCGGTATTCCACATCGACAATGACGAGGTAAAAGGCCGTATCATCGGACGCGAAGGCCGCAACATACGAGCTTTGGAAGCTGCCTGCGGCGTTGAAATCGTGGTGGATGACACCCCGGAAGCTATCGTCATTTCTGCCTTCGACCCCGTGAGACGCGAGATCTGCCGATTGGCTCTCCACCAGTTGGTGAGCGACGGACGCATCCACCCTGCTCGCATTGAAGAAGTGGTGAACAAAGTGAAGAAGCAACTGGACAACGAGATAATAGAGACAGGTAAGCGCACAGCTATCGACCTTGGCATTCACGGTCTGCATCCCGAACTGGTGCGCATTATCGGCAAGATGAAGTATCGTTCCAGCTACGGACAGAACCTGTTGCAGCATGCTCGCGAGACGGCCAACCTCTGCGCCGTAATGGCATCGGAGCTGGGGCTCAACCCGAAGAAGGCGAAGCGTGCAGGCCTGCTCCATGACATAGGAAAGGTTCCCGACGAAGAGAGCGAGATGCCTCATGCACTCTACGGAGCCAAGATTGCCGAGATGTACAAGGAGAAACCGGATATCTGCAATGCTATCGGTGCCCACCACGATGAGATGGAGATGCAAACGCTGCTGGCCCCCATCGTTCAAGTATGCGATGCCATCAGCGGCGCCCGTCCCGGTGCCCGTCGGGAGATTGTGGAGGCTTACATCAAGAGGTTGAACGATCTGGAAGCAATAGCCATGAGCTACCCCGGTGTCACCAAGACCTATGCTATTCAGGCTGGCCGCGAACTGCGCGTTATCGTTGGTGCCGACAAGATGACAGATGCCGAGACAGAGGCTCTGAGCGGTGAAATTGCCACGAAGATTCAGAACGAAATGACCTATCCGGGACAAGTGAAGATTACTGTGATTCGCGAAACCCGTTCGGTAGCATACGCCAAGTAGGACTCTCTGCCAGAAAGCTACTACCAAAAACCTAATTGCCGCGCAATTCTTATCGAATTACGCGGCAATTCATTTTCTGACAAAAAGACCAAAAGACAAGCACTACAGCATACGCAAATCGTGAATGGTCTGCTCTGGTGTCTTGCTCTTGAAAACATAGCTGCCGCTGACGAGCACATCTACGCCGGCTGCAACTAACCGTGGGGCCGTCTCACCCTGCACGCCACCATCGACCTCAATCAGAGCACCGCTGCCGCTGTCGGCAATCATTCGGCGCAGCTGACCAACCTTCTTAATGGTATTCTCAATGAACTTCTGACCGCCGAAACCCGGGTTCACACTCATCAGAAGTACCATGTCCACATCATTGATAATGTCTTCTAGCATGCAGACGGGCGTAGAGGGATTAAGAGTCACTCCAGCTTTCATACCGGCATCGTGAATCTCTTGTACGGTACGGTGCAGATGGTCGCATGCTTCTACATGCACATTCATCATCATCGCCCCTAAACGGGCAGTCTGCTGGATGTACCGCTCAGGTTTCACTATCATATAATGAACATCGAGCGGTTTCGAGCATAACGATGCCACCGCCTCTAACACGGGGAATCCGAACGAGATATTAGGAACGAACACACCATCCATCACATCGAGGTGCAGCCAGTCGGCCTCACTTCGATTAATCATCTGAATCTCGGAGTCGAGGTGCAAGAAGTCAGCAGCGAGCAAGGAGGGGGAAATCTTTGTCATAGTTGTACTAATTAAGACAGTATGCCTGATTTTTTACTACTCGATAAGTATAGGCTATTTGTCTGATGAGTCTGAGCGTCTTCTCGCTCGGAGTGGTTTCTTCGTGTGTAAATATTTGCATAGGCATTTCCATTAGGGTTTAACAATCTGTTTATTTATGAAACGCTGCCTTTTGCAAATTATTATGTCACCGCCTGATATTTTTGTATTTTATTGCAGAGAGTTATACCTTTAAACAAGCAGGCTCCCCGATTTTCCTTATGGAAAACCGGGGAGGACTGTTGTTTGTTTGGAAGTAAGTTGTTGTTTGTTTGGTTAGGCCTGAGCTTCAGGAATCACCGAAACCACGCTCTTGTCACGCTTGCCGCGATGGAAGTTCACCGTGCCGTCAATCAGAGCATAGAGTGTGTCATCCTTACCGATGGCTACACCGTTGCCGGGATTGTGATGAGTACCACGCTGGCGAACGATGATGTTGCCTGCCTGAACCTTCTGGCCACCCCAGATTTTCACTCCAAGTCGCTGGGCTGCACTCTCGCGGCCGTTCTTCGAACTACCTACACCTTTTTTATGTGCCATACTGTCGTCCTCCTTTAAGCGATTACTTGTTTAACTTCTACCTGAGTGAACTGCTCGCGATGACCGTTCTTCTTACGGTAGTCCTTGCGGCGCTTCATCTTGAAGACGATGACTTTCTCGCCCTTGACCAGCGGATTCACTACTTCTACTACTACTTTTGCACCTTCTACGGTGGGTGCGCCTACCTTGACCGTGCCGTCTGCATCTACGAGCAGCACTTTGTCGAACTCAACAGTCTTGCCGGCCTCCACGTCTTTGATGTGGTGAACGAAGAGCTTCTTGCCTTCCTCAACCTTGAACTGCTGACCCTGAATTTCTACAATTGCGTACATTGTTTTTTGCTTGTATTTAGGGGTTTTTCCGCAAGGCGGCTCACGTTCGTGCGCACTTCACCCAGCCTCCACGGACTCTAATCGGGCTGCAAAGTTACTAAAATTCCTATGAATAACACCTTTCGACCTATTGATTTGTCATAACCTTTAAGATTATTTAATCTTTTTTAGAAGGACAATTTCTCTGTCATGTACCCATGACTTCTTTGCCGCGTAAGCGGGTAATGCCTTCTTGACGTTCATCTCCAGAATGTTCCTCACCGTACCCTCAGAGAACGACTTCACACAAAATACGTCACACATGCTCTCGGAAGACGATGTGGTCACAGTCTATCGCCAGCAGCTCACCCTTGCCCAGAAGTCCTCTGGCTCGAACCTAAGACTGTAATGCGTGGCATCTTAGAATGCTTGCTCAACGATGTCATCATCTACCAGATTAGGCATGGTCACTTTCAGTCCGGGGGTGCGCTCCATCTCACGGCGGATGGTCTCCATCGAACCACGGTTGCGTGCCCAGGAACGACGGGCGATGCCATTGTTCACATCCCAAAACAACATCTGACGGATGCGACGGTCGCAGTCATCACTGCCGTCGATGACCATGCCGAAACCGCCATTGATCACCTCGCCCCAGCCTACACCGCCACCATTGTGCAACGAGACCCACGTGGCTCCACGGAAGGAGTCGCCGATGACGTTCTGCACGGCCATGTCGGCACAGAACTGCGACCCGTCGTAGATATTAGATGTCTCGCGGAAGGGCGAATCAGTACCCGACACATCATGATGGTCACGGCCTAACACCACAGGCCGGCTAATTTTCCCACTGCGGATAGCCTCGTTGAAAGCCAAGGCGATACGCGTTCGTCCCTCCGCATCGGCATAGAGGATACGAGCCTGCGAGCCTACAACCAACTGATTGCGCCCTGCCTCCTTTATCCAGTGCAGGTTGTCAGCCAACTGCCCCTTGATTTCCTCTGGAGCCGTCTGAAGCATATTTTCAAGCACCTCAGCAGATAAGCTGTCGGTCATTTCCAAATCCTTGGCATCTCCACTGGAACAAACCCAGCGGAAGGGGCCAAAGCCATAATCGAAGAACATGGGTCCCATAATATCCTGCACATAACTGGGATAGCGGAAGCGACTTCCGGCACTGTCACTTGAAGTAGCTACTACGTCGGCCCCTGCCCTACTGGCTTCGAGCAGGAAGGCATTTCCGTAGTCGAAGAAATACATCCCCTTGTCGGCCAACCGATTGATAGCTGCTACTTGTCGGCGAAGGGATGCCTGTACGGCTTCCTTGAAACGGTCAGGCTCTTCAGCCATCATTCGCTGCGACTCTTCAAGCGAATAGCCTGCGGGATAGTAGCCGCCCGCCCACGGATTATGTAGCGAAGTCTGGTCACTACCCAGGTCTACATGGACATTTTCATCGGCCAACCGCTCCCATAGATCTACCACATTGCCTACATACGCCATGGATACCACCCGTTTCTCTGCCACTGCCTTACGTATGGCAGGAAGCAGTTCGTCCAGGTTGTCATGCAGTTCGTCCACCCATCCCTGATCAAAACGCTTGCGAGCCGCTTTCGGATTAATCTCTGCCGTGACACTTACCACTCCTGCTATATTGCCAGCCTTTGGCTGCGCACCACTCATGCCGCCGAGACCGGCAGTTACAAAGAGTTTCATCTGTTCTCCTCCCACCTTTCTTGCCGCATTCAGCACTGTGATGGTTGTGCCATGAACGATGCCCTGCGGTCCGATATACATATAACTGCCGGCCGTCATCTGTCCGTATTGAGACACACCGAGCGCATTGTCGCGCTCCCAGTCATCGGGCTTGGAATAATTGGGAATCACCATACCGTTGGTAACCACAACCCGAGGGGCGTTCTTATGAGAAGGGAAGAGTCCCAGTGGATGACCGGAATACATGACAAGTGTCTGCTCGTCAGTCATCTCTGAGAGATATTTCATCATTAAGCGATACTGTGCCCAGTTCTGAAACACAGAACCGTTGCCCCCATACGTTATCAGCTCATGCGGATGCTGCGCCACGCGAGGGTCGAGGTTGTTCTGAATCATCATCATGATGGCGGCAGCCTGTTGCGAACGGTGAGGATATTCATCTATAGGACGGGCATACATTGCATAGGTTGGCCTATACCTATACATATATATGCGCCCGTAAGTTTTCAGTTCCTCAGCGAACTCTGAGGCCAACTGGGTATGCAAGTGCTTAGGAAAATAGCGCAAGGCATTGCGCAGGGCTAGCTTTTTCTCTGCAGGTGTGAGGATATCCTTGCGCTTGGGAGCGTGGTTGACGGTGGTATCATAGACGGGCATCTCGGGCAGTTGCTCGGGAATGCCCATTTGCAATTCTTCTTGAAAAGACATGGAGAGTTGATCGTTTATAGTTTAAAGTTAAGTTTATTGTTGACGATGGCAAGGATTTCCCTTTCTTGCCAATTGGCTTTTGCTATCAGCTTATCTGCTTCAGCAATAAGCGCGTCGCCCTTGCTGACGTCCTCCAGCTGGCGGGCATTAATCTTCACGTTCAGTCCGGCACCCAGCACGGCGGCCCGTGCGGCCAGAGCGCCTACGCCGGCATCGCTCACGCTGGCAGGATTGCCCTTCTCTGCCATGGCCCAGCACAGGTCAAAGGTTTCATAGCAGGCACGCATCGTCTTCAGAGGCACTTCTGCGGCATGAAGCGTAGCAGCTTGAATAGCCTTGTTGCGGGCCTTCTTCTCTTCTTCCGTCTTCTTCGGCAGTCCGAAAGCTGCCATGATACACTTGAAAGCCTCTGTATCTTCATCAACCAAGGCAAGGAGCTCTCTCATCAGCGTCTGGCCATTGTCAGCCCACCGTGAGAACTCCTGCCAACGGTCGTCCCATCCTGCTTTATGCGAAGAGAGATTGGCCACCATCGAGCCAAGGGCTGCGGCCAAAGCACCCATATAGGCAGCAATGGTACCGCCGCCGGGAGCAGGACTTTCCCTGCTGGTTTCCTTGGCGAAGCCGTCTACTGTGAGGTCTACCAGCCGGGGCTTTTTGGCAGCATCCTCCATCAGGTATTCAATCACTTTCTCACGAGGATTGAACGGCCGCAAGTCATCGAGTCCCATTGACTTCACGGCGATACGGATGATATCCTCTTCAGGAATGCCTACCGACCGGTGCTGCTTTTCCAAGAAATACTTACCGGCATCGATGAGTGCCCGCTTAGGCACAAGTCCCACAATTTCTGTGCCAGTAACACGCAGTCCGCGGTTCTGTGCGCAACGGCATACCTCATCGAAGGCAACATGCAGAGGCGTGACATTCAGATTGGTCATATTCATCGATACCTGGGCGATACCGTATTCATCAATATACCAGCCTATGGCCTTCGTGCATTTCAGGGTTCCCGGCTGGTAGACCACGTTGCCCTTCTCATCGCGCTTGGGGGTACCAGTAACAGGATTTCCCTCACGCACAGGCCGTCCCTTCTCCCGAACGTCAAAGGCCACGGCATTGGCACGGCGCGTTGAGGTGGTGTTCAGGTTCCAGTTGACGGCTATCAGGAAGTCACGTGCTCCCACGGTAGAGATACCGGTCTGCTCGGCACGGTTCAGGTCTGTAGGCATAAAGTCTGGCTGGCGGTCAGGATTGGTCAGTTTCTCATTCAGTGCCTCATACTCGCCCGCCCTGCATACGGCAAGGTTTTTTCTTTCCGGACGCAAGGCCGAAGCCTCATAGGCATAGCAGGGAATGTCTGCCTCACGCGCCAGACGACGGGCCAACTGCCGGGCCAGCTCTGCCGTTTCTTCCAAAGAAATACCGCTGACGGGGATGAGCGGCAGCACATCGGTAGCGCCTTGGCGCGGGTGGGCTCCGTGATGGCGGCGCATGTCTATCACCTCGCCTGCCCTCTTCGCTCCACGGAAAGCTGCTTCAACAACGGCTTCAGGACTCCCCACGAAGGTGACCACCGTACGGTTAGTGGCTTCGCCCGGATCCACATTGAGCAGACTGATACCCTCCACGCTCTCTATCTCGTCTGTTATCTGTTTGATAATGCCCATGTCGCGCCCCTCACTGAAATTGGGCACGCACTCAATGATTTGTTTTTCGATTGCCATAATTCGCCTTCTATTGTTTTTTTTGCATGCAAATTTACTTTTTTTGCAAATCATAGCCAAATATTTTTTATTAATAATGCAAAAACTATTGAAGAAGATGAAAAAATTGCAGCAGAATTGCAGCTAAGCCGCAGAAAAGCTGTATCTTTGTAAGCATAAAAATTACCAACAACGATGAAAACAAACTACCTGAGACTCCTTCATTTGCTGTTATTCACCGTTCTGACGCATATCGCCCATGCCCAGGCGTTCCAGCAAGAGTTCGGCAATGCACGTAAACCTTTTGTAGAAACCGTGGCTACGCCCAATCACCCCGACCACCTTTATCTCCCCGGCCAGCAGGCCACGCTTCGTCTTGTGGCCTATGAAGGAGGCATGCCAGTCTGCGGTACCACCGTCTATTATCAGGTCGGACCTGAGATGATGCCGCCCGTCAAGACCGACTCCGCCACTTTTGTCAACGGCGAAGCCCTGCTGACGCTCGGTACATTGCTGGAGCCGGGCTTCCTTGCCTGCCGTTACGAATTCAAGGGGGCCGACGGCAAGACCTGCAAAGACCTTGTGAAACTGGCCTATTCGCCCGAACATATCCAGTCGTTCACGCCACAACCGAAGGACTTCAGCTTGTTCTGGAAGAAAGCGTTGGAGGAAGCCCGCAAAACACCTCTCGACCCGCAGTACACAGATATCCCTGATGCTTCCGATAGCGAACTCGTCACCCGACTGGTACGTTTGCACGTGGGCAAAGACAAGTGGATACGGGGCTATCTCACCATGCCGCGTACAGGTGCTAATGCATCTGAAGAGAGCCACAAGGGTTTCCCCGTGGTACTCTGCCCACCCGGAGCCGGCAGTCAGAAAATATACCCTTCCGACTATTTCTCCCGCAAAGGCTTTATCTACCTGAAGATAGAGATTCACGACAACGACCCGCTCCTGCCCGATGCGGAGTACAATGAGATGCGTAAACAATGCGACGGCTACATGCGGCGCGGCATGGCTTCGCGTGATACTTATTATTACAAAGATGTGTACGTTGGATGCGCCCGTGCCATAGATTTTCTCTGTTCTCTCGGCGAGTGGGACGGAAAGAACGTCATCGTGACAGGCGGTTCACAGGGAGGGGCGCTCACCATCGTCACCGCTGCCCTCAACGACAAGGTCACGATGTGCGCCCCCTTCTACCCTGCCCTCTCTGACCTCATGGGGTTTCTTCACCAGCGGGCGGGCGGCTGGCCTAAGTTCTTCACCGACTTCTATCGCGATGGTCAGGTGGACATCCCCAAGGAGCAGGCCGTGGCTACGCTCCAATATTTTGATGTGGTATGCTTTGCCCGCATGCTGAAGGTGCCTACATTCATGAGCTGGGGTTATAGCGACGACACCTGTTCGCCCACCTCTGTATGGGCTGTATGGAACGCCATAACATCACCTAAACAGAACGACATCACTCCTTCCAGTGCTCACTGGCGCTTCCCCGCCAGTCAGGAAAAGTGCTGGCAATGGCTGAAAAAGCATCTGAAGTGACCACAGCAGCGAAAGTAGGCAAACTATAAGCACAATGGGAGGAAAGCGGTTGAAAGTTTAGAAATCTTTTCGAAAAAATATTGGATGTAGCTTTTTTTATTGTATCTTTGCACAACAATTGATAATCACAGGTACTAACAATTAAACAAGCAACAATTATGAAAGAACTGAAAGGAACAAAGACAGAGAAGAACCTGCAAGAGGCCTTCGCCGGAGAAAGCCAGGCACGCAACAAGTACACTTACTTCGCATCGAAAGCAAAAAAGGACGGATACGTGCAGATATCGAAAATCTTCGAAGAGACGGCTGCCAACGAGAAGGAACACGCCGAACTGTGGTACAAATACCTGAACGGCGGCAAGGTGTCCGACACGGTGACCAATCTGGAGGAAGCTGCCAACGGCGAGAACTTCGAGTGGACCGACATGTATGCCCGCATGGCCCGTGAGGCCCGCGAGGAGGGTTTCGACGAGATTGCCGACAAGTTTGAAGGCGTGGCCGCCATCGAGAAAGAACATGAGACACGCTATCGCCGCCTGCTCGACAACATCAAGAAGGAACGGGTGTTCTCGCGTGAGGGCGACGTCATCTGGCAGTGCTCCAACTGCGGCCATATCGTCATCGGCAAGAAAGCCCCGGAGGAGTGTCCTGTATGTAACCATGCCCAGGCCTACTTCCAGGTGAAAGCAGAGAATTACTAAACAAGGCTATTGTCATCACCACTGCATCCTGTGGCAGTGCAAAAAATGCATAAGAAAAAAAGAGGTTTTTACACCTCTTTTTTTTATGGAAGATCATAGTCCTCGTCGGTCCAGCTGTTTCTTCCGCGGCGCGATTCAGCTTCCCTTGAGCCGTCTTCATCTATGCCACCGTAGTCGATGCCTTTGGTTGAATACACGCCGGAGACTTCCATCAGATCCTCCGTGTCACTCTTCATCTCTTCCATACGCAGAAAGCGTATTCTGTCCCATCGGAATTTGCCGGCCAGGGACAATCCAAGCAAAAAGTACCGGGATATGAATAATTCAGGCTAAGGGATTCTTTGCCGTCTATACCAAGAACAATCTTGGTTTTCTAACAAGGCGATTCATGTCATCGAGCAGGGCAGCATTGGAATACACAATGTTGTCCTGCTTAACAGTTCCAT
>Ga0310697_10003566_pt1 | contig 15696 bp, 27 predicted proteins | sample 172DNAGHGlowgp2_FD_203883 | JGI IMG/M metagenome (GOLD analysis project Ga0310697, IMG submission 203883) | Sheep rumen microbial communities from Palmerston North, Manawatu-Wanganui, New Zealand - 1728 DNA GHGlow gp2 (v2) (version 2) | ecosystem: Host-associated > Mammals > Digestive system >... | reverse complement strand
TTTTCTGCGAAGTTCTGCCTCCAAAATACTTCTAACTTGATCTACTTGTGCCATGTTTAATATTGGTTAAAGAGTTAAATTAAATTTAGCTCTTCTTCCTTGTAGTTTAGTCTAGTCTTCAAATCTTTGCTTTACTGTAGCTTTACCATTTCTGATGTCAGCTTCTACCTTTTGAAATTCCTCTCTAGGTAGTACAGCAAGCTCTTCTTCAGTCCAAACTTTTCATTCAGACTTTTTTTCTATTTTAGCAGTTTCTACTTCTTCAGCTTCCACTTCTTCAGTTTCTACTGCATCTATAGAAATTTCTTCTTTCTTTTTAGCCATGCTAAATTAAATTAAAGAATTAAATCTGTTTGATAGCTCAGCTTTCTATCCCTTTTGCAATTTCATCATACTTTGCTGGATTTTTCTCAGCTAGTTCTGCTAATTCTGCATAAGAGATTTCTTTCTTCTCTATCTCTCATATCCTTTCTCTTCATGGATTAGGATTTGAGTCGCTTACTTCATGATAGTCAGCTACTCTATAAGCCTGTTCCCATGTCAAGTTAGGGTTAGCTTCACGAATTTGTAGAATTTCTGCAGGGATTTCTTCAAATCCATGTTTAGCTTTGAAACTTACTTTCTCCTCAATAGTTTTTTCTAATTCAGCTTTATCCACTTCTGTCTGTTGCTTTTCAGCTAAGTCTTTCTGCTTAAAAGCCTCTTTAGCTTGCTTCTTCTTTTTGTCATACAGTTCTTTAGTGACATAGTTTTCTGCTACATCATCCTTAGAAATGTAATTCTCAGAAAGCTCTTCTCTTGAGATAAAGTCAGCTTCATTGAAGTCTTCTTCTCTTCCATCATCATACACGATTTTGGTCATGTTGTTTAGTTTACCAAATAAAAAGATGTTGATTAGTGGTCATCCTCCACCGATATATCAGTTTGATTACTGATCCTTGTTAGGAGATACTGTGGAATTGTCAGAATATCATCTATTACCTCTAATTCTTTCAAATCCATGTCTCTCTTGTTGTAGATGGTCTTACTCCTATCCTCACTTACTCATGATAGAATGCCAGCTTGTAGTTCTTCTTTTCTATCCTTTAGATAGTCATTGATAAGTCTCCAAAAGTCTGATGTCATTCAGTCTTTTATCTTTCACTCATCTGTCTTATTCAATTGTAGGTATGTCATTTCATGCTGTAGGTCATAAAGCTTCAGGTTGACTATTTGCTTGATTCTCTTGTGAGATATAATTACTTACAAGTTGATTCGTACTCGCACTTTGTCATTGTGCCACTCATTGCATCATAGCCATCTGATTTTGTTGTCCACTCAATATCAAAGCCTGTTTTCTCTTCATTATTGCTCTTGCTTTTGCTTTCGTATCTAATGCTTGTTGATATACTTGAATATATATCTTATGATTTTCATTCATGTCAGTTATTTCTGCCACATCTTCATCATTATTTAGGAGTTCTAGGTCTAGCATAGCTTTATCATATTCAGGTGGATAATCATATATTGAATTTACCAGCTCTTCATCCATTCACATAACCTTAGCAAAGTCTCTAGTAAGCTGTATCTTACCAAATTCGTTAGCACTCTGCATTAAAGGTTGATAGCTTGCCATAAATGCACTCTTATTTGCTTCCTCTTGTTCTCTTCTATCTATCTCAGTAATTAGAGCCATGTGTAAGTCTCTCTTAGTATCCAAGTCTTTTCACATGATAGTATATGTTACATTTCATAGTCAGTTATTTAGTACGATATTCTTTTCACTAGACATCTTGAAGTTCTTTTGATAGCTTCTATACCAAAGTACATCCCAATATCTTTTCTCTCATCGTAGGAATACCTTAAAGATAGTTGAAAGTCTGACATTCTGATTAGCTTGGAGTAATTGACTCTGTGTAGCTGTGATAGTTCTTGCATATACTCAGATACTCTGCTCATCAAATCAGATTTCTTTTGTAGCTTTTTGGTCTATCATATTCTTTAGATTATATCAGTCTCATGTTCATGAAGTCTGAGTCTGAATATTCTCTATTACTTTTCTGTTCTCTAGATTTCACTTAGCTGGTACATATTTTCTTTTACCTAATTTTCTGTGTGCTAGTTCTTTACCATCTACTACATCAGAGTTATATACAGTTATTCAGCTAAATGTTTCTTCATGCACTTTATCTATCAGTAAGTTCATAATCTTTTCTTCTGAGTCTTGATTATCTTTAGCCAAATCTCATACACATAATCCATATGGATCGTTTTTCTTAGGTAGTAGCCAACTATGTACTACAGGACATGGAATAAGTGATGGATCTTTTTTCTCTTCAGCTCTTACTGCTTCTATCTCTTCACATCTGATTAGTAAAGTTCTATCATTTGCCCATTCAGTTAGATACCATCTTCAGTTGAATTTAGTAAAGTGTCTATAAACTGAGTAGCATTTAAGAGGAGATTTTACAGTAGGGAAGAAATCTGATATACCATATCAGTCAGCCCATGCACTAAGTTTAGCATCATAATCATTCTTCAATTGTTCTTTTAGTTTTTTAAGCTCTGCATCTGTTAGCATAAGCTCAGTATTTTTATATAAGTCTGATAATTCATTCTCTGTTAGTGTTAGCTCAAATCCATGAAAGTTGAATCATTTTACTATATCAAAGTATGGATCAGGAATCCAACATAGAGGAGAGTAAAGTTTTTTTCTAGGAGACTGAGTTACTTTATCCCATCATTCATCTACTGCTAGATAAATTCAGTAATCTACTTCATCCTCTATTTTCTTATAAGAGATAGTATCTTCATCTAGTTCTTCATAATCAAACTCTAATAAATGATTCCATGTTTTAGCATATTCTGCATCTCATCTCTTTCTTCATTGAAATCTTACTAAAGGTTTATTCTTGTATAGACTAGAAACAAAAAGATTCCTATAAGTATATAGGGATTTACTTTTGACTGTCTGTCAGTCTTCTACTCTTTCTCAGTCCACATTATAAGATTTTAGATAGCTTTGAAGGAGTGGTCTTTTTTTCATAGCAACTTCAGCTCAAGCATCATACTCTTGAGCCACTTTCTGCTGGATTTCATCATAAGTCCATCCTTTGATTTTCTGTACCATCTTTTGAGTTGTACTGTTTACCATCTCTATTATGTTATATAAATTACCATGAATCTATTATTTTTCACTTTTGGCTTGTGCCATCATAAAGCTCATTCACTACTGCTAAGTATCTAAATGCATCAGCACCATGTGAGCTTCGGTCATGTTCAGGTCATTTGAAAGCCTGTCTCTTCTCATCTAGTTCCTTGTGATAATTCTTTAAGCATTTCCATCATCGTTCAGTCTTTTCTCTATCAAACCAGCAATAAGGTAATACAGCTCTTACTGAGTTGATTCAGTCTAATACTGATAGCTTAGGAACTATTTGAATATCTGTAAATCAGTATTCATACATTTTCTCTTCTACTGTCTTTCAGGTCTGTAAACTTCTAGCTTGAGCATCATGAGGAAGTCGCATAGTTCAATACCTATATCATTTCTCCTTTAGGATAGATACATAATGAGATAATCATTCTCAGTTATTCTCATAATAATCTATAACTCTGATTTCCTTTCAGATTCTCTGCCAAAATCGTATAGCAGTAGAGTCATTTATTCCCAAGTCCCAAACAGTAAATACATCTAAAGCTGAATCGTATGGAAGTGTTGTTCTTCTTCCTGCATTCTCTAGCTGAGTAAGTATTTCTGCATAATATGATCCATTTATTCATGCATCAAAGCTACAGTAATACTCTTGTTGGAAGATAGCATCACTACCATTTTTCTGAATTATCTCTTGCCTTTCAGATTCTAATACTTCCTTACTTATCGCTTTTGTATCATCTACTGTCTGAATTGATACCATCCAATCTTTATTCTCTTTAGCCATATCTAATAACTCTTTAGCATGATTATCTCATCTAGGAGTAAAGTTAAATATTGCCCATCATCCATTCTCTGCTAATATAGGTCTTAGGAAATCCCATACAGCAGGAGACTGTAATGAATACTCAGAGAACACAATACCGATAGGATTAGTTCAGACAATGGAGTCCACATTATCAGATCATATAATCTGAATAATACTTCCATTGATTAGTTCTACTTTCATTTCTGTATCATTCTTCCTTTTGATTATCTCTTTAGGAATATGATTTATTGTCTTCCATCCATCTTTATCTATTCAGTCCCATGCAGCTTTCTTTCATTGAGAATAAGTAGGAAAGACATAGTAGTAAATTCAGACTTCTTCCATTGCTTTTTTTACAATGATATTGAAGCAAGCCTTATCTTTTCATGCTCTACGATGTCGTACCATAATTATTCTTTTGATTCAGTTATCTATAGCTTCAAATATAGGTAGCTGATAATCTCTAGGAATAAAATGATAAGGGATAGTTAGTTCTGTCATTTCTTGTAGGATACAATGTTAATACTTAAATCTCCACTTTGCTCTACTTTGTCAGTAAATAGCTTGTTGTACTTTCAGAGTTTCTCATAAGCTGAGTTTGCATTAGATAGGTCTAGAATGTATTGCTCTTTTCAGTTTTTCATGACTTTTTGCTTTCACATTCAGATTAGAGCGATTTCTTTTAGTCATGAGAGAACAAAATCTACTCATACATCTAATTTGTCCATCTTCTTTTCTACTCTACTTCATAGGAACTCTTGGATGTTAGGATTTGTTAATAGTTGACAAGCCTTTACTCTCGCTGATTTCTCGCTTCATCAGTATGCTTTTCTATAAGCATCAGCTCCATTGAAGCTCTTTAGGTACTCTAGACAGAACATCTTTTGTTTTTCGTTTAGTTCTTTCTTCATGATGATGTAGTCTCTATATAAACGATGTGCATTATACACAGTTTTTGAAAGTTGGTGGATTTTTCTCTAAAAAAAAGAAAAAGAAATCTGACTTTAGTCTAGTTTAATACTAAATGTCATGTTCTTACTTGGTATTTTATTCTCTCTAATGTTCTATCTACTGTTGTATGGTCGCATCAGAGCAAGTAAGAGATTTGTCTTGCAGATAGGACTTGTCAATGGTACTCAAATTCTCGGAATAAATATCGTAGGAGATCATAAACTTTTTTTTCTTCTCCATCCTTAAAGTATTGCTCCATAGATATTACTCCTTGAATTTGATAGCTTAGGATAGTACCAAAAAATGCTTTCCTTTCAGATAGCTTTCAGATTTTGAATAGCTTTCTTGCATTAGTTCCTACAAGCATTTTATTTTAATTTGTAAATACCATTTCCATTTTCATCTTCTCATACAAATTCTACTAGATTATTCTCAGGTAAATCTGATTCTTCTTGTTCTTCTCGTTCTTCTAGCATTGCTTGGAATTTGTCTAGTTTAACTAGGAGAATTGTTTGATTTATAGCTAGCCATAATAATGGAGTAGCTATTATAATACAGCATAGTAGTGTCATGATTATTTGAATAATAAAATAAATCTGATTAGTTTTTCTGTCTAGCTTTCCTTAATGCTGCTTGAGATTCTTTGTATTTTTGGTTGGTACATCTGATGCAGAGAGTTCTACCCATTTTCTTCTCTATTAGCTTTCAGCATTTTTCACATTGGATTTGTTCGTATTCTCTCATTGCTTATTCTTACGAGGTAAATATTTGTAGTGGTCTGTTAGTAGAACTTTTGCTATCTCTACCATCCTTTCTTTGTTCTTCTCAAAATTGCTAGATAAGTCGTTGAGTTCATCTATTAGTTTCCTAGCTTCTGCTTTATCCATAATATAAATCTGGTTAGTTTTTAAGATGTTCAGCAAAACCATACAATTCTTCTAATTTGTCTAAAGCATTGTTGTAGGCATACTGTTCTCAAAGATGTTCTTCAAAATCATCAGATCTTACACAAGCAGAAGTTCCAACAACTTCAAATCAGTTGTCTAATGTTAAAAAACAAATAGTTGTTTTCTTTCAGAGTTTAATAAACTCTTTTTCAGCGATGTGCTGTTCTAATTTGTTTCCCATAGTTATAATAATTAAATAATAAAACTGATTATAATTCTCTGATATTTTCTATCGGTATTGGCTCATATACTCTTACTTGCCAACATCAATTTTGATAGTTATTATATCTTCCATTCTCTCGTGGATTATATTCTACCTCTAAAACAATATCTCAATACTGTTTAGCTTCATTCTTATCTACTGATAGATAAGTACATCTACTTGGTGCATCTCTAACTCATCGTAGCACTCATTCAGATTTTATTTTCTCTCGGTTTTCTTTAGTAGTTCAATGATAGAATTTCATAGACAAATAATAAATAAAATAAATCTGTCCCATAAACTTTGTTTTGGTTTTGGTATTTGTATTCTGTTTTTGTTTTTCTTTCTTCTTTCAATTATATCTACTATACTTTCTCAATATGGCTCTATTTTCTGTTTCTGCTCTAATTCTTCTATCTCATCAAAATCTAGGATCATTACATTTTGTTCATTTAATAATTGTCTTCTTCTTGTATTATCTTCTGGAGTTGGTTTATATTCTTCTCTCTTATGATAAGCAGTAGCCACTGGAGTATATATTGCATCATGTAGATTCATTCATCTCCACAGTCTACAGATGAATCAATAATAACTTAATGGCTCGTTTCACATTGCTCTCTGTCTATTACAGTGGATTCAGTAATAGAATTTTTTGTCTCAATAGGGTAGTTTAGACATGGTTTACTTGTTTACGAACTAAAAAGTTTACTTGTGCTGCCAGCATCTTGTTGGCATCTTTTAGCTCAGTAATATAAGCTGTCTGTGCTTTTAGCTGTTTAGTAAACTGCTCAATAGTTTCTTTAGCTTGCTTTAGTTCGGATTCTGTTCTGTTGAGTTTAGCAATTACTAATCTCTCACTGTCGCTGATGTGTTTAGTCATGGGTTTTGTTTTTAAGAAAATAAAAAAGTCTGATTATGTAATCAGGTTGGCTTTCTTTTGTTGAATAAATTTATATCGGTTTAGGATATTTGCTTCATATCGTGCCTGGTTGTAATCTACAAGCTCTTTATCATTCCATAGTTTTTCTTCTACTTCTTCTCCATATTCTGCTACCATGTTTTTATGATAATCCCTGTAATTTCAGGATAGAAGTACATTGTCTTTTTGGCTTTGTGGATGGCAATTCCTAATATCAAATCTGTATTTGAGATAATCTCTTGATCTATAATGTCAGCATTGTGCTTCTGTTCGGAATAATCTTACTCAGCTAGTGAAACATCTGACATATCAGTAATCATCAGCATAAAAAAGTCTGACATATTCACTAAATACTCTATCTGCAAGGTCTTTTCGGTTTATCTTTCAGACTTTCTTTCTTGTATTCGCTGCTGCTTTTGGGATGTATTCTCAGAAAATTTCATATCGTGTATCTAGTTGATCTTCATAAGTCTCTAAAAAATAATCTAATGCTTTTTTTGTTTTGAATATATTTGTGTATTTTTCTAATTTTATCATAACACAAAATGCCTTACTGTTATAAAGTAAGGCTCTACTGATTATGTTCTCCAACACCTAATTATATCCCTGGAAATACCAATTTCAAGCGATTTTTTTCAATATAACTTTTAGTTATCGCATTTTTCAGACATTAACTTGTATTCACTTATTGACTTTTTTATATATAAATATATTTGTTTGGAGAAAAAGTGGAGTCTATTATAACGATTTTACTTTTTTTGTTTAGATTAAAATGAAAGAGAATTACATAAACTACATTACATATACGAGACAGTATTCTGATTCTACTATCAGATGATACTCTACAGCTATTAGAGAATTTGATTCTTATTTGAGAGGAATATGAAAAAATATTGATGATCCTGAAAATATCAGATTAATAGATGTTTACAATTTTATAGAAGATAAGAGTAAAAGCTGACTTACTGCTAGAACTTGTGCTTGGTATTCTGACTGAGTTAGGAATTATCTAAAGTATTGTAAGGATATTTTAGAGCTTGATGTTTTAGATTATCATAAAATAAAATCTCCTAAAGTTCCTGATAGAGAAATCTGATTCTATTCAAAGGAAGAAAAAAAGATGATTCTCAATGCTGTAAATAAGTGAATATGAAAGTCTGAGAGAGTTATACTAAGAAATAAATTACTGACTTATATGTTATTACAGACTTGATTAAGATGTCATGAAATAGCTAAGATAAAAGTATGTGAAATCTGAGAGAGTTTACAGGTTATTTGAAAATGATGAAAGAGAAGATTTGTTTATCTTAGACCTGAAGTATTAGATTTAGTCTATCTTTACCTAGCAAAAAGAAATAGAAAGTCTGATTATCTTTTTGACTGATATAAAGACTGACATTTAATGGGAAGTAGAATCAGATCTATATTCCAGACAATTAGTAAAAAAGTCTGATTCCATGTTCATGCTCACAAATTCAGACATACATTTGCTACTGATTTATTGCATATTCCATGAGCTAATGTATATTCAGTTAGTACACTTTTATGACATAAAAGTATAAATACTACACAAATTTATCTATGAGCGAGCAATTCTGAATTAAAGAAATTACAGTTCTCATTAGAGATTTAATTAGATTATTATTTTTTCTACAAAAAAATGTGCATTTTTATTTGCATTATAATTTTTTTTGTATATAATTGTTGCAGTCAATTAATAGGTCTATGATCTACCCAGACCAAAACGAGTAATAATTAAATTTCAAAAAAAGTCGCCAAGGAAACATAACGACATTTGAGATTTAATCTAGTGACTATCATATAGCTTATTACCCTACCTGTTATTGATTAGATATAGCTTAGAGTTCTCCAACAAATACAAGGCTCTACTATCTAGTTATATCGTTAGGGTTTTGGGCAGTAAATATAAGAACTTGTTTATATTTACTGCAGGTAAATTCCCAAAACCGACCTGCAGTATATATAAGTGAGTTCTTTTTTGTTAGAGCCTTTCATGGCAACAGAGGATACTACTTATAAGACAGGTAAACTCTTTTATTTCATATCCACCATTGCCATGAATAAACGAATTATTACCAGCAAGGGAGATGGTATAAACTTCTTAGGGAAAGATCCTAATGGGGAATACCACAACATGAGAGAGTTTGAGGGGGGATTCTTTGAAATTGTGTATGAGATTTGAAAGGGACTCGTACCAAAAGAAATCCTTACCAAAGACCAATTTATTTTACAAAAGTAAAACCGATGAGACTTAGAATCTCAGATGAAATTATTGAGATAGCTAGGAAACATCAAAATGTAAATGAAAGAATAGAAATCTATTGAAAAGCCGTGTTATATGCTATTGAGAAACAGATTATTGATGAAAGAATGTCTGAATATCTTGATCCAAACGTGAGAAGAAAGAAGAAAATGGAATGAAAACAAAATAGACTGGGACACACTAAAAAAATAAGTGTGGGACAGACTAAAAATAAGAGTGGGACAGACTTAAATTTAAGTGTGGGACAGACTAAAAATAGCAAGGCGAAAACTAAGAAAAACCAGATTACAGAACAAGATTTGACTATATATATTAGTAATAATAATTTATTATATAGTATAGTATGTAAGTATATAGATGTAGATAATGGTAATATACAATACATTATAGATAGTAAATATAACAAATCATATAACAAATATATCTATAGTCAAATGTTAGAATCAGAAAAAATAATAAAAAAAGTCTGATTACAAAATTTCAAAGATATTCTCAATTTCATTAAACAAGATGATTTCCGAAGTAAACAAATCTTATCAATAGCTAAGCTCAATAGAAAAAACAAAGAATGAGTGCCTTATTATGTAGTGATAATGGACAAAATGAAACCTCAGAAACTGCTACAACAAAGACAACAAAGAGAAATTGAATTACACAGACAAAGGATAGCAGAACAGATACAGTCTTTTAAATCAGAAATAAAAGAAGATGAACAAACTGGAGATCAAAAAGGAAACTATAACCGAAGACAAAATATCAGCTTTAGTTAATTTCCTAGACACATGAGTTATCCCTGAGTGATGGAGTGAAAGTAGATTAGCAATATTCTACTGACAAATCAAATATCATGGAATGAAATTAGACAAAGCTGAAGAATGGTTAGATAAAGACAGACAAAAGAAAAGAGAGGCTTACAAATGGAGGATTATAAACGAGATTAAACAATGAAATGAAGATATGAAATACGAGAATTGATGATGATACAACCCATACAAATATGAAATAGTGAATGTTAGGAATTGGGAATGAGGTAGGACAATGCAAATCTGATTTAGAGACATTGATATTGACTGAAAGACTAAGCGAAAGCACTCAGTACTAATTGAAGAAGTGTATAATCCTGATTTCTTTAATGAAATGCTAGAGAAATATGCACCAAAAGAGACTTTACAACCTAATTGATTCTAAACATGGACTTATTTGAAACTATTAAAGATTTACAAGAGGCAAACCAACTATTAGCAATGGTACAAAATGAGCCTCAAAAAGTATGTGATGAATACTGAATAGATATAGATGATATATATTCAGTGGAGGAAGAACTTATTGAAAGAATCAATGCTTTAGAAGATAAAGATATTAAATGATTCTGTGAAAGTAAGTTAAAGCAAGTCAACTACTCAAATTCAAGGATAGAATGAATTAAAAGTGAAATTGAAAGATTACAAAAGCTACAAGAGACAGAAGAAAAGCACTTAGAAAAAGCGAAAAGGAGTATTGACTGGATCATGAAAACAACATGAACAGAAAAACTAGAGACAGCATTAAATAACCTATCTTATAGAAAATCTGAATCAGTTTCTATTCTTGATGAGAACTCAATACCAGCTGAATATTGGAAAGTAAAAGAAGTTAGAACGATAGACAAGATAAAAATCAAAGAAGATATAAAAAGCTGACTAGATGTAATTGGTGCTAGTATTGAGACAAAACAGAATTTACAAATTAAATAATTTATTTCTTACAATTTATAAACATGAAAACAGCAAAAGTATTAAAAGTAACTATTGATTCTTGGGACTGACAATATGGTAAAATGTACAGTCATAAACTAGAATTAGATAATTGAGAAACAATAAAGCTAAATAAGAAAAAAGACAACCAATTCAAAGTATGAGATACTGTGAATTATGAAGAAAATGGAGAGTGAAAATGGAAAGAAGTAAAAGAAGAAAAGAATTTTCAACCTAAATCAGCTTATAATCCTGAAGCTAATAACAAGTCAGCTACAATATGAATGGCGATGAAAATTGCTTTTGAGGTATTATATGACAAGACAAATTACAATGAGACAATAGAACTTGCTACTAGAATATTTGAGGATGCTATGGCTATGTATGAAAATTACTGAAAAAAATCTGAAACTAAAATTGAAGACAGTACAGAAAACGATGAATTGCCCTTTTAAGTATTCACTCCTTACTCCATGAGAGATAAGTCAAATGGAGATCAACGAGAAATGTAGAAGACTGAGAAGAATGTGTTTACCTCCAACCAATTCAGACTACTCAGAGGAGTGAATAAAGAGATGGAGGAACTTATAGGTGCATACATAACTAAAATAAGGAGTAATCCACACACCACCTGAGCAAGTGGCTAAACTACTCTCTCTATACAGAGGATGATTTGCGAGATAGTTGTCACACTATCTAGGTTGCGACGCCAAAACCACATCCTGAGCATGATGTAAAAAGGCTCATTAAAAAGCAGATTATATGCAAGGTCTCGCATTCAACGAGTGATGGTCTTAAACATAGTCGCTAAACTGCGACAATACCAATCGCAAGCAGTCAACCAAAGACTTAAAAATAACTGAGTATGTTAGTTATGGAATCCATGCCATATAAAACAAAGGTGGAACTAATCAGAAAAATATTCTCAAAATCCTTGCATACTCCTATTTATTCTTAACCTAAACAAATGACAAAAAGAATTATCAAATTATTATGAGTAATCCTAATTACTATCGTTGCTATTTTAATTCTCTTGACTGCTTATACAGTATGAGCGAACAAGACAGCAGAAGAAGAAATAAATAAGTCTGAAACTCTTTGACAGCTAGTAGATAAAATGGATTCACTAAGAGACTTAAAAGCTGAATGTGCTGACAATTTATGAATAGCAGATAGTGCTAAATTCCTAAAGTGAATGACTTGATATTGTGATTCATGGGATGCTGAGATAATAGAGCTAAGAGAAAAAGTGAATCAGCTTTCTAAAAAATCTTATGAGGGTTTAATGTAGAACAGACAAGTTCTAAAAATCCGATTCAAGAAGAATTGTATATAGAGCCTAATCCAACATTTGAAGAAATAGAAGAAGAAATCAGAGTAAGTGAGATGGTAGAAGAAGCAATGAATGAAGCAGAGAATAATATAATTCAGATAAACTACACAGGGACACTTATTCATAAATGATTTAAGAGAGATGATCCTAAACAAAAAATGGTGGCTTATGCTTATAAACTCTGATGAATGGACTTTGTAAAACTAATAGAATGCGAAAACTGAAACCGAAATATTAAAGCAGTATGAGATAGTTGAAAAGCATTCTGATTATGTCAGATGAATACTAATTACCATAAACTACCTACTGAATATAAGACAAATTGGGTGGTACAAGTAGAATACTGTTATAAGAAACGAAAAAGCTGAACTAAATTCTATTGACCAAGTAGAATAGTAAAGTGAGTAAAATGCTCAACCTATGTAAAAGACAGATTTATATTAGAATCTTAAAAAGATGCGAAACAAAATAGTAATTTGAATGTGGCTAATAGTATTAGCTATGTGTATATGAATGTTAGTTCGGTGGAACTATGAGATTTCAATTCCTTACTAAAAATAAAAATGGAGAAAAATCAGATTATAACCTGAGACTGTATAGATATTCTGAGGGGGGGGGAGATACTAGATAAGACCATTGATTTGATTCTTACTGATCCACCATACAAATTTGAATGACATGGTAGAGGTATGGCAAAAAACAGAGATTATTTAAAAAAATGAATGAATAAAATAGGGACTAATTTAGATACAGATATTTATACAGATGATTTCATGGAGTTATTGCTATCTAAAATGAAAGCACCAAATATGGTATTCTTCTGTAATAAAGCACAGATACTTGATATACTAGAACAAGCTAAAAAATATAATCTGAACTTTGATATATTGGTACTATGCAAGACAGCACCTACTCCACTAACTAATAACCAACGATTACCTGATAAAGAATATGCTATACATTTACATAAACAAGCATGAGTGAAAGGGAATTATAAAACTAAAAGAACATTCCGAGTAGCACCTAACTTTAAAGACACAAGCATAGACCATCCAACTGTAAAACCTTTAGATGTTATAGAACAGATTATTCAGAATTGTACTAATGAATGAGATACTGTATTAGACTGTTATTTATGATCCTGAACAACAGCAGTAGCTTGTAAGAATACTAATAGAAACTTTATAGGAATAGAGATAAATCCTGAATATGTAGAAATAGCAAAAAATAGATTAAAGGAAGTAGATAGAATAAACCAACAGAGATTATTTTAATTCTAGTGGAGTGTCATTGCCTTAAAGTCTGACAGTCAAGAGTCCTAGATAGAGATTACTAGGGAGGTAAAGCAAAGCCTTTTCATGCTCTTGCAACTCTAACCACCTTTAGAGAAGGTATAAAAATAAGAAATAAATACCACACTTGGCAAGAGGTGGCTTGCCTTTAGAATCAGATTTATATTAAAATTTATAAAGATGAAAGAAAAATCTGAAAGGAGAAACTGTGTAAAGTGCTGAAGAAATCTGAAAGATAATCAGAAACTACGATGTGAATACTGTATAAGATATGTAGATGCTGAGCTTAGATGAGAATCAGATTTACCTTTACACTTCTTCTTTAAGTGGAATCTTAGACATAAGAAGTAATCAGACTTTTATAACTTAATTTATTAAAAAATGGAAGAAAAGAAAAAAATCTGAAAGCTAAGAAAGTTATATAGAGCTTATCTTACAGATGATATTAAAAGAGATATGTATGTAAATTGAGCAGATGAAAAACTTATAGACTTAGTTGAAGCAGAAGAAGTTGAAGAAGAAGACTTATATAAGTTTCTAAATCAGATTTCAGTCCTTAAAAAATTTATTAAATGGTTAGTAGAGAATGATAAGATAGACACAGATGCATATAAAACAGTATATAGTGGAGATTTAGACAAACGAAAGACATTAACAATGAGTAGTGGCTGAGATGAATTTTATCAAGTAACAGAGCATTGAGTTTATGAAAGTTTACTAATGCTACTATCAATATCTAGTTCGCCAATAGATAATTTAATTAGTTATTTAAAATAATATGAAAAGAGAATTATATAACATAGGCTGAAAACACTTTTTAAAATGTAGTAAATGCTGAGAGCTAAAAGAGGCTACAACTGATAATTTTATGAGGAAGAAACAGAATTTATTTTGATTATCTTGAATGTGTAAGGTGTGTGATAGATTATATTACAAGGACAATTATAATAAGAACAAGGATAAAATCTTGGATAATCATAAAGATTATAGATATAGAAATAGAGAAGTAATAAATAAGAAAAAAAGAGAATACTATATGGATAATAAGGATAAGATAAATTCTTCTCTTAGAGATAATCGTAGAAAGCATATAGATGATTATTGATTTGACCGAACTTACTTTCACAGAAAAGCAAATCATTATGCAATAAAGCATAATTTAAAACCTAAATATTGTCCTATATGTTGAGAAGAAAGTGTAATAGAATTACATCATCCATCATATGATAGATTTGATAAATGGAGTGAGGTTGTGTTTTGCTGTAAGAGATGTCACCAAAATATACACAGTTGAAATATAGAGTGTCCTCATCCTATAGATATGCTAAATATATCAATATCAGATACACCTATTGAAGACCTTATTTCATATCTTAAATAAAAATCAGAATGAAATTCAAATTACATTATACACATAACTTTTGAAAATATAAAGATATAGAGATAAATACTCTTGAAGAATTATTAAAACTTGTGGAGGAAAAAGATTATGAAATTATAATTGGTAAGAATCCAGAGTGACAATGGGAACTAGAGTTCTATGATGATTATAGAGAGTAGTCAGATTTATTTACTTAATTTAATAACCTATGGAAAAGAGAAAAATAGAAAAGAAATCTGAATATGAAATATGAGATATAGTATATGCACGAGATGTAGTTTATAGATGAATGCCTTGAGAGTTTGAGATTATGAGCTGACCTAAGAGGTGATTATTCTGAATATATTATAAAACAAGGTTTAATAAGAAAGATTATCTACACTGATTACCAGACCGACATACATATAAAATCTATAAAAGAAAGATAGAGTGAGTTGTTGTTAGATAATCAGATTTATATTATTACTTTATACCTATGGAAAAACTTATAGAGTTGCTCAATAAAGCTAAACCATTAAAAAAATATAAAGAGTATTGGTATGTATGAAATGAAATATATTTATATACATATGCAGAAGATTACTGAGCTTCAAAAAGTAAAAACATAACTTTGGATGTAATTTCAAAACAATTTTGATTTATCAAATGGTTAGTAAAGAATGATAAGATAGACTTTTCAAAATTTGAATATATGATAAATATTAAAGCACCTA
>Ga0310697_10003565_pt1 | contig 15702 bp, 16 predicted proteins | sample 172DNAGHGlowgp2_FD_203883 | JGI IMG/M metagenome (GOLD analysis project Ga0310697, IMG submission 203883) | Sheep rumen microbial communities from Palmerston North, Manawatu-Wanganui, New Zealand - 1728 DNA GHGlow gp2 (v2) (version 2) | ecosystem: Host-associated > Mammals > Digestive system >... | reverse complement strand
CCTCAGCAGAACGCCTCCTGAAGTGCGGTGTCGTCACCATCGATGACCACGACCTCGTCACCGAGATGACCGAGAAGTCCCCCACCCCAGCTACCCACTGGGCCTGCCCGCCCTTCTACTACTATACCACTGCCGATGCCGACCTCGTATCCCAAGGCATCGCATCCGGCTGCGGCACCGATGCCCCCGGTAGCTACATCGCCTGGCTCTGCCATCAGGTTCCCGTCCATGCCATGGAGATGCCCGGCCGCCGCTACGACATCGGCAACCTCGCCTCCTACGAAGAAGTCCAGCGCACCTATCACGGCATCACCGAAGAATTATGAATTATGAATTTTGAATTTTGAATTGTTTTCTTCACTCTTCACTCTTCATTCATCTATCTCTCTTATCCATTATACATTATACATTATCAATTATCAATTTCCCATCGTCCTCCATTTAAAATCCGCGTAATACCCGTGATACGTGGAGACTCCACTCCTCATTCTTCATTCTTCATTCATCATTATCCTATCTCTCTTGTCCATTATACATTATACATTATCAATTATCAATTTTCCATCGTCCTTCGTCTATCGTCTTTCGTTTAAAGAATTATGAATTGTGAATTATGAATTATAAATTGTTTCTCCATTCCTCATAATGTCCTCCTCTCTCATCGATCTCAATAACAAATCCATCCTTGTCACCGGTGCCGCTGGCTTCATCGGCAGCAACCTCGTGAAGCGTCTGCTTGGTGACCTCCAGGGCGCCACCATCGTCGGCATCGACAACATGAACGACTACTACGACGTCTCCCTCAAGGAGTACCGCCTCCAGCAGTTGTCAGACCTCAGTCTTCAGACCTCAGACATCGCTTGGTCCTTCATCCGCGGCTCCATCGCTGACCGCCCCCTCATCAACGCCCTCTTCGCCGAGCATCATTTCGACATCGTCGTCAACCTCGCCGCCCAGGCTGGCGTCCGCTATAGCATCGACAACCCCGATGCCTACATCCAGTCCAACATCATCGGTTTCTATAACATCCTCGAAGCCTGCCGCCATTCGATGTCAGATGTAAGAAGTAAGAAGGAAGATGTGAATGCTCAGCCCTCAGCCCTCAGCCCTCAGACATATACCGGCGTCCAGCACCTCGTCTACGCCTCCTCCAGCTCTGTTTACGGTGGCAACAAGAAAGTCCCCTTCTCCACCGACGACCGTGTGGATAACCCCGTCTCCCTCTACGCCGCAACGAAGAAGAGCAACGAGCTCTTTGCCCATTGCTACTCCAAACTATACGACATCCCCTCCACTGGCCTCCGCTTCTTCACCGTCTATGGCCCCGCAGGCCGTCCCGACATGGCCTATTTTGGCTTCACTAACAAGCTCGTCAAGGGCGACACCATACAGATCTACAACTACGGCCACTGCCGCCGCGACTTCACCTACGTCGATGACATCGTCGAGGGCATCGTCCGCGTCATGCAGAAAGCCCCCGCACGCCAGACCGGCGACGATGGCCTCCCCATCCCTCCTTATGCCGTCTATAACATTGGTGGCGGCCAACCCGAGAACCTCCTCGATTTCGTCACCATCCTCCAGGAGGAACTCATCCGTGCCGGCGTCCTTCCTAAGGACTATGACTTCGACGCCCACAAGCAGCTCGTCCCCATGCAACCGGGTGATGTCCCCACTACCTATGCCGACGCCACCGCTCTCGAGCGCGATTTCGGCTTCACCCCCAAGATCACCCTCCGCGAAGGCCTCCGTCATTTCGCCGAGTGGTATGCAGACTTTTACAAGAACAACAATTAATAACAACCCGACTATATGGCAACATTCAAGAATAACGGCAAGCTGAAGCTGCTGATCATCGTGGGCACACGTCCGGAAATTATCCGTCTCGCTGCCGTCATCAACAAATGCCGCGAGTATTTCGACTGCCTCCTGGCGCACACCGGTCAGAACTACGACTATAACCTGAACGGCGTCTTCTTCAAGGACTTGAAGCTGGCCGATCCCGACATCTATATGGAGGCCGTCGGCAACGACCTGGGCGAGACGATGGGCAACATCATCGCCAAGAGCTACCAGCTGATGGTGGAGGTGAAGCCCGATGCCGTGCTGGTGCTGGGCGATACGAACTCTTGCCTCTCCGTCATCGGAGCCAAGCGCCTGCACATCCCCATCTTCCACATGGAGGCGGGCAACCGCTGCAAGGACGAGTGCCTGCCGGAGGAAACCAACCGCCGCATCGTGGACATCATCTCCGATGTGAACATGGCCTACAGCGAGCATGCGCGCCGCTACCTGGCCGACACCGGCCTTCCCAAGGAGCGCACCTACGTGACCGGTTCCCCCATGGCCGAGGTTCTCCACAACAACCTCGCTGAAATCGAATCCTCCGACATCCACGCCAGGTTACGTCTTTTAAAGAAGAATTATATTCTTCTCTCCGCCCACCGCGAGGAGAACATCGACACGGAGAAGAACTTCCTCTCCCTCTTCAACGCCATCAACAAGATGGCCGAGAAGTACGATATGCCCATCCTCTACAGCTGCCACCCGCGCAGCCGCAAGCGCCTGGAGGCCAGCGGCTTCCAGCTCGACAAGCGCGTCATCCAGCACGAGCCCCTCGGCTTCCATGACTACAATTGCCTGCAGATGAACGCCTTCTGCGTGGTGTCCGACTCCGGCACCCTGCCCGAGGAGAGCAGCTTCTTCACCAGCATCGGCCACCCCTTCCCGGCCGTCTGCATCCGCACTTCCACCGAGCGTCCGGAGGCCCTGGACAAGGGTTGCTTCGTGCTCAGCGGCATCGACACCAAGGGCCTGCTGCAGAGCGTCGATGTGGCCGTGGAGCTCATCCGCGACGGCAACCCCGGCATCCCCGTGCCCGACTACGTGGACGAAAACGTCTCCACCAAGGTGGTCCGCATCATCCAGAGCTACGTGGGCGTGGTGAACAAGATGGTTTGGAGAAAGGAATTGTAATAGTTTAAGGAGTTTAAAGGTTTAAGAAGTTTAAGAAACAAGAGTTCAAGTGGTTTAATGGTTCAAGAAGTTTAAGAGGAAAAGAGGAAAAGCGTAAAGCGCCTTAAACCCTTTAAACATATTAAACATTTTAAACTGACTTACAAAGCGAGTTCAAGTGGTTTAATGGTTCAAGAAGTTTAAGAGGAAAAGAGGAAAAGCGTAAAGCACCTTAAACCCTTTAAACATATTAAACTTTTTAAACTGACTTACAAAGCGAGTTCAAGTGGTTTAATGGTTCAAGAAGTTTAAGAGGAAAAGAGGAAAAGCGTAAAGCGCCTTAAACCCTTTAAACATATTAAACTTTTTAAACTGACTTACAAAGCGAATAAAATGAGCGCAGTACGGGACTTTGAAGAACTTGCAATCTTCCAGAAAGCACGTGAGCTTTCAAAGAAGATATATCCTGTTACAAATAGGGAAGAGTTCAAGTCCGATTATCGCTTTGTTCAGCAGATTAGAGCTGCTGCAGGCTCCATCATGGATAATATTGCTGAAGGGTTCGAAAGAACCGGCAATAAAGAATTCTTAAACTTCTTATATATCGCTAAAGGTTCTTGTGGTGAAGTGCGCTCTCAGCTGATAAGAGCAAATGATATTGGCTATTTGACTCCAGAAGAGTACGAAGAACTCTATTCTGATTGTAGAAAACTCTCAGCCTCTATCATGAACTTTATAAAAGAGATAAAAACGAGCGACATTACAGGCGCAAAATATAAACCTTAAACTCTTAAACATCTTAAACGCTTTAAACTTTTCATGATATGAAAATTATAAACCTTAAACTCTTAAACATCTTAAACGCTTTAAACTTTTCATGATATGAAAATTTTAGTTACCGGTGCCAAGGGCTTCGTAGGCAAGAACCTCTGCTGGGCACTCAAGAACATACAGGCGGGCAAGGACCGCACGCATCCGGCCATCACGGTGGATGCCGTCTATGAGTACGATCTGGACTCCACGCCCGAAGAACTGGAGGAGTGGTGCAAAAATGCGGACTTCGTCTTCAACCTCGCAGGCGTCAACCGGCCGCAGAACCAGGAGGAGTTCATGAAAGGCAACTTCGGCTTCGCCTCGACCCTCCTCGACACCCTGAAAAAGTATCATAACACCTGCCCGGTGATGCTCTCAAGCTCCCAACAGGCCTCGCTCACCGGCCGCTTTGGCAACAGCGAATACGGCCGCAGCAAGAAAGCAGGCGAAGACATGTTCCTTCGCTACGAACAGGACGTTCTCGCTCCGGCAGCTAGAGAGTTTAAGAAGTTTAATAGTTTAAGTAGTTCAAACAGCGATGCCCTTAAACAGCCGCAGGCGCTTAAACCCTTAAACAGCGAAGCGCTTAAACCCTTAAACAGCGAAGCGCTTAAACCTCGTGTACTAATCTATCGTTTCCCGAACCTCTTCGGCAAATGGTGCCGCCCCAACTACAACAGCGCCGTCGCCACTTTCTGCAACGCCTTCGCCAACGACCTGCCCTACACCGTCAACGACCCCAGCGTGGAGCTCGAGCTCCTCTACATCGACGACCTCGTGGACGAGATGCTTGCCTGCCTCGAAGGCAAGGAGCACCGCTGCGAGTTCAATGGCCTCGACGTCATCCCCGCGCAGCCCTCCACCTCCTCCTCCGCGCAGCCCTCCACCTCCTCCTCCTCTGCGCAGCCCTCCACCTCCACCCTCCCCGCCGAGGGTTCTGTGTCCAGCGGTTTGTCCGCTGGAGGCCGCTATTGCTACTGCCCCATCACCCACCACGTCACCCTGGGAGAGATCGTCGAGCTCCTCAAATCCTTTGCCGAGCAGCCCCGGACTCTGATGATCCCCGAGATCCCCGCAGGCAGCTTTGCCAAGAAGCTCTACAGCACCTACCTCAGCTACCTGCCCTACGAGAAGACCGCCTTCCCGCTCAAGATGAACGTCGATGAGCGCGGCTCCTTCACCGAGCTCGTCCACACCCTCGCGGCCGGCCAGGTGAGCATCAACATCAGCAAGCCCGGCATCACCAAGGGCCAGCACTGGCACAACACCAAGTTCGAGCAGTTCATCGTGGTCAAGGGCCACGGCCTCATCCAGCAGCGCAATCTCAATGACCCCGAGGGCAAAGTCCTCGAATGGGAAGTGGACGGCGACCACATCCAGGCCGTCCACATGCTCCCAGGCTACACCCACAACATCATCAACCTCTCCGACACCGAAGACCTCGTCACCGTCATGTACTGCAACGAAGTCTTCAACCCGGAGCGCCCCGACACCTTCTTCGAGCCAGTAAAATAACGACCACGAATCTCACGAATCTCACGAATAATGATATACTACAAGGAAGAAAGCTATAAGATTGTTGGAGCAGCATTCAAGGTGTATAATGGTCTTGGTCATGGTTTCCTAGAGGCGGTATATCAAGAAGCATTGGAAATAGAATTCCAAAAGCAGGGTATCCCCTATGAACGTGAAAAAGAATTAAAGATAACCTACGATGGTGTAGAACTTAAGCAAACCTACAAAGCGGACTTCGTATGCTTTGGGAAGATAATTGTTGAATTGAAGGCGGTAAGCGCACTTGATGATGCTCACCGTTCTCAAGTTTACAATTACCTTCATGCCACAGGCTATAAGCTGGGACTTTTGCTTAACTTTGGATGCCCTGATGAACTGGAAAAAGAACGTGTGGTTCTTTAATTCGTTAGATTTGTGTGATTCGTGGTCGAAAAATAAGAATAGAATAGAATAATTAGAGTATACAAATATGAGTTTATTCAAAGACAAAGTCCTCCTCATCACCGGAGGCACCGGCAGTTTCGGCAACGCCGTCCTGAACCGTTTCCTCCGTACCGACATCGGCGAAATCCGCATCTTCTCCCGCGACGAGAAGAAGCAGGACGACATGCGCCACGACTTCCAGGCCCGCATGCCGGAAGTGGCGAACAAGGTCAAGTTCTACATCGGTGACGTCCGCAACCGCAGCACGCTGCATTATGCAATGCAAGGTGTCGATTACGTCTTCCACGCCGCCGCCCTCAAGCAGGTGCCCAGCTGCGAGTTCTTCCCGATGGAGGCCGTCAAGACCAACGTCATCGGCACCGACAACACCCTGGATGCCGCCATCGACGCAGGCGTCAAGTGCGTCATCTGCCTCTCCACCGACAAGGCCGCCTACCCCATCAACGCCATGGGCATCACCAAGGCCATCGAGGAGAAGATCGCCGTGGCCAAGAGCCGCCTCAGCGGCGACACCAAGATCTGCTGCACCCGCTACGGCAACGTGATGTGCTCCCGCGGCAGCGTCATCCCCCTCTGGATCGACCAGATCCGCAAGGGCAACCCCATCACCCTCACCGAGCCCAAGATGACCCGCTTCATCATGAGCCTCGAAGAAGCCGTGGACCTCGTCCTCTTCGCCTTCGAGCACGGCAAGAACGGTGACATCCTCGTGCAGAAGGCCCCCGCCTGCACCATCCAGACGCAGGCAGAGGCAGTGGTGGAGCTCTTCAAACACCAGTATGGAGAAGCCTTAAACTCCTTAAACGCTGAAACTCATAAACCCTCAGGCTCTCCCGAGATCCGCGTCATCGGCATCCGCCACGGCGAGAAGATGTACGAGACCCTCCTCACCAAGGAAGAGGCCGCCAAGGCCATCGACATGGGCAATTTCTATGCAGTCCCGGCCGACAACCGTGACCTCAACTACGACAAATACTTCAAGGACGGCGATACCAAGCGCGCCACCATCGAGGAATTCAACTCCGACAACACCCGCCGCCTCAACCTCGAAGAGACCAAAGCCAAGATCGCCAGCCTGGAGTACATCCAGAACGAACTCAACGGCATTCCGAATATTGTGAAATAGGACTCATGGCCCCCTGGGTTATAGAGAGGATCTGTAAGTAAGATACCCGTTACACAAAAGATAATTAAAAATATATCGATATGTGTACATTTTCCGAATCAAGCAGAGTGAGATTGGGTAATGCCGTGATGTACATCGCTGCCCATGCCAAGTACCCGTACAAGACGGAGGTGCTTAAGCTGCTGTACCTGATGGAGGAGCGGATGGTACAAAAGTACCATGTACCGATGCTGTCCATACCTTATTCAGTATGGCGGCTTGGCCCCGTGTCGGTGGATGTATTTGAAGAACTGTCCGATGGTCCGGTGCTGCTGGCAGACTTCGTGACGCTGCAGTTCAACGGACAGGGTATTATGGTGAAGCCCAGTCGCGACTTTGATGAGGACGAGTTCTCTGATGCCGAGCTTGAGGTGATGGCCGAGGTGATGGCGAAGTATGGTAATATGAATTCCGAGCAGCTCATTGAACTGACCCACCGCGAAGGCTCCCTATGGCGTGAGACAGCTAAGGAGCACGGTCTGTTGGAGGACTTTGACCAGAAGCGTGCCAACAGTTCGCCCGTCATCATCGACATGGCTCGGTTCCTGAGCCCCTCCGCTCGCGAACATTACGAGGAGACGCTGGAGACACGCGAAACCGCCAATATGGTGCGTTTGGGGCATGTGCACGTGAAAGGTGACATGACACCCGATGAGTTGTATCAAGTTATTGCTCAAGACATAGACGCCATTTACGCGCAATGATAGAGTATCAGTATATCATCAAACCTTTGGCTCAGCGTAAGATACGCTCATTCTACAGTAATGTGGCAAAGAAGTACCGGCATGCTTATGATAAGAATGATCAGAAGCGCAATGTGTATAATGCGCTACAAGGCGTGTATGACATAGAAAAGAAACTCTTGAGGCGCAAACCCACCTTGGAGCGTTGGCTGGGTTACCACATGGCCAATAAAGACAAGTGGTACTACGCCTATATCATAGCTGATGACGTGATAGTTGTTCTTGATGCCTGTCACGAACAAAACATGAAGGGAATATAATTGCCCCTAGACTCTCGACTCTCGCCCCTAGACTCTCGTCTCTCGCCCCTCGACTCTCGTCTCTTGACCCTCGCCCCTAGACTCTCGCCCCTCGACTCTCGACTCTAGCCCCTCGACCCTTGACTCCCGCCCCTCGACTCTCGACTCTTGACCCTCGACTCTCGACTCTTGACCCTCGACAAACATTAAATCCCATGGAACGAAATTTTGAGAATTTGCGTGTATGGCAGGAGGCGAGATCCTTTGTGAATGATGTTTATGCTATGATGCAGAATTGTAGGGACTTCGGATTTCGGGATCAAATTCAGAGGGCAGCTGTAAGTATAATGAATAATATTGCTGAGGGCAATGAATCTGGTTCCGATGCTAAGTATATAAATTTTCTTTATATAGCAAAAGGAAGTTGTTCAGAAGTACGCTCTATGTTATATCTCTGTGAGGACTTTGGCTTTTGTACTCCAGATAAACATAAAGAGCTACACGACAAGGCTCAATCCATATCAAGTGGTCTGAAAAAACTTATCACATATATAGAAAATAATAAGCGTTCTCGACTCTAGCCCCTCGACTCCAGACTCTTGACCCTCGCCCCTTGACCCTCGCCCCTAGACTCCAGACTCCAGACCTTCGCCCTTCATTAATAATCCCCGTGATACCCGTGATACGTGGAGCCCAGCGTGAAGTATAATAAACTCCGCTGCGTTATGAAACAGAAATAATTCGCAGTGCAAAAAACATAAAAAGATAAAAGATTCGTATCCTGACATACAAGCAGATTCCCTAGAGATGGCCTCCGAGCCCATTGTTGTATATGGAGGTAGCAGCACGTACACTTCAGAACGTAATGCCAGTGTCTCAGTGAGAGAGCAGATACTTGCAAAGACCGTATCTGTAGATAATTATTTCGATGAACTGATAAGTCAGGTACGTCACGATTACCTCTGATTAACATTATTTGGGACACCACCCGCCTCGGTTGGACCTATAAGACCGAACTCGAGGACGGCATACGCCTCGCCTACGAGGACTTCCTCAACAACCCCATGCGAGCAGAGCGATAGAGCCATGTGTGATGTTTAATGTATGATGTAAGATGTCTGAAATTGGCGACTCAATACACGAAAAGTGCTTGGCCTTCGGAGATAGGGTCATTAAGCTTAATGACTATCTCCTTCGCAAAGCCGCAAACGCCAAACCACCTTATAAGATTGTTGACGGTAAGCGGGTTTACGAGAAGGCTGTGCCTGTGTATTTGCAGTCCATTTCAGTACTCTGCAATCAATTGCTGAGGGCAGGCACAAGCATTAGCGCTAATAATGCCGAGGCAATAAGTGCTATAAGCAAAGCGGATTTCAAATCGAAGTCCTATATTGCCTTGAAAGAGGCGCGTGAAGTGACGGAGCAGCGAGCACAATGCCATGCTCGCATGAGCATTGTCGAGTCGTGACGGAACTCGACAACGTCAAAGCTTGAGTTGGTTAGAGCTGCTTCATAGAAACAATTATCTAACTGACGTTGAGTTCAAAAGTCTCCATGACGATTGCGAAGAACTTGTAAAGCTGCTTACACATCGCTGCAAGAAGTTGGATGAGTCCAATGGAACCAGCAAATAACATCATCCATCCCACATCATCCATCCCACATCTTACATCATACATCATCCTTCAACCCTCCCACATCCTCCCTCATCCCTCCCACATCCTCCCTCATCCCTCCCACATCCTCCCTCATCCTCCATCCTCCATCATCCATCATCCATCTTTCCCATCTTTTCTCGCCCATTTTGAATCAAATACAAAAATTTATTCGTACCTTTGCGCGCGATTTCTGCTCACGGTAAAGAAATAAATACAATTAGCGATTATTAAAGTATTAGATAGAAAGATAATGAAAAAAGTAATGCTTGTTTTCGGGACACGGCCAGAGGCCATTAAGATGTGTCCGTTGGTTAAAGAGTTCCAGAAACATCCTAAGGACTTTGAAACAATAGTATGCGTTACTGGCCAACACCGTGAAATGCTCGATCAGGTACTGACCATCTTTGATGTCAAGCCTGATTTCGATTTGAACATCATGAAGCAAGGTCAAGACCTCTACGACGTTACAGCTCGTGTGCTCACTGGTATGCGTGATGTCTTCAAGGAGTGCAAGCCCGATGTGGTTTTGGTACATGGAGACACCACCACCTCCACCGCTGCTGCCTTGGCAGCTTTCTATCAGCAGATTCCCGTGGGACACGTGGAGGCTGGTCTCCGCACCCATAACATATACAGCCCCTGGCCAGAGGAGATGAACCGCCAGATAACCGGTCGCATCGCTACATACAATTTCTCTCCTACGCCACTTAGTGAGAGCAATCTGAAAGAAGAAAAAGCCCAGGGCCAGATATTTGTGACCGGCAACACCGTCATTGACGCCCTCCACATGGTAGTGGATAAACTGAAGAATGACCCCGCACTTGCTGCTGAGCAAGAAGATGTCCTCCGCGCCGCCGGCTACGACGTTTCTCGACTCGATGAATATGTTCAATGTTCAACGGTCAATGTTCAATGTAAAAGACGTCTCGTCTTGATTACTGGCCACCGCCGTGAGAACTTCGGTGATGGTTTCATCTCTATGGTTACAGCAATGAAAGACCTCAGCGAGAAATACCCCGATGTGGACTTCGTTTACCCCATGCACCTCAATCCTAATGTTAGAAAACCTATAGCGGAAGTATTTGGAGAAGAAGTAATCCATCATGTTGCAGGACGCTCCCCTCTTGGGGGCTCGGGGGCTTCTCATAACTTCTTCTTCATTGAGCCCCTCCAGTACCTGGAGTTCGTTTATCTTATGGAGAAATCCACCGTTGTCCTCACCGACTCCGGCGGCATCCAGGAAGAGGCCCCCGGTCTTGGCAAGCCCGTCCTCGTGATGCGCGACACCACCGAGCGGCCTGAGGCCCTCAAGAGCGGCACCGTCCATCTTGTAGGGACAGACTACAATAAGATTGTCAGCGAAGTCAGCACCCTGCTCGATGATCCTGCTGCCTACGAGAAGATGTCCAAGGCCGTTAACCCTTACGGCGACGGCAAGGCCTGCAGTCGTATTGTTAGGGCGCTCGCAGGCGAGACGCCAGACCGATACGAGGTCTGATCATTCATTCCGAAAAAGCCCTAAAGAGCGAAAGGGAAAAAAATGATTGTCTATAAAGAGGAGTCTGCAAAAATCGTGTGAGCGATATTTGAGGTACACAAACGCCTCGGTGTAGGACTTCTCGAAAAGGTGTACCAAGAGGCTTTGGCGATTGAATTAAAACACCGAAATATTCCCTTCGAAAGAGAAAAGCGTTTTGATGTTTATTATAGAGACCAAAAATTGGATGCACAATACATAGCTGACTTTGTATGCTATGACAAGATAATTGTCGAACTGAAGGCCGTGAGCGGACTTACTGACGTTCACAAGGCTCAGGTTCGTAATTATCTGACGATAACCAATTATGAGTTAGGTATCTTGTGCAATTTCAATGAACAATAAATGGAACCCGTAAGGGTACTTAACTTCAACTTAATAACGGATTAGATACCGAAAGAACCCGAAAAGACTAAGAAAAGAACAAATAGGTAGATTCTTACTGATGATGAGTTTTTAATTTGCTTAAGTGTCTTGAAAGCTTGCTTTCAGAAGCACTTCAGAAAAAAAAAACTTTAATCGATTAAAGCAGACCAACCGGTCTGTCATCAGTAAGAATAAGTTTTCGAAGCTTTCGTGGTTTTAGCAGTTTTCGAAATTAATAAAAAATTTAAGTATAATACAAATGATAAATGTAATTGGTTTAGGGTACATAGGTTTACCCACGGCCTTGATGATGGCCTCCCACGGTGTTGAAGTAATAGGTACCGACTACAACAAAGAACTTGTTGCTACTCTTAACGCAGGTAAGACCACCTTCAAGGAGGACGGCCTTGATGAACTTTTCCAGGCTGCAGTAAAGGCTGGCATTAAGTTCACCACCGAGTATCAGAAGACTGATATGTACATTGTCAGCGTTCCTACTCCTTACGACAAATTCTCTAAGAAAGTGGATGCTTGCTATGTGGTAGCAGCTGTCAAGGAAGTAATGAAGGTCTGCCCCAAGGGCGCTACCGTAGTTGTAGAATCCACTGTAAGCCCCGGAACTATTGACAAGTTCGTACGTCCTGTTATTGAAGCCAACGGATTCAAGATTGGTGAGGATATCAATCTTGTTCACGCTCCTGAGCGTATCATCCCTGGCAATATGGTGTATGAACTGCTCCATAACAACCGTACTATTGGTGCTGATAGCAAAGAGATAGGTGAGAAGGTAAAGCAATACTATGCCAGCTTCTGCCAGGGAGAGATTGTCGTTACCGACATCCGTACTGCTGAGATGACCAAGGTGGTTGAGAATACCTACCGTGCCGTGAACATTGCTTTCGCAAATGAACTCAGCCGTATCTGCCGTCACGACAATATGGATGTCTATGAGATCATTAAGATCTGCAATATGCATCCCCGTGTAAACATCCTTCAGCCAGGCCCTGGTGTTGGTGGTCATTGTATCTCTGTTGACCCGTGGTTCTTGGTAGGTGATTATCCCCAGCTTGCTAAGGTGATTGACGAGTCTATGAAGACCAATGATTACCAGCCGGTCTTTGTTCTGGAGCGCATCCATGAGATCATGGAGGAGCACAACATTACGGACAACCGCCGTGTAGGTCTCTATGGCTTGACCTATAAGGAGAATGTGGATGACATCCGTGAAAGTCCAACCCTCCAGATGCTGGACATTCAGGAGCGTCATTTGGCACGTCCTCTAAAGACCTTTGATCCGTTCTTTATCGAGAAGGAGATTGTGAAGAATCAGATTCTGGATTTTGACCAGTTCTTGGATGAGGTGGATATGGTGGTCATCATGGTGAAACACGACCACATCAAACAGAATTGGGAAAAACTCAGAGGCAAAGTTGTTTTGGATTGTCACAATATCTGTCCGTTGGAAGGCGTATATCACATCTAATCATTAAAAAAAGGATTTCTGGCAGCACAGGTGGAACGATAGTTTGCAGTTCGATACTGCCTGCCAGATCAAAAGAGTACAGAATTATGAAAGGAATCGTCCTCGCTGGCGGCAGTGGAACCCGTCTTTACCCCATAACCAAGGGTGTCAGCAAACAATTGCTTCCCATCTATGATAAGCCGATGGTGTACTATCCCATTAGTGCATTGATGTTGGCAGGGATAAGGGATATTCTGATTATCTCTACGCCATACGACCTTCCGGGATTTCAACGGTTGCTGGGTGATGGATCTGACTATGGCGTACATTTTGAGTATGCTGAGCAACCCTCGCCCGAAGGCCTTGCACAGGCGTTTATCATTGGTGAGAAGTTCATTGGTGATGATTGCGCCTGCTTGGTATTGGGTGATAATATCTTTTATGGTGCGGGCTTCACGGGTTTATTGAGAACGGCCGTAAATGATGCAGAGAAGAACAATAAAGCCACCGTCTTTGGTTATTGGGTAAGCGACCCCGAACGCTATGGCGTAGCCGAGTTCGATAAGAAAGGCAACTGCCTCAGCATAGAGGAGAAACCTAAGGAACCCAAGAGCAACTATGCTGTTGTTGGTCTCTACTTCTATCCTAATAAGGTCGTTGACGTAGCTAAGCATATTAAGCCCTCTGCTCGTGGTGAGTTGGAGATTACCACTGTTAATCAGGAGTTCCTGAAAGATGGTGAACTGAAGGTACAGGTCTTTGGCCGTGGTTTCGCATGGTTAGACACCGGCACCCATGACTCCCTTTCAGAAGCAAGTACCTTTGTCGAGGTTATCGAGAAACGTCAAGGTTTGAAAATAGCTTGCTTGGAAGGAATAGCCTATCGCAATGGTTGGATCAGCGAGGAAAAGATGCGTGAGCTGGCTAAACCTATGATTAAGAATCAATATGGTCTGTATCTCCTGAAAGTGATAGATGAAATGAAAGAGGAAATAACTTCTGATACATTTACTCATCCCAACAGAAATATAAAAGAATGCATAATATGAAGCGTTGTATCATCATCACCGGCGGAGCCGGATTCATAGGCAGCCATGTAGTAAGGCTATTTGTCAACAAGTACCCAAAATACAAGATTATCAACCTGGATAAACTCACCTACGCGGGTAACCTCGCTAATCTCAAAGATATAGAGGACAAACCCAACTACAAGTTTGTGAAAATGGACATCTGCGATTTTGAGGGTGTTCTCAAATTGATGCAGGATGAAAAGGTTGATGGGATTATCCACCTCGCAGCCGAGAGTCATGTTGATCGCAGCATCAAAGACCCGTTCACCTTTGCGCAGACCAATGTGATGGGCACCCTGTCCATGCTCCAGGCAGCCAAGGCCTATTGGGAGAGTCTGCCGGAGAAGTATGAGGGCAAGCGCTTCTATCACATCAGTACTGATGAGGTCTATGGCGCACTACAGATGACCCATCCCGAGGGCATTGAGCCTCCGTTCACAACTAAGGCCAGTTCTGGCAAGCACCACCTCGCTTATGGTGAGCAGTTTTTTACCGAGGACCTGAAGTACCAACCTCATAGCCCGTACAGTGCAGCCAAGGCCAGCAGTGACCACTTTGTCCGTGCCTTCCACGACACCTTCGGTATGCCGACCATTGTGACAAACTGCTCCAACAACTATGGTCCTTATCAGTTCCCAGAAAAGCTGATTCCGTTGTTCATCAACAATATCCGTCATCGCAAACCTCTTCCTGTCTATGGCAAGGGCGAGAATGTCCGTGACTGGCTGTATGTGGTTGACCATGCAAGAGCCATTGATACCATCTTCCATAACGGCAAGATTGCAGAGACATATAACATAGGTGGCTTCAACGAGTGGAAGAATATTGATATCATTAAAGTCCTTATCAATACCGTTGACCGTCTCCTTGGCCGACCCGAAGGGGCTGATATGGATTTGATTACCTACGTCACCGATCGTGCCGGTCATGACCTACGTTATGCCATAGACAGCACTAAGTTGCAACGCGAACTTGGCTGGGAACCGAGCCTTCAGTTTGAAGAAGGTATTGAGAAAACTGTAAAATGGTATCTTGACAACCAGGCATGGCTCGACAATGTGACATCCGGTGATTATCAGAAATACTACGAACAGATGTACTCTAAGCGACTTTAGGTTAATAGTTTAATAGATGAGGAGGTTTGTAGATAAAGCGCAGCGATAGGCGACTTACCCGCTAAGCTACTAACCCACTAACCTACTAACCCACTAACCAATTAAGCTAAAAAACATGAAAGGAATCGTATTAGCAGGCGGAAGTGGCACCCGTCTTTATCCCATAACCAAGGGTGTCAGCAAGCAATTGCTTCCCATTTATGATAAGCCGATGGTGTACTATCCTATTAGTGCATTGATGTTGGCAGGGATAAGGGATATTCTCATTATTAGCACGCCATACGACCTTCCGGGATTTCAACGGTTGCTGGGTGATGGATCTGACTATGGCGTACATTTTGAGTATGCTGAGCAACCCTCGCCCGATGGCCTTGCACAGGCATTCATTATCGGTGAGAGGTTTATAGGTAATGATAGCGCCTGCTTGGTACTTGGCGACAATATCTTTTATGGTGCTGGCTTCACAAAGCTTCTGAGAAGTGCTGTGAAGGACGCTGAGAAGAATAATAAGGCCACAGTCTTTGGTTATTGGGTATTAGATCCAGAGCGTTATGGCGTGGCAGAGTTTGATAGGGACGGCAACTGCCTCAGCATTGAAGAAAAGCCACAAAAGCCCAAGA
>Ga0310697_10003563_pt1 | contig 15704 bp, 19 predicted proteins | sample 172DNAGHGlowgp2_FD_203883 | JGI IMG/M metagenome (GOLD analysis project Ga0310697, IMG submission 203883) | Sheep rumen microbial communities from Palmerston North, Manawatu-Wanganui, New Zealand - 1728 DNA GHGlow gp2 (v2) (version 2) | ecosystem: Host-associated > Mammals > Digestive system >... | reverse complement strand
CAGTTCGTCAAGCACATGCCACCGGATGTTAAGGCTATTCTGGCGTGGCTTTACAACCGGAGACCGAATGTCTGGAGATCACTGCAGGAGCCGCTGGAGTCGACTCAGTATGTTGAGACCGTCAGGAACATACTCGTAGCAATGAAGGAAGTTGCTGAGACTGGAGAAGCTAAACGAATTGAGGCGGCTGAGGAGGTTAGCGAATGAATTACCGGGAGACCAGAAACGCATACTGCAACTGCGAGAAGCGCATTTTCCCGGGGGTCGGTTCGTATGATATCCCTGAGATACTGCCGCAGGAGATTGACTTGACAGAACCAGACATTCTCGGGTTTAACTATGCCAAAGGAGAGGACCTCCCGGAGGAGAAAATCTGTCACTTCTACCTCGATGACTACCAGTTTGACCGGGTGTGGAAAGATCCGGACCTGTACGTGGACAAGATGAAACAGTTCAAAGCGGTTCTGGCTCCAGACTTTTCCCTGTACACCGACTTCCCCAGAGCGGTTCAGATATACAACCACTACCGAAAACACTGGGTGGCCCGGTACTGGCAGGAGAACGGCGTAAAGGTCATTCCAACCATATGCTGGAGCACCCCGGACTCATTTGAGTGGTGCTTTGATGGGGAGCCGAGGGAGGCTACGGTCTCGATTTCAGTGCTGGGGTGCAACAGGGACGAGCAGATGAAACGAGACTTCTGGGTTGGGTTTAACGAAGCGGTTAAAGTGCTGAGGCCGAAGCGAATTTTACTGTTCACTGGCAACTCCCCGGTGGAAGTCCCGGAAACTGGGGCCGAGGTGATCCGGGTAAGAAGCGGTAACCTTAAGGGGGCCAGCGACTGGAGGAAATCAGTTGCCAGAAGCCGCCTCGAGATAGTGTAATCGACAAAAGAAGGGAGAGATCAACATGGGCGGGAGAGGATCAAAAAGCAGAATGTCTGGTGGCGGCGGTGTTACTCGTACCAGCATACCAAGTGTGACACAGGAAAATCTACAGAAGTTTGTTGACCAGTTTGGCACCGGAATGACCGTTAACGAGATGGTGGATAAAGTATACCGTGCTCTTCCCGTAGTAGGTACATCACGTATGACGGGAGGAATGACCGCAGATAAAGGTTGGGCTGTTTTAAACGGAAGGTATTTGGAGAACGACAGCGGAACCGTGATATACCAGTTTATCCGTCAAAAGTCAAAGGGAACATGGAAAGTCGGTAGATTGAGGTAGTAAATGCAGACAGAGTTTCGACTGACAGAAAAACAGGCTGAGTATATCAGGAACTGCAACCACAGGTGGAACGTATCCTGCGGTGCGGTCCGCTCAGGTAAGTCGTATCTCCAGATCAGCTACCTGATACCCTCCCGAATACTTGAGCGGAAAGACAAGCGTGGACTGATCGTCTTCCTTGGTGCGACCCGGGCCAACATCGAGCGGAATATACTCCAGCCTATCCGGGACCTGTACGGAGACAGTGCCGCCACGGAGATCAACTCCCGGAACTATGCTAAGGTATTCGGAGTCCGGGTGTATTGCGTTGGTGCCGATAAGGTCAGTCAGGTGGCCAAGATTCGAGGCAGTGAGATCAGCTACTGCGCGATTGACGAGGCGTTGGATGTCCACGAGGAAGTCTTCGAGATGCTGAAGTCTCGACTTTCGCTCCCGTGGTCCTGCTGTGATATCACCACGAACCCGGGGAGGCCGACTCACTATTTCAAAGCGTTCCTCGATTCTGCCGGAGACGTGGACATCTACTGCCAGAATTACACGATCTACGACAACCCGTTTCTGCCGCCCGACTACGTGCGGAATCTGGAGGCTGAGTACAAGGGGACGGTCTGGTTCGATCGGCTCATACTGGGTGAGTGGACACTGGCCGAGGGCCTCGTCTTCCCTAACTTCTCTCTGGCCCTCGAAGGGCCACAGAAGGAGCCTGTCGAGGAGTACGGCCTCTCGCTTGACTACGGCACCAGCAACCCCTTCGCATGCCTTCTCTGGGCCAGACGAGGCCATGTCTGGCACGTGGAGAAGGAGCTGTACTACTCGGGGCGGGACACGGGCAAGCAGAAGACTGACGAGGAGTACCTCCAGATGCTGACTGACTTCGCCAGATCAGCAATTGACCGAATGAAGGAAGCTCCCATAGGTACAGGACTTTTTAACCTTGGCCCAGACCGCATAGAAGTGGTCATCGACCCATCAGCGGCTTCTTTCATAGCTCTGCTGAGGCAGTCGGAGTATTTTAAGCCCCGGTCCGCTAACAACGATGTGGTCAACGGCCTCCGGGAAACGTACTCAGCGATCAACTCAGGACTGATCAAAGTGAACCGCTCATGCACTAACTGGAAGGTGGAGGCTCAGTCGTACGTGTGGGACCCAGACTCCGAGGAAGATAAGCCCGTCAAGGAGAACGACCACCTTATGGATGCTATGCGATACTGGGTAAAGACCAAGAGACTGGTAAAAAAGGCTGACCCGTGGGAGTCGCCGTTTGAAAGGAGAGAACAACATGTACACGTATCAGGACTTTATTAAGGACACTGAACAGACTAACGAAGCGTACGCAGTCAAGACCGCTATCGAGCGACACTGTACCACGGAACTGTACAAGACTGCCAAGCTGGCTGACCAGTATGACCAGCAGAGGAACCCGACCATTAACGACTACGTGCGGACCATTTTCAACTCGATGGGGGTGCAGGTGGAGGACATTACCGCCGCCAATAACCGCATTTCCAGCAACTTCTTCCACAGGCTGAACACTCAGCGGTGCACCTACTCGCTTGGGAACGGGGTCTCATTCACGGACCACGTGGAGAAGGCTACTGACGAAGAAGGAAAGGAAGTCAAGATCGATACCACCAAGGTGCGGCTGGGCAACAAGTTCGATACCGACCTAAAGAAGACCGGGTACAAAGCCCTGATTCATGGTGTGTCCTTCGGCTTCTGGAACGTCAAGAGACTGCATGTGTTCCCGGTGACGGAGTTCGTGCCGCTCTGGGATGAGGAGACGGGTGCGCTACGTGCTGGAATCCGTTTCTGGCGGCTGGACGATGACAAGCCTATGACCGCAGTGCTCTACCGGGAGGATGGCTTCGTCACCTACAGGTCCGAGAGGGGCCTCAACAACATGACCTTTCATACCGAGGACAAGCGGCCTAAGCCCTACAGGGTAGTGATCGCTAGTACGCCAGCAGACGGTGACGAGATCGTTGGCGAGTCCAACTACGGAGTGCTCCCGGTGGTGCCGTTCTGGGGTTCGGACCTGCACCAGTCCACTCTGATCGGCATGCGAGAAAAGATCGACTCATTCGACCTCATCCGGTCAGGCTTTGCTAACGACTTGCAGGATGTCTCGCAGATTTACTGGATCGTGGAGAACTGCGGCGGCATGAACATGAGTGACCTGATGAAGCTCCGTGACAAGATGCGGATCACGCACTTCGTGGAGGCAGACACAGAAGATGGGGGTCATATCACGCCTTACACACAGGAAGTGCCGTATCAGGCCAGACAGCAGTACCTTGACTCTATCCGAGCTGGTATCTACGAGGACTTCGGTGGTCTGGATGTCCACACCGTTGCCGCTGGAGCTACCAACGACCATATCGATGCCGCCTACCAACCCATGGACGAGAACGCTGACGACTTCGAGTATCAGGTGATCGAGTTCGTCCAGCAGATACTTAAACTGGTCGGCATCGAGGACACCCCCGTTTTCAAACGGAACCGTATCAGCAACCAGAAGGAGCAGACTGACATGGTTATGGAGGCGGCTCAGTATCTGGATGACGAGACGGTGCTTAGAAAACTGCCTTTCATCACGGTAGACGAGATCCCCGATATCCTTGCCAAGAAGACCACCGAGCGCGACATGACCATCGCAGACCCTAGTCTTGACGATACCGGAGAGGATGAAGAGTGATGGCGAACCCGGCTGACAAATACGCCGAGAAAACGTTTTCCCAGCTAGAATCGCAGATGTCTCGAATGTACCGGGAAGCCTACAGGGACATTAACGAAAAGATACGTGATTTTACCCGTAGGCATAAGGCCAAAGATAAGCAGATGCAACGGGACCTCAAGAGGGGTAAAATCATCAAAGAGCAGTACGCTAGCTGGCTCCGGGGCCAAGTGTTCATAGGTCAGCAATGGCAGGATAAAAAAGCCTCCATCGACATGTCCATCAAAAATGTGATGACGGAGGCCGCTCACCTGACCCACCAGAAGTCGGTCGATGTCTTCGTAGACAACGCCAACTATACTGCGTACCAGATAGAAAGCGACCACGGCTTTACTGGCGGCATTAACTTCACCCTATACGACCGGAAGACTGTCTCCCGGCTTATGCTCGAAGACCCGGAACTCTTGCCGAGGAGGAAGGACATTGACGGCAACAAGCTCAGTGCGTGGAACACCAAGGTAATAGCGAACTGCGTGACCCAGAGCATCCTCCAAGGCGAGAGCATAGACGAACTGTCCAAGCGTATCGCCCGGGACACGTGTATCGATGCCGGGAGATCATCGCTCCTATATGCTCGGACTTCTATGACGGGTGCCCAGAACGCAGGACGGGTGGAGCGCATGAAGGAAGCCGAGGAGATGGGCATCAAGGTCCAGAAAATGTGGATGTCCACCCTCGACTCTCGAACCAGAGACAGCCACCGGGAGATGGATGGCGAGGTAACCGACACAGACGGTAAATTCAGCAACGGCCTTGAGTACCCCGGGGACCCGAGGGGAGCCGGTAGGGAAGTGTATAACTGCCGCTGTACCCTTATCTACCATTACCCTGAGTACAGCAACTACTCCAACATGGAGCGCACTGCCTACTACGAAGAAGGAGACCCAGAGTACGACCCCCGGCACAGGAATTACGAGACGGTCAAGGGCATGAACTACGAGCAGTGGACGAATTACAAGCAGGACCAGATCAGGCAGAGATATGGCGGGGAACCGAAGCCCATACCCGAACCCGGGAAACCCACTTTCCGACAGCCCACGAAGGATGAGTACGATGGCGGGGATGCCATTCTGCAACGGGAACGTGATGAATACAAACGCTTGAAGGACGAACTGGATAAAATTGCGGAGGAAAACGATCGACTGAGGAATGAAGCAGACGACCTCAGAAAAGAGAGAAACAGGTTAACAAACATGGAGTATGCCCTTGGTTATGATGACTACTCGCAATTCTATGGTATGAGTGAGACTGAGTATTACTGGAAATACCGCAATAAACAGAATGAAGTTAGCGAGTTATACGCGAAGCTTGACGGTATCAGAAGACCGGTCCGTCTTGATTTCAAAACAGAAGAAGAGTACGATCGAGCCGCTGAGGAATACTATAGCAAGAGAAAAGAAATCAGGGATCAACTCGAGAAGACAGAACGAGAACTGTACAAAATGCCTACTAGATATGGCGTGATCGAGGAACAACGAGAAGCCGTTAGCCTTGGTCATGAAGGTATCCAAGCCAGACGAGACGAAATAGACCAGCGGTTGGGAGAAATCAAAAAACAACAGGACGAAGTAACGAAAAGGTACAACGAGGTCAGTCAAGAAGCCTTTACATGGAACTCCGCAAAACTGGTTGACATGGCCGAAACTCGAGGCGTAGAATATAGTATACCCACTAAGCTTGAGACACCGCATACAACGCAGGAAATCGTTGACCGGGTGGGTGGCGGCGACATGACTCAGGGGTCGTGCGCTTCTCTGGGCTTCTGCTATGTGGGTCAGTCCGAGGGATATGACGTTCTCGATTTCCGGGACGGCAAGAGCCGTGAGCTGTTCGCCAGAAACTGTGACGATGTTCTTAAGGGTATATCCAAGGAGACCGGCAAACCTCTTCTCACCGAAGCTACTAGCACCGGTACGGGTGGATCAGTCAAATTAATCAAGAAGACAGTACCCGGGCATGAGTATTATTTCTCCTGCGGAAGACACGTAGCAATCGTTCGATCCGATGAAAACGGAAGACTCGAGTACATGGAGCTACAGTCAAGGTACCAGAACGGTTGGAAGTTGCTGGGATACAAAGATGACCGCAGGTCCATGGATTACACCTTCAGCCACAGGTTCGGGTGTGGCAGAAGCGTTAGCGGAACTGCGTACATGATGGACATCGAAGACATGAAGGGCAGTAAGCTACTCCACCGCACGTTGGGGTATATCAACACTGCAGAGGACCAGCAGAAGAAGGGAGTTGCTGGACATGAAAGATGACCGATTCTATAAGGAGCACAATCTAGACAGGATATGGTGGGTGAAAGACTCCCCGAAGGGCGAGTGGGAGTTTTCGTTTGACAAGCAGAAGATCTACAACATGTTTCGAGACTACCCCCACAACATGACCCCGGCTCAGGTCCGTATTTTCGACCGGGAGAACCCGTTCTGGGCCGAGTATTTCAAAGACAGGAGGGTATAACATGGCGGCTGAGTTCACCTCTTACAAGAACAGAGTGCTGTCTGAGCTAGACAAGGCCATGTATCGTGCCGCAGAAATTATAGGCGGCATGGCTGAAAGCTACGCTAAAGGACGAGCACCTGTCGACACCGGCAACCTGCGGAACTCGATTACTCACGACACAGAGGATAACGGTCATACCGTTGTTATAGGAACCAACGTTGAGTACGCTCCGTATCAGGAGCTTGGAGCACCCAATGCCCACGTACCAGCGCACCCGTATCTGAGACCGGCTATTGAAGATCACGTGTCCGAGTACAGAAGGGTGGTCGAGGGCGAACTGGGCAAGATATAGACTAAGTGTTGCATGATACAACAACGGAACACAACCGCACACGCCCGGTCTTGGAAACCCAGTGTTCGTGTTGTATTGCGTTCCACCTTCTAGGTGGATGCAATACAATACAACACGGGTTCAGACCCATACAACGACTGGAAAGTATCGTATTGTCAATATCAGATACTTGACAGTCGTTTTCGTATGTGATTTAATGGTCTTAGAAGGACCAAAGAAAAGGTCCTGAAATCTCGTAGGCGGAAGCACTCGCCCGAAGAAAAGGAGATGCGGTTATGGCACTTACTAGAAAAATGCTCAGCGGAATGGGCCTTACTTCCGAGCAGGTCGACGCGATCATTGAGGAGCACACCGGTGTGACTCAGGGCTTGATTGCTGACCGGGACAAGTACAAGGCCGATGCTGAGAAACTGCCGGGAGTCCAGAAGCAGTTGGATGACCTGCAGAAAGGGGACAACGACTGGAAACAGAAGTACGAGAAGGAACATTCGGACTTCGAAGCCTACAAGAAGGACGTGGACGGCAAAGAAACCGCCGCTAAGATCCGGGAGGCTTACCAGAAACTGCTTGAGGATGCTGGGGTGGCCACGAAGCACATCAAGACGGTTCTCCGGGCGACCGACTTCTCCGGTATGAAGCTGGACAAGGACGGCAATCTGGAAGGTGCCGAAAAACTCACTGAGGGCATTAAATCCGAGTGGGAAGACTTCATCTCCATTACCTCCGAACAGGGTGCTGGAGTGCAGAACCCTCCTGCAAAAGGTGGCAAGGCGAAGACCAAGGAAGAAATCCTGGCCATTAAAGACACCACCGAAAGACAGCAAGCGATGGCTGAGAACATCGAACTATTTCAATGAAAGGATGATTGATTATGGCGAAAGCTAATCTGACTAAGGCGGCTAACATCAACGTTACCGTCCGTGAGATCGATTTCGTTACCCGGTTCGACAAGAACTGGGAAGCCCTGCGGCAGATCATGGGCATCATGCGGCCCATCCGCAAGTCCCCGGGTACCAAGCTGGTATCCTATACCGCCTCTTGCACCCTCCAGTCCGGTAACGTGGGCGAGGGCGAAGAAATCCCGTACTCCCTGACTCAGGTCAACCCCGTGGCCTATGAGGATGTCGTGATCGAGAAGTACTCCAAGGCGGTTTCCATCGAAGCCGTGGCCAAGTATGGTGCCGCCAATGCGGTCCAGCGGACCGATGATGCGTTCCTCAACGAACTGCAGAACGGGGTCCTGACCCGGTTCTATACCTTCCTCAAGACTGGCTCCATGATTTTTGCTGAATCCACTTTCCAGATGGCTCTGGCGATGGCTAAGGCCAAGGTGTTGGACAAGTTCCAGAAGATGCGCAGGACCGTGACCGAGGTCGTGGGCTTCTGCAACATTCTGGATGCGTACGAGTACATCGGAGCCGCCAACCTTACGGTCCAGACCCAGTTCGGTCTGAACTATGTCAAGGACTTCCTCGGCTACAGCACTCTGTTCCTGCTGAGCGATCCTGACATCCCCCGTGGCAAGGTGATTGCCCTGCCTGTGGAAAATATCGACCTGTACTACATCGACCCAAGCGACAGCGAGTTTGGACAGCTCGGCCTCGAATACCGGGTACAGGGCGAGACCAACCTGATCGGTTTCCACGCCAACGGCAACTATAACACTGCGGTCGGTGAGAGCTTCGCCCTGATGGGTATGACCCTGTGGGCCGAGTATCTGGACGGCATCTCGGTCGTGGACCTCGGTACCGAGACCTACACCGCAGTGGAAAGCCCCGTCAAGGCCAATATCGGTACCTATTTCGAGAAGGCCGCTGACAACACCTATTTCAAGACTCTGGATACGGATGTTGTCGTTGGTAAGACCTATTACACTCGTGCGGTGACTCCCCCGAGTGCCTGATTAAGGAGGATGCCTGATGTATAAGGTCATCAAGGCTTTCACCGACAAGCAGGATAACAACCACGTGTACTTCTCCGGGGAGCCGTACCCCAGAAAAGGGTATGCTCCCGGAGAGGACCGGATTGCTGAGCTTGCTGGGAGCAAGAATAAGCTGGGGTACCCGTTGATCGTCAAGACAACGAGTACACCCGAGGAAGCCCACGAGAGGGTACTGGAGGTGCCTGTGGAGCCGAGGACGGGCGAGAACAGCCCGAAGCCCACAGAGGCCAAGAGAACCCCCAAGGAAGCCCGAGGAAAGGCATCCAAGAACAAGTAACGATCAGAGAGGAGTGATAATCATGCTGGAGCAGGTCATGAGGCACGTACGGAACTACTTCATTCGGGAACACCATGTGGGCCAGTTCTCTATCAGTGACAGCATGCTCTCTCCGCATGATTTCCTTCTCGATGGTCAGCGTTTTTACATCACCGGAAGTTTTCTGAATGACGGTGTTTACACCTACCATCCAAGCGGCATCAGAGATGATGATGATAAAGAGGAAATCGGTCTCGTAGACGAAACCTTTGATGGTGTTGTATACGCATTAGCGGTTCCTCCTACGTTTATTGCGTTAGTCGGTGAGATCGAGGAGTGGGTGGGTAAATTCGGTGAGGCGGCTAGCAGTCCGTACCAGAGCGAGACCTTCAACGGCTATAGTTACACCAAAGCTTCTGGAGGTTCTAACGGTGAGAGTAGTGGTCCAACGTGGCAGTCGAATTTTCGTAGCCAGTTAAACCAGTGGAGGAAGGTGAGCATCCTGTGAGTCTGATGGATTCGTTTGCTTCGGATTGCGTGTTGCTCACTAAAACTACCGTTAAGGACGGGTACGGCGGGTACAAGCAGGTGTGGGCTGATGGAATAACCTTCCCGGCATCCTTTGAGTACATGGCTAGCCCGGAAATGATTATAGCCGAGAAACAGGGAGTGGCCCGGACCTATAAAGTGTATATAGACAAGGGCTTGAGTCTCGAGTTTCATGAAGCGTTTAGGCGTGTTTCTGATGGTCAGATCTTTCGGGTTACCAACCCGGGGACTGACCGCCACACGCCAGAAACCTCCACCCTCGACAAGAGGCTTGTGGAAGTAGAGAAGTGGGTGTTGCCAGATGCGCAAAGCAGTTCAAGCTCTTGACACGTATTTGAACGGGTTTGGGCTTGATGCCTATGCTGAGGACTCAGTACCAGACAACGCTGAATTTCCGTACATCACATACCGTGTCGTTGACCCGGAATGGCATCAGAAAGCTACTTTTTATGTCCGGGTGTGGTTCAGGTCCACCTCAAACGCAGACCTATTAGAAAAGGCCGACCAGATCACAGGAGACATAGGTGAGGGAAAACGGTTACCGTTCGAGGGTGGCTTGTTAGTGTTGTGGGCTGAGTCCCCTAAGGTGCAGGTGATGGTGGACCCGAATGACAGGGCTGTAAGGTACGCCTATATCAGTATGTCATTAAATAGTTACCATATGCCGGGTGTATGATCCCGGGGAAAGGGGAAGATTTCAAATGATGAAACTCCATTTGCAACAGTTTGCCGCTCCGGGTTCTACGAGTGCGCTTCGCGAAGAAACGTTCGACAATCTTCAGCTAAACGTTGGCATTTTCGTGAAAGACTTCGACTATTCCGAGCTGGCGGATGCGGCGGCCGTGCTTGCGGCGATAGCGGACGAGCTGGAGACTGGTGAGCATCTACTAGGTGCAACACGCGGTGGCGGCACGTTTAACGTCAGTCGAGAAATGCGCCAGCCTCAGATTGACGGTCTGCGTTACCGGTTCAAAGGCGGCAATTTCGTGGACAGTGCTGACCCGTACATCTCCACCACGCTGGTTGAGACGACTGCGGAGAACTTCGCGATTGCGCTTGGTGGGGAGCTGACTACCAGCGGCAAGAAAAAGACCCTCAGGATGCCAACGGCGATCACGGACGGAGCCTATCTGGACAATCTGTGCTGGATTGGCGATCTCTCGGATGGCCGGGTGGTGCTGATCAAGCTGGAAAACGCCCTGAACACGGCGAACTTCCAGTTTACCTTCGCGGATAAGTCCGAGGGTACGACCACGGTCGAGTTCCATGCGTGTCAGGAAAGCGTTCTGGACTATGACTACGCTCCGTTTGAAGTGGTTTTCTTTGATAAGGCCACAACGACCGGAGGCGCAACGCCCGCAACGCCCGGGACGGGATCGACTGGGACAGGAAACTGATGACGACACCCACACGGGGCGAGGAATGATCCCCGCCCCGCAACTTTTTGTGAGGAGGACAAAAAGAAATGAATAACCGTAGTGATCTTGCGGAACGGATGGAGCTTGTTGGTCAGGTTTTCGAGATCGATGGAATGCAGGAACTGTTGACCAAATATGAGAAGGGTATCAGCATGGTCAAATTTAACGCGGTTACGATTCAGGTGACCGCGTTGTTGTTGAAGCATAACAAAGATCTTGCGGACCGGATCATGGTTGCCGGAACTGGAAGAACGCAGGAAGAAGTGGACGAGCTGGATGACGGGTCCTATGCCGCCGTCCTGAAAGATGTGATTCTGCGGGATGTGCTTGGTTTTTTCGGCTCGTCTCCGCGTTCGGATGGGCAGAAGTAACATTTTGCGTCTACGCCTACCACCCGCTGACTATTGAATCTCTCGGGAGACTACTGGAACACGAAGTAGTTGGGCAGAGGGCGCGGTTTGAAAGGTTTGCCGCAGACATGCTGTTTGTCATCGCATCAGAACGGCATATTGACGATGAAAAAACACCAAGGTTCGGGACGATCGTGGACGAGGTATACCAAAATCCGTTTGCAAAGCGCGAAAAACCGATGTCAGCGGAGGACATAAGGCAATACACGCTACGCAAGGTACGTGAGGCATTAAAGGCTTATCAGTAAGGGGAAACGCCATGGAATTGATGAAGCTTGTTGCAAAACTGCAACTGGACGATAGCAGTTACCGCCAAGGCTTGGATAGTGCAGAGGCAAGGGGAAGCCAGTTTACCAAGGGGCTGTCTGCAATGACGGTTGCGGCGGGGCAGATTATTGCGGACATCGCGATGAAAACCGTTGCGGCTATTAAGGATATGATCGGTGGGGCGATTGATGCTTTCGCTGACTATCAGCAGTTGGTCGGCGGCATTGAAACGCTGTTCAAGTCTTCGTCCGGGAAGATGGAAGAGTATGCGAAAAACTCCTTCCGGACAACTGGCCTTTCCGCGAACAAGTATATGGAAACTGCGATGAGCTTCTCCGCTACGTTGCTCCAAGGTGTGAAAGGCGATACAGAAAAAGCGGCTGACTACACCAACATGGCCATCATGGACATGTCGGACAACGCGAACAAAATGGGCACGGATATGCAATCAATCCAGAATGCATACGCCGGTTTTGCGAAGCGTAACTACACCATGCTTGACAACCTCAAACTGGGTTACGGAGGTACTGAGTCCGAAATGATCCGATTGGTCAACGATTCGCACATCCTTGACCACGAGATCACGAGTCTGGATGAAATCACCTTCGATCAGTTGATTCTCGCAATCCACACTGTGCAGACAGAGATGGGGATCACCGGAACAACAGCGAAAGAAGCTGAAGAAACGATTACCGGAAGCGCGGCAAGCATGAAAGCCGCATGGGAAGATCTGCTTGCGGCGGTCGGTGGGGCTGGTGATCAGGGGCGGCTCGATCAGGCGATGCAGAATTTCAAAGAGTCGTTCTCCACGTACATGGAGAACTTTATTCCCACGCTGACGGCTACGATTGCGAATAGTGGCACGTTGGTAGAGGCGATCGCTGAAAGCATTGCAAGCCTTCCGAGCAACTTGATGGCGAACCTTGCAAGTGCCGGACTTGGCGCGGGGACGAGCATTTTACAAGGCGCGGAAGTGTTAATGAACTGGTTGATTGACCAGCTTGCTAACATGGTAGCCAACGTTTCTATTGACAAGTCTTCTCTGGAACGGTTCGGCGGTGCGCTTGGGCATTTCCTTGGGAGTACAGTCAGCAATTTGTTGACAAAATTCCCGGAGTTCACGCTTAATATGCTTCAGATTGGCGTTACGCTTGCTGGAAGCATCCTTGCAGGAATTTGGGACGGTCTGTTTGGCAGTGGAGCGGACGGAAAGCTTCAAGATATCGAGGACGAGATGAATAAGACGATCGTGGATGCCACGGTCAGCGCGGCTCGCGCAAACGCGATCCTCGACAATATGGAACGTCTTTACCACACCTACGGAGACGCAGCCAGATCAACTGACGAATGGAAACGCAACGAAGAAGAGCTGGAAAAGGTGCTCGGCGGCTCCGGTGAAGTCTTCAAGCAGTATGGGAAAGATGTAGACGGAGCTATAGAGCACGTTCGTGGCATGACGGAGGAGCTTCGGAAGCTGGCGATCATGAACGCACTGCAGAAGCGGCGTGATGATGAAATCGCCCTTCTCGGTGAGTATGAGGCGCAGAAAATCGAAGCGCAGACAGATATTGATATCTACAAATCCGAGAACGAAACACTGCGGAAACAACTCGCTGAATCCACACAGGCGTACGCATTGCAGACGCTCATGGATACGCAGGAGCATGATATGGGGTTGCTCCATTGGATGAACCCGTTCACCACAGAAGAGGTCGGGCGTGAAATGAGCGTCAGCGGGCAGAGATTGAGGGCGCGGGAGCTGTTGCAGAATGGGAAGATCTTCACAAACAGAGGATTTATAGACATCGGAGAGGCAACGGCAGAAGACTGGAAAACCGCTGGTCTTGATTTTGCAGATATTCTGACGGCTGAAAACTGGGGAAAAGGCCCGGGAACATATGACGAGTACGGGAATTTTACACCAACAGGATCATGGGAAACCAGTCCGTATGATAACATCGTAGATCCTGAAGTATTCAAGGGTTTGAGTGAGCAAATCGGTCAAAACGAGAGAGAAATCGGAAACGCGAACACAAAACTACGTGAAGCGCAGGATGGAATCGATAAGACAACGGAATCCCTTCACAGGGCGGAGCTTGCATATGAGCGTGGGTATCAGGAACTTGACCAGTTTTCACAGATGGCTCACACTGCATCGGTTTCGCTGGCGGGTCTGCAGAACATCAAGATTCCTACCACCGAGGACACGGGTTTCTGGGGGCAGTTTACCGGGAATTACGCGCCGAAAGCGATCGGCATGGATTATGTTCCGTATGACGGATTCCGGGCAGAACTGCATCGTGGCGAGGCTGTACTGACGGCCCAGCAGAACGCGGACAGGAACAGAGGTGCTTTTGATATGGAGAATGCGCTGGAGAACGCCGTCCGTAGCGGTATGAGCGGTATGTATCTGAACATGGACGGGAACAGGGTCGCAGACATGACTACACGGAGGACGCGGCGAAATATCAGCGCAAACGAACACGCACGGGTTCGTGCGATGGGAGGTTAAGCAATGAGCTATGTGGAGTTTCGGGGCGTGAGTACGGACGCACTGGCTGGCGTTGCGATCTCACAGATGCCTAATCACCGGAGAGCCGGGATGAGATACTCGGAATTTTACGTTAAAGGCCGGGATGGTGCTCTGCATACGGACGAGGGTTACTCAAATTTTGAACTGCCTGTGGTGCTGATCCTTCTCGATGCTCCAGCCGAAGCAAGACAGGCGGTTAATGCATGGGCCACCGGAACCGGGAAACTGGTGACCAGCGATGATCCGACAAAAGCCTATAAAGCCAGCGTACTGAAGGAAGTGCGATGGTCACGGCAGAGAGGGAATCGCGGGTATTTCGACACCGCGCAGGTGACCTTTAATTGCGATCCGTTCATGTACGAAGCGCAGGAGACCGTAGCGGTTTTCACAGCGGACGGGAGTCTTCTGAATCCGGGGACGAACGAAGCTCTGCCGACTATTGTGGTGGAGGGGGCTGGGAATGTAACCTTCACGGTCGGAGGGAAGACAGTGACCATTTCCGGGATGACAAGCGGTGTGCCTGTAACGCTTGATTGCGAGGCCGGATACGTTTTCAGCGCATCCGGATCGATGACCATGACGGGAGAGTTTCCTGTGATTCCTAAGGGCGTGAGCGCGGTGGACCTTGGAGAGAACTGTACGAAGCTTACTATCACCCCGCACTGGAGGTGGGTCTGATGAACAACCCGATCTACGTTTTTGACCATGATTGCGATGACTTCACAACAACTGGACTGGTCGGTGATTTGCAACCGATTGAAGCAACGTTTCAGGAAGAGAAAAACGGGATCAGCCAAGTGGTCCTGCGGCTACCATACGATAAGTACAAGAAATGGCAAGCGGCGAAAACAGGGAACATCATTAAATGCAAGGTGCCAGTGCGGATGCCGCCAGTGATCGCGGATGACGAATACGCAGACAAAACGAACAAATACACGTAAGGGGGTGACGGAAAGTGGCTGGCGATATCTGGATGAAAAACGAACTGGGACAGACTATTTCAAAAATCGCATTCCCGGATATTGCTACAATCATTTCCACGGGAGCGCAGAAGGTCATTGATAACATTCCGTCAACTCCCGTTGCGTTGCAGGATAATGGCGGGAACGTTAACACAGGGTATGTTGCAAATACCGATTTGCAGGAGTTCCAGATTACGGAAGTTCAGATCCCCGCAAACTTCGCTGGGCTTGAAGCCGTTATGGTACCTACACGGCTGATGGATCAGTTGTTTGAGATCACGGAGGTAGATGAACAGGACGATTATGTTGAGGTCGTTGCTGTTCATATGTTCTACCAGATGCGGCAGAACACCACGCTCTGGGAGCCGATCAGCGGGAATGAGTACACAGCGGCGGCGGCTTGCCGAAACATCTTAAATAACGCAATGTTTCCCGTGAACTTCTCCGTTGCCAGTGATTGCACGGACAAGTTGCCGGGGAGCGAGCTGGACTTTGCCAGGAAGAACATTGTGGACGCTTTCCTGAATCCGGAAACCGGCCTCTGCAAAAAGTACGATTTGAGTCTGATCCGGGACAATGACCGGTTCTATTGCCTGAAAAATGTAG
>Ga0310697_10003562_pt1 | contig 15708 bp, 9 predicted proteins | sample 172DNAGHGlowgp2_FD_203883 | JGI IMG/M metagenome (GOLD analysis project Ga0310697, IMG submission 203883) | Sheep rumen microbial communities from Palmerston North, Manawatu-Wanganui, New Zealand - 1728 DNA GHGlow gp2 (v2) (version 2) | ecosystem: Host-associated > Mammals > Digestive system >... | reverse complement strand
GGCCTGACCGCCCCCGCGAAGGAATCCGTGAAGAACCTCTCCGAGGGCACGCTGTACGGCACCCTGTGCCGGGTGAGCCGCGAGCCTATGAAGGCCCGGGGCAACGGCCTCAAGGTGGAAGTGACCTATACCGGCGAGGACGGCGCCCCCGTGACGCCCGCCTCCCTGAAGCAGGGCACCCGTTTCACCGCCACGGTGAAAGTGACTTCGCTTCTCGGCGGGAAAGACCTGTCGCAGTTGGCCCTGAGCCTTCGCATCCCGTCCGGCTGGGAAATCCTGAACGACCGCATGACGGGCGGGGCCGACGGCAGCGAGGGCTACGACCACAAGGACATCCGGGACGACCGGGTGAACTGGTTCTTCGCCCTGCCGGCCGGCCGGTACAAGACCTTCAGCGTGGGGCTCCGCGCCGCTTACGAAGGCAGTTACGTGATGCCCGCCGTCGTGTGTGAAGCCATGTACGAACCGGCTCTCAACGCCTCCACCGAGGCAGGAACCGCCGTTGTCACCCGATAAGCCCATGCCTCCCGAGCACCAAAAGGGGCGTTTTCGTGCACGAGGGGACGTTTTGGGCAGGCCCGTGCACCAAAAGGGGCGTTTTCGTGCACGAGGGGTGCTTTGGGGGCTGGCCGGGGCGCTGCTGCTGGGCTGGCTGTTCTGTCTGCCGCGGCAACTATTCAAGGGAACGGTGTATTCCACGGTGGTGGAAAGTGCGGAAGGAGAACTGCTGGGCGCCCGCATCGCGGAGGACGGCCAGTGGCGCTTTCCTCCGGCCGATACGGTCCCCCGCCGCTTTGCCACCGCCCTGGTGCAGTTTGAAGACCGCCAGTTCTGGTGGCACCCGGGCGTGAACCCGGCGGCGCTGGTGCGGGCGGCCATCGACAATGCCCGCGCCGGACACGTGGTGAGCGGCGGCAGCACCCTCACCATGCAGGTGATCCGTCTTTCCCGCGGAAAGGAACGCACCCTCTGGCAGAAAATGATCGAAGCCGTGCAGGCCACCCGGCTGGAACTGCGCTGCAGCAAGCGGCGCATCCTGGCCCTCTACGCAGCCCACGCACCCTTCGGCGGCAATGTGGTCGGCCTGGAAGCCGCCGCCTGGCGGTACTTCGGCCGGCCGGCCTCCGAACTTTCGTGGGGAGAGGCGGCCACCCTGGCGGTGCTGCCCAATGCCCCGGCCTCCATGCACCCGGGGCGCAACCGGGAGCAACTGCTGGAAAAACGCAACCGCCTCCTGAAACGGCTCCTGGAGCATGGAGACATCGACGCCGACACCTATGAGGCGGCCCTGGCGGAGGAACTGCCCGATGCGCCGCTCCCCCTGCCGGGGTGGGCCTCCCATTACGTAGAACATTGCCCGCGCGGGGAGCGGACGCGCACCGCCATCCGCCTGTCGCTGCAGAAAGCGGTGGAATCGGCCGTGAACCTGCGGTCCGACGACTTGGCCCGGGAGGGGGTGGCCGACATGGCCGCCCTGGTCATCGACAATCGCAGCGGCGAAGTGGTGGCCTATGTGGGCAATTCCTCGCCGGAGCGGGAACGGCCCGGGAAGGAAGTGGACGTGGCGGCATCGGCCCGGAGCACGGGGAGCATCCTGAAGCCTTTCCTCTATGCGGCTGCGCTGCAGGAAGGGGTGATTCTGCCGCGGACGCTGCTGCCTGACGTGCCCGTGAACCTGGGCGGATTCGCCCCGCAGAACTTCGACCGCCAGTTCTATGGCGCCGTCCCGGCCTCCGAGGCCCTGGCCCGTTCCCTGAACGTACCGTCGGTGTTCCTCCTGCGGGAGTACGGCGTGCCCAAATTCCACGCCCTCCTGCAGAAAGCCGGCCTCACCACCCTGGGGCACGACGCCGCCTGGTACGGCCTGTCCCTCATCCTCGGCGGGGCAGAGGCCCGGCTGGACCAGATCAGCGCCGCCTACAGCGCCCTGGTCCGCAGCTACTTCTCCTCCGGCGAACCGCGCGGAGCGAATAATGACGAGCCCGGGGCAAAGAATGACGAGCCCGGGGCAAAATCGGCCCTTTTTGCCCCTGGAACGGCAAAATATAGCGGGCGCGGGGCAAAATCGGCCCTTTTTGCCCCTGGAACGGCAAAATATAGCGGGCGCGGGGCAAAATCAAGCCTTTTTGCCCCTGGAGACTGGAATCCGGTGGCGCTGTGGTACATGTTCGAGGCGCTGAAGGAGGTGAATCGGCCCGATGAACTGGACTGGCGCCTGATCCGCAGCGTGCGAAAAGCCGCCTGGAAAACCGGCACCAGTTACGGTTTCCGCGACGCATGGGCCGTGGGCATGACGCCGGAATACACGATTGGCGTCTGGGCCGGCAATGCCGAGGGCCACGGCGTCCCGGGACTCACCGGCGCCCGCGCGGCCGGCCCCGTACTCTTCGACCTCCTGAACCTTCTCCCCGCCTCGGAAGGCTGGTTCCCGGAGCCCTCCGCATCCAAGAAAACGGGCGGATCGCTGGATGCGGGGGCCGAAACAAGCAGCGCATCCAAGAAAACGGGCGAATCGCTGGATGCGGAAGGCGTCTGGGCCAGCGTGTGCCGGGAGTCAGGCCACCTGGCAGGGCCGGACTGCCCGGATCCGGAGAACATTCTCATTCCATCGGCCGGAGAGGAAACCGACCCCTGCCCCTATCACAAAAACGGAAACTTCGTGCTGCCGCCCGCCATGGAGTGGTTCTACAAGCCCCATCACCCGGAATACACCGGGGCCGGGGAAACCGCCAGCACCGACACCGTCATCCAGTTCATCTACCCCTCCCCCGGCAGCACCCTCTACCTCCCCCGGCAAATGAGCGGCGAAGTGGAAGGCGCCGTTTTCCGTGCGGCCCATCACAAGGCCGATGCCACCCTCTGGTGGCACCTGGATCAAACCTATGTAGGGGAAACACGCTTTATCCACGAGTTGAGACTGGCTCCGGAACCGGGCAGGCACAGCCTTACGGTAGTGGACGCTGAAGGCAACACCGCCAGCGTGCGTTTTACGGTGCAGTAATCAGCACCAACTGTGGCCAATGTCCCAGTGGATGGCGTACTCGAAGACGGTATTTTGTGCTGGAAGGTCAAACTCCTCTAACACAAGTTCTTTGGCCTCTGGAACCGGTTCTTCGTCCGGAAGGTAGAAAATCCGTCCCCGAGGCTTGTTTTCATACGCGCCGATAAAGGGGCCGCTGCCGTCTCCGTGGTGTTTTTGCCGATTGTATTCCTCCAAGGGGATGAGCACGGCACCCGTGTCCCCTTTGGTGATGATCATAGTATTGCTTGATATTGGCCCGGAATCCGGAGATGGTGGTTACTTGCATAGTGCCCGATTTTGTACAAAGTCATGTACAAAATTTCAGAAATGCAAAGGGGGGTCAGAAGGAAGTTTCGGAAGGTTTTTATTGTTAATCTTTCTTCCCATTCTCGCACTCCAGCACCGCGGCATTGTGCGCCCCGGCCATGGCATTCCAGTCCAAAGCCTCCTGGCGCGCTGCGGCGGCTTCCCGCCGGCGAGCCAGGGCGCCCTCGTAAGCCCTGTAACGGCTCACGGCCTCTTCATACGCCCCGCGCCGGGCGTCCAGTTCCTTCAGGACATCCCGTGCACGGGCGTCGTCCATGGCCGAAAGGGCCCTCCTCCCTTCTTCCACCTGTCCGGCGTTGATCCTGCCGATGGCCCCGTTGATCTCGTCGGCCGCCTTGTCCGGCACCCACGACACATACACCCGCACATAGCCGGAATTGCGCTGATCGCCCAAAACCTTTTCCTTGATCTTGCCCCACAGGGCCGAGTGTTTCTTAAGCTCCAGCTCCTTCCGGCGGTTGTGAGCCGCATCCAGCGTGGGCGCTCCGGCAATGCCGACGGCCGTTTCCAGTTCCCCTGTGGTGAAACCGGTAGCCACGCCCCGGCGGGTTTCCCGCAGAAGGTCTTCCAGCATGTCCTTGAACTCGGCCCAGCCTTCTTGCCCGTTCTCCACCACAAAAGCCTGCAAGGGGGCCTGCGTGCGCTTTTGCACGTACTCCTGCAGCGCCCGGGCGCGCGCAAGCGCCAGCCTTTCATTGGCCGGCTCGCCGCCGTCGATGGAAGAGAAACCCACAATCTGAATCTTCTCCACCTTGGAGATATCGTCGGATAGGATCATGCGCGTAATGTTCACGATGGAATCCAGGGCGGGACCGTTGTCGCGCAAGCGGCCACCCTCTTCGAACGACGTCCGCAGGGCACTGCTCCCCTGGGGGTAGTAAACCTTGATCATGCCGCGCTTTTTGCGCAGCACCTGATCCGGAGTATAAGGCTGAAAATCTCCGATATGCAGAAGGAAAGGCGTTTTTACGGAGTCCACTGCGCCGCGGTGGGGTTCCACCGGGGCCAGCTGCGGACGGAAGGGGCCGGGATCCTCCACGGGGTCCGGCATAGGCATTTCTTCCGGAACTTCCCTGAGCGGGATGGGGACATCGCATTCCCTCGGGCGTTTCACGGGGTTCCAGGCCACATTCACGCCCAGTTTGGGCACCAGGGCAGGCTTGGATTCGTCGGCCAGCTTGTCGCCGCAGTGCTCGCAACGATAACTCCCGTAACCGGCGTAACCGGCGGCTACACCGGCCTCCAGCTCCAGCCGCCAATGGTCACCCAGCCACCAGGAATAGCCGCCGAAAAGGCCGAGGCCCACAAAATCGCCCTGCAGGCGCTTGTCGCGGGTTTCGGGATACAGGCCCAGCGGGAAGGACACTTTGCCCACATTGAAGTGGGTATAGACCAGATCGGCCCCAAGGAACAGGCCTTGATACACCCGGCCAGGGTAGAAACGGACTTCCGGAACAATGGCGAAGTTGCGCCAGTGGCGGGGATTGTTGATGTTGTCGGTGTCCCAGAACAGCCAGCGGGGCCAGCTCTTGAAACCGGCATCCAAGCCCAGGGATAAACGTTTGCCAACGGGAACCTCAAGGCCCAGATTGGGCTCTGCCGCACCGTCCCAAAGGAGGTTGGTACGGACAGAAATTCCCTGCGGCGCAGACTGCGCGAAAGCCAAAACGCTCACCGTCAATCCAAGCAGGGACAACTTCCATTTTCGAAGCTTCGGGCCTGTCATCATTAAAAAATAATGCAAAACAATGCAAAGATACGACTTTTTTGGGACACTTTCGTAAAAATCCGGGATTTTTTTGTAAGTTTGTGCCATGAGACGGGCTTACTTCATTCTGGCCGCTTTGCCACTCCTTGCTGCGTGCAACCGGAGTCCCGAAGTGCACCAAATCCGGAACCTGGGCGGCAACGGGGGCCTTCGACGTAGTGTCGGCCTACATCCGGATGAACTACGAGGGGCTCAAGGACGACATTATCGGCATGCTGGCAGGGGGGCGCTGTAAGGTTGACCCCACCGGCTTCGGAAATGACATGCGCGACATCCAATGCAAAGATGATGTCCTGACAGTTCTCATTCATCTGGGTTACCTGTCTTATAACTGGAAAGAAGATGAATGTTATATCCCCAACAAGGAGGTGGCCGGGGCGTTGAACTGGCCCATGACGAGAACACCAGCATCTTGAGCTATAACGACGAGAACTCCCTCTCCTGCGTGCTGAGCATCGCCTATTACTATGCCCGCAACAACTATGTGATGCACCGGGAGCTGGCCTCCGGCAAAGGTTTTGCGGACATTGTGCTGATTCCGCGCAAGAACGTGGACTCCCCGGCCATTGTGATAGAGCTCAAGGTGGACAAGGACGCCGACTCCGCCCTGGATCAAATCCGTCGCAAGGAGTATCCCGCCAAGGTGGCGGAATATGCCGCCAACCTGCTGCTCGTCGGGATCAGTTATGACCGTGGAACCAAGCAGCATTCCTGCAGGATTGAAAAGGTCTGAAAAGCCCCGATATTGTTGACCGCTAAGTAACTGTGACTCTGCGGGTTACAAAAATTCCTCGTTCGATTTTTGAACGAGGAATGTATGGGAAGTTACTGAGGGACAGGGAGTTAGTAGCCAAGGAGCATGTGCCGATGGAACTGGCCTAAGCAATGTGACGGGACGTAAAACTAATACACCGTTACATTTAAAAAATGCAATTTGAACGGGTCGAAAACATTTCCTGAGTTCGTATAAGTGATCGTTTTTGTTTGCATTGTACCCGAGCCTTTGGTCAGGTTGACCGTGAGGACAAAGCGCTTATAATTATCGTGAGGGACTACGTAAACTTGAAAGCCCCAGGTTCCATAGTTATAGTTGATCGTACTGGACGCACTGATTGATACCGATTTGTTCGGAGGGGTTTCCGTAAAGCCGACAAGACTGCTCTCAAGGGTATTGGCCCCAAAATAATCAGACGACTCTTCCGCCGCTTCTGTCTTGACTTGATATTTTCCGTATAAATTGAGCTGTTCGCTAGGCCAGGCCGTCTCGTCCCAGCCGACAAGCTGGGTGGGGACTACCCGTAATGATGTTCCGGTGCGGTTGGTGAACACAAATCGCAGTACGGTTACCAGGGGATACATCTCGAATGTCATCCTGCCCATAGGGGCATCCACATGGTAAGTTCCGGCCATCGAATAGGTTCTGCCCAGATTGTTGTTTGTCTGCGTCTTCGGAATTTCCACCCCTATCAAGGCGGCCTTGTCCGAGTATGTAGAGACCGGGTCGTCAAAGCTAAAGCTTGCAGTAGCGGGATATACGGCATAAAAATCATGCGCTCCGCCTTCCTCCCAGACCAAAGGGGCGGTTGATTTCCACTTGTCGGATAAATAGCTGTATTCTGCCGATTGCACGTTGTCGGATACCGTTGAATGACTTACAAGCTTGATTTTATCACCCTCCTCCCAAATGTAGCTGTTGTTATAAAACTTCATGTCCAGTTTGGTGTCGGGAGAATCGAAATCTGATGCACCGCCATCCAACGAGATCACGGAAGTTTCGAAACTGATTTCCGTTCCCAGTAAAGGGTTATCGGGCTGTGCTGACTTGCTGCAACCGAAGCATACGACCGCACCGGCCAGAACAATGATATATTTTTTCAACTCAATCATATGCATGCTTTACAAAGTAACAGAAGCCCATACGGTGCTTCCTCCGGGGACATGAACATTCACATATACTATTTCATAAGGAATATGGACCGCCTCTTCATACCGGTCCCTCACCGGACGTACCTGGCAGCCATGAGCCCGAAGGAAGCCTGCATAGGGCTGAGTATCGGGTGCAGCGGCAACTGTATAGACAGGAATACACTGGGGGTATCCCTCGGTGGTAGAGTTATCATCAATGCTGCGCCGCATGGTGAACGTTCTGGCATACAGCGTGCTGTTGGTACTGTCAAAAAAGGGCGCCGATGTCCAGTACAATCCCTCCGAATACATTCCGCTGAGCTTTCCCGCATTGGCACCGAATCCCACACGGCGGCCCAATGCCGGGAAGAACATGATGCCGTTGTCCTTGTCGCGGGGGTCGCAGTACAAAAACATCCCCTGGCTGCCAAAAGGCTCTCCCGGCTGGTATTGCGCACCTATGTAGAAACTGGCCTTCAGACCGTTGATCACCAGCGTAGGGTCGGCTTTTTCGGCCGGCGTAATCACATTGGCATCCATTCCCTTCAGGTTGAAGCCGGTGAAAGCATATTCGTTGGGAACCTTGAATCCGGGCGGGCAAGGGTCGTACACCGTCTTGTAAACATAGTATCCGTCCCAATGCTCATTGACATCCGTCAGCGCCCCGTTCAGCGTGGCATCCCACAAATTGTCATAACGCACTCCGGACCACGTGAACGCGCCGCTTCTGTCAATGGCAAAAAATGTATAGGGGTTTTCTATGGTTTGACTCGTATAGTCAGAGGGCCAGTTATAGTACTCGTCGGCGGGAGTATTTACCAACGGCAAAGTTTCCGAACTGTCATCAGTACCGTCTTCGAAATAGATGGTTTTGGCATAATTGACCGCCTCGTTTCCGCTGACGCTGAACATGGGATCCTTGCGGCCCCACTGATAATGCACTGCACTGGCCGTGGAAGGGTCGCCTCTCTGCACCAAATGGATAACGGCCTCCTTACCGGTAACATCCTGCACAAACTTCACCATGCAATAGCGGTCCGGTTTTCCGGCCACGTATCCCAGGTTCATATCCAGCATATCGTTGTTTGCCAGCCGTGTAGGAGGCGTTGTATTGGCAGGCCGGGAGCCCACCTCAGCATACATGGGATCCAGCCAGTAATACACCTTCTGGGTGGTAAGCCTGGATTTGGGAACCGCCCAGATATGCCAACTCCATACCGGTTGGCCCCCCCAGTCGTCACAAAGCGCAATCACGGCGTTGCCGCCTGCCCGGTTGGTGAGGTTGTCCACTTTGAAATACAGGTAATGGTCCTCACACCATGCATTGCGCACCTCGGAGGGGTTATCCAGGCGGATTTTCTGACCATCAGGATTGTCCGGGGTCCCATCTCCGTCAAACTGCGGGACATAAACCATGCCGGGCACATCCTGCCAGAGCAAATGGGGGTGCCGGGCATAGTACCCGCCCGACCGATAGATCCAAGGGTCGTTTATATAAGGTTCAAACTGCCCCATCATATAATCAGAATAGTTCTCATTTCTGTAGGCATAACTGTTCACGCCGCCCTCCCGGATTGCATTGCCGTACACCATGGGGATCTTGTACCAGCCGGGGCCGGAAACGACATAGCAGTTGGCCGTCTCGTACGGAGCGTCTGACGGATTGCCCTGCATGGAACGCCCGGGATAAGCCGCCGCGTTCATAAAGTCGTAATTGCTTAAGTCGATGGCGGTTTCCGGCGTGGTATTGCCCAGGTTCAGCCAAACATCGTCATCTTCCAGATTGTAACACTCTTTCATCTCGGCATCATACGGAACCGGAGCGGTGGAAAGATCGACCGGATCTCCCGCAGGCGCCTTCCCGGTATCGGCGTATTTTGCCAAGACTGTCCATTCCGGATTCCAGGCGCCCGGAGTGCCTATGCTCTTCCAGCCGTCCCCCACATTGTATTCCGTCACCTTCCAGGGAACCGCCTCATATTCTTCTTTGCCGGTAGAACGGTTATACTTTCTCTTATAGCTCGTCACACTGTAATAATCGTCCTTCTCCTCTCCGCCGGGGGCGAATCCGTCCAAAAGCTGGGTCACTTCAAACACGAACTCAATATCCGGCAGGCCGGCGTAAACGTACAGTTTCCGGGATGCCGCAAGGGTGTACCACTCATTCGTTCCCGTATTTCTCAAGTGTAATTTCCGGGTACGCGCCACCGGATTCAACAGATCGGTGCAGTCCTGGAAATCCACCGTGAGCGTAAGGCGGGTCTGCGTGATGGGAAGTGCAAGGAAGGTGAAGGCATACGTGTCCGTACCCAGCATGGACTGGTCTCCGGCCGGCACCTCCATGCTGATCTCCCGGTAGCGGGGATTCAGATCCGTCGTGGGTTCCACAAAACCGCCGGTATACCCATCACTTCCCACATTTACCGTCGTGGTAAAATCGCCGGCCAGATCGGTACCAGAAGCATCATCCGACGAAAGCGTGAGTTTGGTAATCTTGAATTTCTTGGAAACGTCATCACCGGCCGACAGGTAAAATTTATATGCATTGAAGAGGGGTTTAAAGCGGAGCGGCACTTTCTTCACACCCACGTCCTCTCCCGCCACTTTTGCCGATGCATACATATAGGCATCCGTCATGTCGGGCGTAAACTCATAGGTGTTATAGATGGGATTCAAGGGGTCTGACAAGTCCTCTGTCACCGTCTGCACTTTTCCCAAAGGAACCTGGATATTCGGAACCGTTCCCGTTATCCGGGCCTTGGTGCCACCGTCGATGGTACTGAAAGACAGCCCGCTTGTCGCGTCAGGCGAGGGATATACCGCAAAAAAGAAGTGGTCTTCATTGGAGACGTCCCAGAACAACTCCTTTCCGGCCGTAACAGGCGAGGCCTCCGCTTCACTGGTGGCCAGTCCTGCCGCATTGGAATTGGCATTGGCGGTAACAAGATAATCGGCCGAATTGTCTCCTGCACGCGTCACTCCTTTGTCAGAAATAACCCTGACCTTGTCCGTCCCCAAATTCCAATTGATGCGCTCGTACTTGGGCGTTCCAACCAGTTCGCCGCTATATTCCGTCTTGGTAGGGACGTTGTTTCCATAATAGGTCTCCACCCCGAAGCGTATCTGCGGGTCATATTCATGCTCCCGGCCCAATCCGCCCTCAAGCTCCTTGGTACAGGAGGCAAGAACAGAAACGGCCATGACAAAAATATATATCTTTCTATTCATAATCCTTATCAATCATTCCCACCAATCGACATGCTCCTCCTCCACCTGCTGACCCATATTCAGCAATACGCCGCGCGGGTCCACAAACAGGAACTTCTGCGTGAATTCCAGCCAGGGCGACACCTTCACATAGGCCGACACCCGGTATTCCTCCGGCTTCCGGAACGGACGGATATCGTAACTGTCATCCCAGATGCCGGTTCCAATGCCGTCCAGGCGGCTGTCCAGCGTAATCACGTAACGGTGGTTACGCACTACCCCGTAACGGCCCACGGGATAAGCGGTTCCCGTCACAGCCTCGTTATTGATATGTTCGACGGGAATCTTGTAGTAGAATTCGCCTTTTTTGAATCCGTCAATCCGAACCGGTTCTCCGCCGTCCAAAAGGGGTAAAACGGTGTCCGTACTAATCTGCCGGAGGGCCACCCGCTCCCCTTTGTCATAGCCCTTGCAATAAACCTGTCCGGCAGCCGATACGAGTTCCAGGTCGTTGTCATCGGCCACCGTGAGGCCGGCATCCGTACGCAAGGCGGCCAGAAGGCTGGTTTTGGTGTAAAAAACGCCTTTGTAGCGGAAAATGTCGGCATTCGAGTCGGTATAAGCGGCATCGTCGGTGCCGCCGGAGAGGTCGAAGCTCAGCCGGGCCTTCACCAGGACGTGCGTCGCCCGGGAGAAAAGCGTGGCGGCATCGCTGTCCGATACCGGCAGGGCATCGGCATCGGCCGTATTCTCCAGGCAGTAGAGGCTGCTGCCGAAAGCAGCGGTGATATCACCCGGCTTCAGGTACCGGTAAGGAGCGTCCGGTTCAACCGTAGCGGCATCGCTCAATTGCACAAGGCCGGGATTATTCTCGGCTGACAGGTAATTGGGGTCCTGCGCCCAGTAGCTGCGTTTCTGGGCAGAGTTGTTCCACGTCCAGGAAGCCCAGTTCCAGGCGGGATTCACTTTCTTGAAGTAATAGCTGAAACGGTTGAGCGCGTTCAGGCCCCATCCCAGCAGTTCCACCTTGGCCGTCACGTTCCCCTGGGGGGTGACCAGCGGCACCATGAACTGTGTTTGCGCGCTTTCCACCGTAACTTTGGCTGCCATCCGTTCCACATACACGGGAAACGGATTGCTCAGTGCCTGCGACTCCGTCTCCTTCAGATAGAATTCCGGGATGGGGGTCTCGCACACTTCGTTGCCGGAAGCGGTCAGATAACTTGCCGAGTTCATGAAAAACGGTGTGATGTCCATGGCTTTGTCAATGCCGCCCTCCTTGTAGTTCACGCTGACGGATCCGCCGCAATAATCCGTGGACTTTTCCTGCTTCAGGCTACGGGCAGCGGGAAGGGAAAGGCCGGTGAAATCGGCTGTTTGGTTCAGCACAACCAACATTTTATAAGGCCTGTAGCTTAATTCCACCGTAAAGTCCCCCACCTTGCCGGACACGCTCTCCGTTTTGTCATCCGCTACCTCCTGCGCAAAACTGCTTACCGTTTTCTTTTCCAAAAAGGCGCCATAGGCATCGTAGAAATAAAGGTCCACCCGGCTCACCAGCTGTTCGGCAACGGTTTCTCCGTCAAAAGTCCCCGGCGCGGCCTTGGTGCTTGCGGAACCCGCATTCCCTGTAGACTGCAGGGTGAAAGACATGTAATATTTCCCGCTTGAGGGACAGTTCTCCGGAGCATACCGGTCATAGACACAGCCTGTAAGGGCCATGCACACAACGCAGCATATGACAAGTATCCGCTTCATTCTCATTTGTCTATGCCCGTAGCTTCCCATTCATAAGAATAGTGCCGCACCAGACTGAACAGGGAGCCCACGGGCACGTCGTTGTCATTCTTGTCCTTTCTGGCGTAAACGGTACGCATCCGCAGCCAGGCCGTCCAGGCGCCGTTGGCATAAGTGACAGCGGGCTTGGACGGATCCGAGTAAGCGACGGTAACCGTTCCTCCGCTATAGGTGTAAGAAGTCCACACCGAAGTGCGCTCACCCAAGGCGTCCGCCTCATACTTTTTTATCGTAACACTTAAGCCGGGTTCCGGCACGGCCAGAGCCATCGAGGCCTTTCCCATCTCGGGCACATAGGCCACATAGGCTTTGTCGGAGGTGTTGTAAGTCACTTCCTTGAAGCTGATTGAACCTGTAACATAATCGCCGATGTCCCCCACTGCATCGAAAGGAGTAAGATTCCCGTCCAGCCAGCCGGCAGGCACCATGCGGTATTTGGCCTTGTATCCGTTCAGTGCCACGGTGATATCCACCAGCGAGGCCGGAACCTGTCCTGCCGCCGGAAGATAACGCAGCTGCAAGCGGGCAAGGGCATAGGTCATCGGCAGGCAGTCATCGGCCCCCACTGTCCCGGTCCCTGTCCCCGGCTTGGCATACTTTTCCAGTTCCGCCTGCGTCCGGAAACCTTTTGCGGTAAGCGGCGTGGACATGCCTTTGTAATACTTCAAGCGGCTGTTTTCCTGCGCATCGGTATCGGAAACAGGGAGACCCTCCAGCGTACCGAACACCTTGTATCCATGCATCGGAATCCCTCCTGAATGGTATTGATCCTGGCCCGGTACATAGTCCACCGACACGGAAGCAAGCGCCTGCACCACCGCCTTCATGTCGGTTCCGGATATACTGAAGGAGGACGAAGGATAATTCGCCAACGCTATCAATGCCAGCGAAGGATAGGGCTTGTCCAGGATAAAGTCGGCCCGGACCCTGCCGGCTCCCGCAGCCTCGGCATGCAGGATCTCCATCCTGTCGGTTCCTATAAGGGTGGCATTCTCCGGTTTGAACACCAGTTTGCCGCTCCCGTCATTTTCAAAGGCATTTTCCGCATCAAACGCCAGCAGGACGATTGTTGACAAATCCACCGCCTTTTCATGGGCGTAATGAACGGCATTATCTACGAACACGCCCTTGGTAATGGTATTTCCCTCTTCTCCGTAATCCTTTACGGAAAGCATCAGGGAAACCGCCACAGGACCCTTCTCCACCTGCAAAGCCACGTCGGGCTCATCCAGGACGGAACGCCTGCATGCCACCAGGACAAACAGTCCCAGTGCCAAAACCGCCATATGCCGAATTCCGCTCACCTAATCCAACTCCGAATTCTGAAGCACGATATGCCAGCCGTTGATATAAACGCGGGCCGCGATATAGTATCCCTCCGGTCCCTCCCGATGTTCCAGGAACACTACGATGGAATAATCGTCCTGGCGGTCCAGGTACTCCTGGTCGTCCATATCCTGGGCATAATGGCCCTTTACCATGCAGAAATAGTCCACAACGGGCACGTTGAACACCTCTTGACCGGTAGAGCGCTGGGTAATCACCAGGCGGGTCTTGTCCGTCGTCCGCGCAAATAGGCGTCCCACGGAGAATTCGGCCACCGCCGCGGTGAGCACTTCCGTTCCGTCGTTCAGCAGCACGCTGCCCTGCCTGGTCTTGAAGGGATCGTAGGTGAGCGGCAGGGGCTGATGAATCTTGTCATCCCAGCCCAGTTCGGCATTGATGTCGTAAATGGCAAAATCGAACTGGTCGGGAGTAAGGTCGATGTCATCGTTGATGGACTGCAGCAGCACACGGATGCTGTTCGTATTTTTCACCAGGGGGATCACCACCGTGTTCACGCTGCCCACGGGCAGGTTTTTGAGGTCGGCCTTTTCTACATAGCCATAGAAAAGGCTGTTGAGCAGTTCGTTGGAACAGCGTTCCTCGCTTTTGGCACGGGCGAATGTCTTCATGCGGCAAATCAGCTCGGTTTTGCTTGCCGGATCCTGCACCTGGAAGGAATCCCCGTCTTCCAGGCCGCACCAGGCCACCAGGTCGTAGATGCCGGCCGCCAGCCCGGGGATTTGCAGGGTATAACCCTCCCGGGTGAGCGGCGTACCGGCTTCCCGGGCCTTGGTGACAAAGTTTCCGTCCTGGTCAAAAACGTACAAGGCCACGGACTTCACCTCGTTGCGGAAGGCATCGGCATACTTGAGGTTGAAGTCGAAGCGGAAACGAACGGCGACGGAACAGATGTCCGCGTCGGGGGCCCCGTCGTAGATGGCCTTGTCGCACGAGGGGCTCAGCACTCCACAAAGGGCCGCTGCGACCAGCGCTATGATGGACTTTCTTTTCATATCTTACTTTCAGGGCCGATTCACCGGCCCCCTTGGCAACCCGGCGGGGGTTCAGTCCCGCCGGGCCGGATAGTTTTTATTCGGAGAGGTTGGATGTCTGTTTTACGATATTCCAGGCGTTTACGTTAATCTTGGCCCCCATATACCACTTTTCGGTCTTCTCCCCGGGTACGATGGGTTCAGCGGGATCATAAATACCGTGTCCGAGCGTAGTAATGTTGCCCAGGGTAATCTGATAGTAGTTGTTACGAACAACACCATAATTGCCTTCGAGCAAGCCACTGACACCGGAGCCCTTGCCAAGATGCTCCACAGGAATGGCATACCACATCTGGCCGCCCTTGTAGGCATTGGCCAGGTCGACGATATCCTTGAGGAAAGCCTGCTGTACGTGTGCATCATCAGCGGTAACGTAGTTGACTCCGTCGAATTCGAAGAGGGAAACCTTCGGGTAAAGAGTCACGTAGCCGTCGGAGTACTCACTGTCGCTTATGGTCTTGAATTTGCCGCTGGTGGCATAGTCGGCAGCCTTGACGGCTTTATACAACTGAAGGTCACCCTTGTTGATGGCCCGGTAAGAGCCTCCATCATTCACGAAGAAGCTGTAATTGGTCTGGGCCGAAGACAGCAGGTGGGCGGCATAGTCGTCGAAGTTGTACATGACGCCATGATACTCATACAGGTCCTGGACAGCACCGCCGGCCGGCTTCACGGTGGCGAGCACCATCATCACAGTACCCACTATGCGGGCGTCGTTCTGGCCGTTTGCGCTGAAAGTGTTCTCCAGACAGTAGTTCTTACGGAGCTGCTTGTAAACGTTGGAGGAGGGATTGGCCGATTCCTTGATGTCATTCTCACTGTAGTAAAGAAGCTTGGAAGTAGCCTTGGCGCTATAGTACACTTCGGCAGATGCAGGGTAATAGTTCGTGTTGTCGAAAGCACCGTCGGCCGACAGATAGTGAGGATCCTGGGCCCAATTGATACGGCCGTCAGAATTGGAGAGCCAACCGGTGAAGGCGGAGTTACCGACCCACGCCGGATCCACGTTCTTCACCACGAAGGAATTCAGCGAAACGCCGTTGAGGCCCCAGGCATCCAGGGTGATGTCCCAGGTTGCAGCGAGGTCGTTCGTAGCGGTGAGGTTCATAACTTCCACTTTGGAGGCCATGCGCTCCACATATACTTCGACAGGGGCATTGGAAGCAGCATTCTCGGAATCCTTGATGTCGCTACCAGTGATGGGCACTGCGTAAACCGCCTTGCCAGCCTCAATTTTGGGAGAATTGGCCATGCAGAAATAAGGAGTACTGCTCTCAAGTTTGGCGAAACCAATCTCGGCATAC
>Ga0310697_10003561_pt1 | contig 15711 bp, 13 predicted proteins | sample 172DNAGHGlowgp2_FD_203883 | JGI IMG/M metagenome (GOLD analysis project Ga0310697, IMG submission 203883) | Sheep rumen microbial communities from Palmerston North, Manawatu-Wanganui, New Zealand - 1728 DNA GHGlow gp2 (v2) (version 2) | ecosystem: Host-associated > Mammals > Digestive system >... | reverse complement strand
GCCGGTCGGTCAGGAGGAAGCCGTCGTCGGCCCCGCGGTAGAGGCCCTGGCGGATGATTTCCCCGGCCCGGGGCGGGCCCATGGTGAGGATGGAGACGGTGGATCCCGGATTCTGCTCCTTCAGGCGGAGTGCCTGTTCGAGCGCGTTCAGGTCGTCGGGATTGAAGATCGCAGGGAGGGCGGCGCGGTTCACGGTCCCTTCGGCCGTCATGGCGTCTTTGCCCACGTTGCGAGTGTCCGGCACTTGCTTGGCCAGGACAACGATTTTCAGAGTCATATGTCGATTCAGGTTTTAGGGAGCGTCGGGAAAGGGGGAACCTGTTATTTGATCAGGTTCCCCAGGATGCTCCGCGTCAATTCTTTCGTAATCGTGTTCGTCGCCGACCGGGTCGCCTTCTGGACGGCCTTCTTCGCCGCGGACGTCGTGGATTTCTTCCTGGCACCGCTTACCTTGCCCGAGACAGTGTCGGCCACGGAGGCGGCCACGACGCCCGTCACGGCGGTGATGATGGTTTTCAGGACCTTGGAGGCGATGCTGTTTTTCGCCTTCTTCTGAGCCTCTTTCTCGGCCTTGGCAGCCTCTTTCTCAGCCTTGGCGGCTTCCTTCGCCTCGATGGCAGCCTGCTTTTCGGCAGCCTCCTGCGCCTCAATCTCCGCCTTCTGGCGTTCGGCCTCGGCCGTGGCAGCCACGAGGATTTCATAGGCGCTCTCCCGGTCGATGGGATTATCATAGCGGCCCCAGAGACGGGACTGCTTGATGAGCTGGGTGCGCTGGTCCTCGGTGATGGCACCGATCTGGCTCAGCGGGAACAGGATTTTCGCCCGCTCGACCACGGACGGAGCGCCCTTCTCGTCCAGGAAGGAGACGAGGGCTTCGCCGGTTTCCAGCTGGAGGATGGCTTCATAGGTGTCGAAGGAAGGATTGGCCCGGAAGGTCTCCGCAGCGACTTTCACCGCCTTCTGGTCCTTGGGCGTATAAGCCCGCAGGGCGTGCTGGACGCGGTTTCCGAGCTGGCCGAGGATGGTCTCGGGAATGTCGGTCGGGCTCTGGGTGATGAAATAGATGCCCACGCCCTTCGAGCGGATGAGCCGGATCACCTGTTCGATCTTGGATACCAAGGCCTTGGACGTATCTTCGAAGAGCATATGCGCCTCGTCGAAGAAGAAAACGAGTTTCGGAAGGTCCAGGTCCCCTACTTCCGGGAGGGTGCTGTACAGCTCGGACAGGAGCCAGAGGAGGAAGGTCGAGTAGAGTTTGGGCCGGAGCATGAGCTTGTCGGCCGCCAGGACGTTCATCACGCCCTTGCCGCCCTCGCACTGGAGGAGGTCATAGATGTCGAAGGCCGGCTCGCCGAAGAACTTCTCCGCTCCCTGGTTCTCCAGACCCAGGAGGGAGCGCTGGATGGCCCCGATGGAGGCGGCGGACACGTTGCCGTACTGGGTGGTGAACTCCGCGGCATTCTGGCCCACGAAATTGAGCATGGCCCGCAGGTCCTTCAGGTCGATCAGGAGGAGGCCGTTGTCATCGGCAATCTTGAAAACGATGTTCAGGACACCCGTCTGCGTCTCATTGAGTTCCATCAGGCGGCCCAGCAGGTCGGGGCCCATCTGGGAAATGGTGGCGCGCATGGGATGCCCCTGCTCGCCATAGACGTCGAAGAAACGGACGGGGCAGCCCTGGAACTGCGGATCCTCGATGCCGAATTCCGGAAGGCGCTTCTGGATGAAACCGGAGAGCCTGCCCGCCTGGCTGATCCCGGAAAGGTCGCCCTTCATGTCGGCCATGAAGCAGGGAACACCGGCCTGGCAGAAAGTCTCGGCAATCACTTGGAGGGAGACGGTCTTGCCGGTCCCGGTGGCGCCTGCGATGAGGCCGTGACGGTTCGCCATCTTGCCCACGAGGGAAATGGGGCCGTTCGGAGAATGGGCTACGTACAGCCCGCGTTCTTTATCAAGCATAGTCTATTTTTTATTTCTGAACTTCCAAAGATAGAAAAGAATCGTGGAAATGGCAAATGTGCCGACGGCGATCCACGGAATCAGCGCCTGCGGAAGCCCCAGCCCGATCCGGTCCACGAGGATGAAAGTCACGCACACGGACGTCATGAAAAGCCCCGGGATCAGGGTAATCAGGTAGTAAAGGCCGCCCTTGTTGCGCACCAGATAGACGGTCGCCGTCCAGAACATGAACACGGACAGGGTCTGGTTGGCCCAGCCGAAATAGCGCCAGATGACATTGAAGCCGTTGGCGTCGGCGACATTGTACCACAGCAGGAGGCCGGACAGGATAAACAGCGGGACGGCGATATACAGACGCTTGCGCATGGAGCGCTGCTCCAGATGGAGGAAATCGGCAATGATGAGCCGGGCGCTGCGGAAAGCCGTGTCGCCGCTGGTGATCGGGGCCGCGACGACGCCCAGGACGGCGAGGATCCCGCCCAGGATGCCCAGCCAGCTCTGCGAGACCTTCGTCACGACCGTCGGGGCCGCGGCGGACAGGTCGGAACCCACCTCGGCCGCGCCGCCGTCAAAGAAGAACCAGGACGATACCGCCGCCCACACGAGGGCCACGAGACCCTCCGTGATCATGGAGCCGTAAAAGACCGGCCGGCCGAGTTTCTCGCTCTTGATGCAGCGGGCCATCAGCGGGCTCTGGGTGGCGTGGAAGCCGCTCACCGCCCCGCAGGCGATGGTGATGAAAAGACAGGGGAAGATGGACTGTCCGTTCAGTCCCACGGAGGGGCCGCGGTTGTGAAGGCCGTCCCAGAATTCCGGGATCGAGGGCCATTTGACCAGGAGGCACACCAGCAGGGCCGCCGCCATGAACAGCAGGGCCAGGGCGAACACCGGATAGATCCGGCCGATGACTTTGTCGATGGGAAGCAGCGTCGCTACGACATAATACAGGAAGATGATGACGATCCAGACCATCATCGAAACGCGTCCTCCGTCCCCCGCCATGCCGCCCAGGATGACAGCCGGGCTGTACACGAACACGGCGCCCACCATCATCAGGAGCAGGACCGAGAAGACCAGCATCACCTTTTTGGTACGCTGGCCCAGATACTCGCCCACCAGCTCCGGATAACCGACGCCCCCGTGACGGACGGAGAGCATACCCGACATGTAATCATGCACGGCTCCGGCGAAGATGCAGCCGAGCACCACCCACAGGTAGGCCGAAGGGCCGAACTTCGCGCCCATGATGGCCCCAAAGATGGGTCCGGTCCCGGCGATGTTCAGGAACTGGATCATGAAGACTTTCCACGTAGGCATGGGGATGAAGTCCACGCCGTCGGTTTTGGCGACGGCCGGCGTGTCCCGGCGCGGATCCGGACCAAAGACATGTTCTACGAAAGCGCCATAGAGCGCATAGCCCAGGATGAGGGCGGCGATGCTGATGAGGAAAGAATACATGCGCGGTGTTTCTATTCCGGTTGTTCGAAGAATGAAAAATGCACCCGGCCATAGACCTTCTCCTTCTTGAACCGGGGGTGCTCCGTGAAGGAATGCTCCCCGCCGTGCTCCAGGATGAAGTAGCAGCCGGGATGAAGGATGTCCTGCGCAAAAACCTGGTCCGTAATGGTATCCAGACCTTCCAGGGCATAGGGCGGATCGGCAAAGATGAGGTCGAACTTCTCCCGGCAGATCGGGAGGAAGTCGAAGACGTTGTCCCGGACCATGGTCACGTTCGGAAGGCCGAGCCGCTGCGCTTCGGTCTTGATGAAGGAGGCGTTGGCCCGGTCCATTTCCACGCAATAGACGCGGGAGGCGCCGCGGGAAGCGAACTCGAAGGAGATGGCGCCGGTCCCGCCGAAGAGATCCAGGACCTTCAGGTCCTCGAACTCGTATTCGTTGTCCAGGACGTTGAACAACCCTTCCCGGGCGAAATCCGTCGTGGGGCGCGCCTTGTAGCCTGCCGGCGGCCGGATGGTCTTCCCCTTCAGTCGTCCTCCGATGATTCTCATAGCACGACGACCGCCTTGAAATAGCGGTACAGGGACATTTCGGCTTCAGGGGCCAGCGGCGTACGGAAACAGACGGTGGTCACTTCCGGATTGAGCTGCAGGCGCTTCAGGGCCAGGAACAGGTAGTACTCGGCCGTCGTGAAATCCGGTGCCTGGTAAACATTGGAGAGCAGAAGGCTCTTCCCCTGCGCGATGCCCAGATGCAAGTAGCCGTCCATGTAGGAGGCAACGACCTTGTTATAGTCTTCGCAGGCAGGCAGGGTGCGGAGGATGTAGTACATCTCCGGCAGGATCGGCACCTGTGCGCCCGAGGCGGTCAGGACCGTCTGCGAAAGGACCCGGGACAGGGACTCCCCGATGGTGTTTGAAAACAGCAGGACGGCACTGATATCCGGTATGCGGACATAGCCGGTGGCGTCGTTTTCCCCGAGGGCGACGACATCCGCCAGCATGGGCCGGACACGCTCGGGGTGGAAGAAGGATTCCGGGACGAGCGTGCACTTGGGCGTGAGGAGGGCGATGTCCACTTCGTCGTAACGCCGCTGGAATTCCGGCGTCGTAAAGATCCGGTCCGCTCCCAGCCATCCGGAGGAACGGACCTCTCCACCCTCGGACACCTTAAAAGAATATCCACTCAAGGAAACTTGAATGGATATCCCGGATTTCGCTATGCGCGGATTTTCCATCGGCGGGACTACTCCCAGTTACCGGCGTTGTTGTTCGGCGCGGTGACGGAACCCACCTGCAGGCCTTCGTAACGGTTCTGGGCCTCACACTCGGCATCCAGGTTGATACGCAGCTGGTTGTCCATGCCCTTGAGGATGGCACGCCAAGGCATACGGGCCTCGAACAGAGGGACCTGCACACCGGAAACGGTCTTGACGATGGCCTCCATCTGGACGGGCTGCTTGCCGGAGAACGGAATGTAGGCGAGCGAGTCGATGTTGAAATCCGGACGGTTGTTGAAGAGGGTGTCCTTCACGGCAATCGGGGTGCTGATGGAGAACACAAGCTTCTCACCCTTGCGGTAGAGCTCCATGAACTTCGCGTTCTGTTCCTCCTTGCTGAGTTTCTTGAAAGCCTTGTCGTTTTTGTACTTCTTGGTGTTCTCCACGGCGAGGGAGTCGTCGTTGGAACCGACCTGCATGATGATGTCCATCTTCCCGGTGTTGTAGAACATCTTCAGGGAATCGATGGAGTCCGTGAAGCGGTTGTGGACACCCTTGAAAGCAACCTCGAGGGTACGGATGTCCTTCAGACGCTGGACGGCGACTTCCTGCCTGCGGGCCTTCTCCTTGTTGAAGTTGACCGGCTTCATGATGCTTCTGTAAATGCCGTAGACGCAGCCGACAGCGGCAAGGGCGAGGAGAATCTCGACAACGATTTTAAGAGTTTTGTTCATTATTTTAGTGTTTTTATAATTTTCCAAACTTCCGACAAAGTTATAAAAATCATTTATGAAAAGCAATATATTTTGTAATTTTGCATTCGCAAAAAGAATTGCCCTGTGATCGACTGCCTCCATATGGAAGACATTCAGCGCCTGGACGCCCTTATCGACGGCTGCCGGAGCGTGACCGTCACCGCCCATACGCACCCGGACGGGGACGCGCTGGGCAGTGCCGCCGCCCTCGTGTGCTACCTCAGACAGTCCCAGGGCAAGGATGCCGTCGCCGTCCTGCCTGATCCGCCCGCCCCGTCGGTGCGGCCCCTCATCCCGGACAGCGCGCCTTTCCTGTTCCTGGACAGGCAGCCGAAGGAGTGCCTGAAGCACATCGAAGGAAGCGACCTGGTGTTCCTCCTGGACTGCAACGGATTCTCCCGCACCGAAGGGCTGCAGGGAGCCTTCGAGAGCTCCCACGCCCGGAAGGTCCTCATCGACCATCACCTGAATCCGGAACGGGAACGGTTCGACCTGGTCTTCTCCACGCCGGAGATTTCGTCGGCCTCAGAACTCCTGCACTGGATCCTCCTTGCACTTCCCGGCATCGGGGGCGATGCCCGCAGGCTCCCCGCCGACACGGCGAAAGCCCTTCTCACGGGAATGACCACCGACACGAATAATTTTGCCAACTCCGTCTATCCCAGCACCTTCCGCATGGCGTCCGACCTGCTGGAGGCCGGCGTGGACCGGGACGGCATCCTCTCCACCCTGTACAACCAGTACCGGGAAAACCGTGTCCGAGCCATGGGGTTCCTCCAGTATGAGGACCTCCGCATCACCCCGGAAGGCCTCGCCTACATGATGGTCACCCGCGACATCCGGGAAAGGTTCGACCTGCAGGACGGGGAGACGGAAGGGATCGTCAATATTCCCCTTTCCATCGACCGGGTGAAAATGAGCATCCTCCTCAAGGAGGAGAAGGACCATTTCCGCGTGTCCATCCGTTCGAAGAAGGGATGGTCGGCCCAGCAGGTGGCCGCCTCCCGCTTCCACGGGGGCGGACACGAAAACGCTTCCGGCGGCAAACTGTACTGGCCCGGGGACATTCCCGCCCCGAAGGATGCCGCCGCCTACATCGAGAGAATCTCCCGCGAATGCCTGTCATGAAAAAGCATACCTTCCTCCTCGCCGCAGCCCTCGTCGCCGGAGTCGCCGCCTGCAACAAGCAGTCGGTGCAGGCCACCTTTGACAAACAGGAAACCTACATTTCCTCCTTCGTGGACGCCGAGTGCAAGAAGGACGAAACCGCGACCGTCGCCTACAAGGACGGCGTGGTCCGGATCACCCTGCACGACACCCTGGAGCGGACCGGCCTCCTTGCCGACACCCTCCGCACAGGCGGGACCGTCTCTTTCCACTACGCCGGCTACACCCTGACCGCCGGCAGCATCAACGCCGCCAACCTGTTCGCCACCAACCACCAGAAAACGGCCGACGCCGCCGGCTGGAAACTTTCCGACACCACCGCCTTCAAAATCGAGACGCTCACCCTGGACGACACGCTGGTGGACGGCCTGAAGCGCGGCCTGGAAGGCGTGAGGAACCAGGACGAATGCTACATCCTGTTCTCGGGCAAGTACGGATACGGTTCCCGCGTGCAAGGCACGATTCCTGCAAGGTCTGCCCTGGTTTACCACATTTGGGTAAGCAGCATATCCAACGAATAAAATGATGAGAATGAAACATATCCTGACAAACGCCTGTCTTCTCGCCCTCGGCGCCGGCCTCGTCCTCGCCTGCAGCGAGACGGCCGAAGAAGGCACCAACGTCGCCATCAAGCGCCAGTTCGACGCCTGGCGTGCCATCTACTACCCCGACGCCGTGGAAAAGGACGGCATCTATATCATCGACGACCAGGCCGGCACCGGCCTGGAGTGGCGGCAAAGCCTGCCCGTGACGCTGCTCACCTACACCATGCAGAACCTGGACGGTTCCGTCCAGTACAACACCCGCGAAGACTGGGCGAAGCGGCTGGGCACCTGGAACGAAATCTCCTACTATGGTCCCCAGTACACCATGACCGGCGAAAGCATCAGCTACGCCGGCCTGGACCGCATCCTGGAAGGCATGCGGCAGGGCGGTACCCGAACGGCCATCGTCCCTTCCTGGCTCATGACCTACAACCGGTACGACACCCTGGAGGAATACCTGGAGCACGAGACCGAAGTCTCTGCCACCATCTACACCATCACCCTGCTGGACCAGACGCTGAACCTCTCGGAATATGAGTACAACCGGATGCTGGACTACTGTTCGGTGAACCTGGGCGTGACGGACACCCTCTCGAACGCCGCCGTGTTCTTCAAGTCCCGTACGGAATTCGCGGAAGAGCCGGCGGAGATGCCCGCGGACACGATCATCTACATCAACTACATCGGCCGCCGCATCTATGACGGCCAGGTGTTCGACACCAGCATCGCGGACACGGCCAAGTTCTACGGCATCTACAACCCCTCCCGTACCTACGGGCCGGTCTCCGTCACGATGGCGGAGAAGGCCACCGAGGTCAAGATGGGGTCCAGCACCGTCGTCAGCGGTTTCGGTTACGGACTCAAGCAGATGCATGCCGACGAAAGCGCCAGTTTCGTATTCGGTTACAACCTGGGCTATGGCAGCAGCGGCGGGACGGACAAGAGCATGGTTCCTCCGTACGCAGCCCTGCGGTTTGACGTGGACCTGGTCCCCCAGCCGTAAGCCATGGCGGGCGCCATTCCTGTCGAACTGGGCACCAAGCCCATCGGTCAGCTTATCCGGCAATACGCGGTTCCCGGCATCATCGCCATGACCGCGTCTTCGCTGTATAACATGGTGGACAGCATCTTCATCGGCCATATCCCCGATGTGGGTTCGCTCGCCATCTCCGGCCTCGCGGTCACCTTCCCCCTGATGAACATCTCCACGGCACTGGGGACCCTGGTGGGCGTGGGCGCCGCTACGATGATTTCCGTGCTGCTGGGCCAGAAAAACTATGCGGTCGCCAACAAGGTCCTCTCCAACGAGGTCACCCTGAATATCCTCACCGGCGTCATCTTCACCGTCGTGGCCCTCCTCTGGATGGACCCGATCCTGCGGTTCTTCGGTGCCAGCGACAACACCCTGCCCTACGCCCGGGACTATATGACCATCATCGCTCTGGGCAATGCGGTCACACACCTGTACTTCGGCCTGAACAGCGTCATCCGCTCTTCCGGCAATCCCAAGATCGCCATGGGGCTCACCCTGTTCACGGTGACGTCCAACGCCATCCTGGACCCGATCTTCATCTTCGGTCTGAAGATGGGCATCCGGGGAGCCGCGCTCGCTACCGTCCTGTGCCAGCTTCTGGCCCTCGGTTATACGATGTGGTTCTTCCTGGACCAGAACAAGTTCCTCCACCTCCCCCGCAGCCGGAAGGTCTTCCGGATCGACTGGCGCATCGCCAAGGACTCCCTGTCCATCGGCATGGGCCCGTTCCTGATGAACCTCGCCAGCTGCATCGTCGTGCTGTTCATCAACCAGCAGCTCGTCAAGTGGGGCGGCGACCTGGCCCTCGGCGCCTACGGCATCGTGAACCGCATCAGCTTCCTGTTCGTGATGATCATCATGGGGTTCAACCAGGGGATGCAGCCGATCGCCGGATACAACTTCGGCGCCCGGCAGTACGCCCGCGTCCGGGAAGTGTATGTCAAGACCGCCGCCTGGGCCACCCTCGTGTGCATCGTGGGCTTCATCGTTTCCGAACTGTTCTCAGGTCCTACCGTGAGCATCTTCACGAACGATCCGGCCCTGCACGACCTGGCCGCCAAGGGCTTGCGGAAGATGAACATCGCCTTCCCGATCATCGGCTTCCAGATGGTCACCACCAATCTGTTCCAGTGTCTCGGGATGGTCCGGAAGTCCATCTTCCTGTCCCTGTCGCGCCAGCTGCTGTTCCTGCTCCCCTGCATCTACATCCTGCCTCCCCTGCTCCAGTCGGAGGCCGGTGTGTGGTACAGCTTCCCGATTTCGGACACCGTGGCGGCCATCGTCACGGGCATCTTTGCGGCGGGCCTGCTCCGTAAACTCGGAAGCCTCCAGGACGGGGACGACCCGTCCATCCTCGGAAGCCAGATTTAGATTCCTTCGCTTCGCTCGGAATGACAACCCTGTCATTCTGAGGAGGTCCAAGACCGACGAAAGAATCTTAAAACATTAGAATATGAACACGATAATAAACGTAGGAAGATCGTTCGGCAGCGGCGGCGGATTCGTCGCCAAGGCTGTCGGGCGGAAGCTCGGGATCCCGGTCTATGACAACGAGCTCATCTCCAAGGCTGCGGAGGAAAGCGGCTACTCGAAGAGCGTCTTCGAGGGCGGCGAGAAGCGCCGGAGCCTGTTCTCCATGTCCAGTTTCTTCGCTTCCGGCCGCCTCCCGTTCGGGGAAAGCAGCGGCTATGTCAATGACGACATGCTCTTCAAGATCCAGAGCGAGGTCATCCGGAACATCGCCGAAAAGGGCGATGCCATCATCGTGGGCCGGTGCGCGGACTACATCCTCCGGGACCTGGACTGCCTGGACGTGTTCGTGTGCGCGCCCATGGAATTCCGGATCCAGCGCCTGATGAAGAACGAAGGCCTGCAGGAGGACGAGGCCGAGGAGCTGATGCGCCGCAAGGACCGCACCCGCGAGGCCTACTACAACTTCTACACCTTCGGCGCCTGGGGCCGGGCCGACAATTACAACCTGTGCGTGGACAGCTCCATCCTGGGCATCGAGGGCACGGCCGACTTCATCATCGACTTCGGGCGCCGCGCCGGGAAGATCAAGTAACCGTCCCGCCGGGCGAAACCTATTTTGTCATTTCGAGCGAAACCTATTTTGTCATTTCGAGCGAAACCTTTTTTGTCATTTCGAGCGAAACGCAGTGAAGTCGAGAAATCTCATACTCCTCCTCCTTCTCCTCCCGACCCTCCTCCACGGCCAGGAGCGCCTCAACGAGCGCCTCACCAACGACCTGTCCCGCCTCCCGGCGATGGACGCCGTCGTGGACAGTTTCATGAACGTGTGGTCGCTGCGGGGCGTTTCCCTCTCCGTGATGCGGAACGATTCGCTCCTGTACGCCCGCGGCTACGGCCGTGCCGACGGATCCCGGCCCATGACCCCGGGGACGCTGCTGCGGATGGCTTCCGTGTCCAAGCTTATCACGGCCGTGGGCATCATGAAGCTGCAGGAGAGGGGAAAACTCGTGCTGGACACGCCGGTTTTCGGGCCCTTCGGCATCCTGGACGGGTATGACAAATACATCACCGACGACAATTACTACCTGATTACGGTGGAGCATCTGCTGCGCCACCAGGCCGGCTTCACCCAGAAGGGCGGCGACCCCATGTTCTCGACCGCGTCCATGATGCGGGACATGGGCATGTCCAAGGCTCCGACGCAGGAGCAGCTCACCCGCCATCTCCTGAAGCGCCCCCTCGCCTACCTCCCCGGCACCGACCAGGAGTATTCCAACTTCGGGTATCTCCTGCTGTCCATGATCATTGAAAAGATAACGGGCGAGCCTTATGAGCAGTGGATGCAGCGGGAAGTGCTGGAGCCCGCCGGCTGTTACGACTTCCACATCGCCGGCAATTTCTACAACGAACGCTTCCCCGGGGAAACCCGCTATTACATGCACAAGGAGGCCAAGCCCACGAACGCCTTCGACGGCCGCGGGCAGGTGGAGCGCTGCTACGGGGCCAATGACATCCACGGCCTGTCCGGCGCCGGCGCCTGGATCGGCTCCACCCCGGAACTGGCCCGCCTGATCGCTTCCATCGACGGAATCTCCGCCGGTCCCGACCAGCTGTCGGCCTTCAGCGTCTATCAGATGACCCAGCGCCTCTCGGACGAAATCTTCTCCCTCGGCTGGGTGGACTGCACGAACGACGGCGAATGGACCCGCACCGGCTCATTCTCAGGCACTTCCGCCCTCGTGAAAGTCTTCCCGGACGGCGAATGCTGGATCCTCATCACCAACACCTCCACCTGGAAAGGCTCCCGCTTCTCCCGCGACACCGGCGCCCTCTGCAAGAACCTCCGCACCCGCTTCGGTGCGCAGTTGCCGGTGAGGGATTTGTTTGGGGAGTAAGCGATTACACCAGCCACTTGTCCACAAACGCCCGGATATCCGACTTCAGTGCCTCCGAAGCCGGCGAGTCCAGGATTTCGATCTTGTCGGCGAGCATGAGGTAGAACCAGCGGAGGGGACCGAGACCGTGGACGGTGGTGGCGAGGATCCAGTGGGCGTCATCCTCCTGATAGAGTTCGTCTTCAGGGAGCTGGCGGGCGCCGGCGAAATGCTCCACCAGGTAATTGTAGGCCATCACCTCCAGGCGGAGGCGGACGGGATAGTCGTGGTCCTTGTCCACCCAGCTGAAGACATCGGCCTGGCAGGGCTTGAAGTCATGGTTGTATTCCGGGTCGGGAACGTCGGTGTCCACCTCGGAGATGCGGGAGAGGTTGAACTGCTTGAAGTTACGGTCCTCCAGGTCGTAGCACCACACTTTTTCCCCGCCATAGAAGAGGTTGATGGGAACGACCAGCCGGTCGCGGACCTCGCCGCTGTTCCCGCTCGCATACCCGCGGAGATACACCTTGTGTTTCCGGTCGATGGCTTCCTGCAAGCGGACCTGGTGGGAGATGTTCCGGTCCACCCGTTTGAGGTTCATCAGACGCCGGCGCTTGCCCTCTTCCGTCATCGGCAGTGTCTGGTTGCCGTCGCGGACATAGGCAACACCGTCGGCCCATGTCCGGTCCTTGTACAGATAGGCGATCTCGTATTCCGCCGGTTTCACCGTGATGCGGATGGCATCCTGGTTCTCCGTGGGCTCGATCGTGATGTTCTCCTGGAGGGAATCCTTGAAATAGGCCTTCTTCTCCTGCTGGAGGAAGAGGACGAAATGGTCGATGGAATCGGCCTTGGGGACGTTGTGCCCGAGCAGCCGGCGGCCGCGGGCATTGACCTTGTCGTAATGGGCCGTGAGCCAGTCCATATCGCCGTCCAGGCCGCGGCCGGGCGTGGCGATGGGGTCGCCGGAATCGTTCACGCCCAGGAAAAGGACGCCGCCGTCGGCATTCAGGAAGCCGCACACGGCCTCGAACACCTGGCCGCGACCCTGGTAGTCCAGGTCGGGCCCGCGGCCGTCATTCCGCATGACATAGGAGGATTTGAACTCCACCTCGTTGCCTTCGCCGAGTCCGTACTTGCCCGTGACACGGACGCCGGAAGAACGGAATGCATCACCAACGCCCAGCAAGTTGCATATGCGCCGACGGACGGTATCCGGCTTGACAGGGACGACGTCGGGCTCATCACGGGCAATCTGGGCGGCGGTGAGCAGATGTGCGATCCGGCCTGCGACGCCTGGTTCGCCGAGGAAGGTCTCGGGGACCGCACCGGGGTACAGGCAGGCGATTTCCGCAGGTGCGTTGTCCAGGGCACGCATCGGTTTTCCCTGGGCATACTGGATCTTGCGCTGGAGAAGGTCGGCCCGGCGGGCGTATTCATCCGCCCGCGCCGTGTCCTGGAGCGCCTCGGCCAGGAAGCGGAGGGCAAGGAGCGTCCGGTATCGGTCCAAGGTGCCGATGGTATCGATGTCTTCCAGTTCCCGCATCAGTTTCAGCACCCGTTCCGCACTGTCCGGTTTGCCGTCGGACTGGACAGGCGCCTCGTCCCGGATGAAACCGTCCAGAAGCCGCTCCTCGTCGAAAGGCTGGACGAGACTATCCACGACACCGGATTCGTCCACATCGACATTGATATAGTAGCTGTCCTCCCGGTACTGGACATTGACCACATACAGGACGGCCTCGTCGCCGGTTTGCAGTCCCTCCCGAAGCCTCGAGATTCCGAAGAAACCGCCGGCGGTCATCCAGAAGATGCGCTGCATGTCCTCATCGACATACAGGACCCGGCCCTTGAAAAAATGCTTGTTCCGGCGGGCGCCTTCCGCACCCTGGACAGCGAACGACTTGTAGGCCTCCCGGATGGAAATGCCCAGGCCGTCTTCATCGGACTCGACGCAGGCGTTCACGATGAAATCATCCTCGTACAGATAAGGGACCAAGTCCCGGACATCGGTTCCGACAACCAGCTCATCATTGAAAAGCGGCATCTTCTCCTCCTCGTCTCCCACCGGCGTGCACCAAAGGCGGCCTTCGTCATCCTCATGGATGCCGGTCACGGTCACCCGATTACCCTCCGAAAGCACTTTCCGGCGGGGAATGATGCGCCGCTGCGCCTGTACGAATTCCTCGGCAAAATCGCCCAGCACGTCCGCTTCGTCCCTTTCCGTCGCCTTCAGGCGTTCTTCCTTGACATTGCGGGTCGCGACCTCCACTTTCCCGCCCGCCACGGCAAAGGCGACGGAACGGTTCTCCATCAGGTCGGTCGTAGAAATGGTGACAATCCCGTCCTTGCAGGACACGAATCCCTTCCCGGCGTAGAAGAAGGGAGACATAGGTCTGTTGCGTCGTAAACTCATAAGGCAAAGATAAGAAATTTTCGGCGGGGAGCAGTATGTCTTTTCGGCGGGATTCAGCACGTTTCAGGGCACGTTTTGTGTCTAAAACGTGCCCCATGCCATTCACCAGCACGCGTGTGGGCACAAAAACCTTCGGAAATGTGCTCTCGTACGTGCTGCAACCGCATCGGTCCCACTTAGTATAATTATAGGGTTTGTATAATAGGATTTGTATAATTGAATGAATTCTCCTATTTTTGCAGAAAAAAGGCGATGAACCCATTCTACATCACCGGCATCATTCCACCCGAGCACTTCTGCGACCGGGAGATTGAAACACAGTGGCTGGTCCGGACAATCACCAACCAGGCGAATGTGCTGCTCACCTCCCCCCGGAGGATGGGCAAAACCCAGCTGATCCGCCATTTCTACGAGCGATCGGAGATCAAGGGGCATTATCACACCTTTTATGTGGACATCTATCCTACAACCAGCCTGCACGAGTTCGTCTTTTTCCTAAGCAAGGAAATATACTCAGTATTGGTTCCCAAGGGGAAAGCTGTCCTGGACAGATTCCTGTCAGTATTGCGCTCATTGACAGGAAGTTTTACCTACGACCCGGTTTCAGGAGTTCCTTCGTTCGACGTCAAACTCGGCGACATCCAGGCCCCCGAACTCACCCTCGGGGAAATTTTCGACTATCTGGAGAAGGCCGACCGTCCCTGCATATTTGCCATCGACGAATTCCAGCAGATTGCCCGGTATCCAGAAAAGAACGTGGAAGCACTCCTGCGTTCCCACGTCCAGACGATGAACAACTGCCGTTTTATCTTCGCCGGCAGCAATCGCCACATCCTCGAAAACATGTTCCACTCCGCCGCGAAACCGTTTTACAACAGCACGGAGCAGCTTTATCTGGACCGCATTGCCCGGGAAAAGTATGTGACTTTCATTTGTGCCAAGTTCCGCGAGGCCGGTAGAGAGATCCTTTCCGGCGCCGCGCAGTTGGCCTACGACCTTTTTGAGGGCCACACCTACTATGTCCATAACCTCATGCACCACGTCTTCTCCTATGTCGCCCCGGAAAAGACGGTGGACGAGAACGATATCCTGTTCGTCCTGGACAATCTGCTGGAGGAGAAGTCCCACGCCTTCGCCGGAGAGATGAGCCACCTCAACTACCAGCAGAAAGAAACGCTCATTGCCATCGCCAAAGCAGGAAAGGCGACAGGAGTCACCTCCGTCGCCTTTATTAAAAAGAACGCCTTAAAATCCCCCAGCTCGGTTCAATACGCCATCTCCACCCTCCTGGAAAACCAGATTCTGACCTACGAACAGGAAGGCCGTGCCAAGACCTATTCGCTGGAGGACCGGTTTCTGGAGATGTGGATCAGGAGGACGTATTGAGTCCGCTGCGCGGGATTCATACGATTGAAAGGCCCGACCTACAGTTCTGCTCCGCCGGGCATCCAGTGCTTGTGCTTGACCCAGATGAAGCCCTCGGAACGGGTGATGACGGCAACGTCGATGGGACCGCCCACCGATTCTTCGGAGGAGCTGATGTGACGCTGGAGATTGGTGACGGAGACCAGACTCTCGGCCATGTTGACCATGTCCTCGATGTTGAAATAGTTCACGGCGTCCACGATCCCATCGACAAACTCGTCCTGGATGAATTCATCCAAAGCATCCTCGTACTCCTGCTGCACATCGGAAAGGTCCAGTTCATTGACCTGGGCCATGATCTTTCGGGGGCAGTGCGCCTCCTTCAGGGTCGAAAGGATCTTTTCCTTCGCTTTCTGAAGCGAGGCCTCATGCTTTTCCTCAACCATC
>Ga0310697_10003560_pt1 | contig 15717 bp, 11 predicted proteins | sample 172DNAGHGlowgp2_FD_203883 | JGI IMG/M metagenome (GOLD analysis project Ga0310697, IMG submission 203883) | Sheep rumen microbial communities from Palmerston North, Manawatu-Wanganui, New Zealand - 1728 DNA GHGlow gp2 (v2) (version 2) | ecosystem: Host-associated > Mammals > Digestive system >... | reverse complement strand
TCGACCCGCACCGCACGATGGAGGTGGAACACATCAGCATGGCGGAATGGGCCGATGCCCTCGTGGTGGCCCCCGCCACCGCCAACATCCTCGGCAAATTCGCCAACGGCATCGCCGACGACGCCCTCTCCACCCTCTTCCTCGCCGTCACAAAGCCGGTGTTCCTCGCCCCCGCCATGAACAGCCACATGTTTGCCAACGAGGCCGTGCAGCACAACCTGAGCATCCTCCGCGATCGCGGCTGCCATCTGCTCACCCCCAACGAAGGCTTCCTCGCCTGCGGCACCTCTGGCAGCGGACGCATGCAGGAGCCCGAGGAAATTTTCGCGGCCGTCGATGAGTTCCTCTCCAGCGACCACTCGCTGCAAGGCAAGAAAGTGCTCATCACCGCCGGCCCCACCTACGAGCCCATCGACCCCGTGCGCTTCATCGGCAACCACTCCTCCGGCCTCATGGGCTTCTGCCTCGCCGAAGCCGCCGCCCGCAAAGGCGCCGAGGTCTCCCTCGTCACCGGACCGAGCCACTGCACCGCCCGCCACCGCAACATCCGCCGCCTCGACGTGAAAACCGCCGGGGAAATGTACCAACAGTGCATGCAAATCGTGGATGACCAGGACATCATCATCATGTCCGCCGCCGTGGCCGACTACACGCCCGCACACGTGGCCCCCGAGAAAATCAAGAAGGACTTCGCCCAGCTGTCGGTGGAATTGGTCAAGACGAAAGACATCCTGGCCTCCGTCGGGAAAATCAAACGCGACGACCAGTTGCTCATCGGCTTCGCGCTCGAAACGGAGAACGAGGTGGAGAACGCCAAAAAAAAACTGCACACTAAAAACGCCGACCTCATCGTTCTCAATTCCCTGCGCACGGCCGGCGCCGGCTTCCGCACCGCCACCAACCAGGTGACCATCTTCAGCAAGGACGGCCGCGAGTTCGCCAGCGAACTCAAAAGCAAGCAGGAAATCGCAGAGGAGATTCTGCAAACCGCATTATTGTACATCAAATAACAAAAAACCAAAACTATGAAACGCATCATCGGACTCATCGCCCTCATGCTCGTTACCCTCTCCACCCTCCAGGCCCAGGACTTCCAATGCTCGGTCTCCATCAACTCCACCCAAATCTCAAGCACAGGCAACCAGGAGCGGTACAACGAGCTACGGCAGAAACTCTACACCTTTGTGCACGACCGCAAATGGTGCCAGTACAACCTGAAGCAAAACGAGCGCATCGAGTGCTCTATCACCATCAACCTGACCAAGGCCTCGGGCGACGAATACGAAGGCACCGCCACCTTAGTGCTGCAACGCCCCGTCTATAAGGCCAGCTACAAGACCACCCTGATGAGCTTCCAGGACAAGAAGGTGAAGTTCCGCTACGCCGACGGCGACCCGCTGGAATATGACGAGAACTCCGCCCTCTCCGAACTCACCTCCCTCATCGCCTACTACCTCAACCTCTTCATCGCCGTGGAGCTCGACTCCTTCTCCCAGAACGGCGGCGACCCCTATTTCACGAAGTGCCAGAACATCGTGAACCTCAACCTCAAGGAGACCGGATGGAACGTGGCCGAAAGCGGACAGAACAACCGCTATTGGATCTCCGAGAATTTCACCAACTCCACCTACAGCAAAATCCACGACTTCTACTACCAGTATCACCGCTTAGGCCTCGACGTCATGTACGAGACCCCAGACGCCGGCCGCGCCGTCATCCTCGAAAGCCTCAAACTCCTGCAACAGGTGAACGCCCAGAAGTCCAACCTCGCCGTGCTCCGCATCATCCTAAACTCCAAAAAGGACGAAATCATCAACATCTTCAAGGAAGGCATGCCGTCGGAGAAAACCCAGGTCATCAACATCATGAAACAGATCGACCCCACCAACTCCTCCGCCTACGACGCCATCAACTCCACCTCAAAATAGTGGCGATGCTGACCTCCCTACAAATAGAGAACTATGCCATTATCAGGTCTTTGGAAATCCGTTTCCAATCAGGCTTAGTGGTCATTACCGGTGAGACCGGCGCAGGAAAGTCCATCCTCATGGGCGCCCTCTCGCTGATTCTCGGCAACCGCGCCGACACCGATGTGCTCCACGACAAATCCAAGAAGTGCATCGTGGAGACCACCTTCAACATCCAAGGACTGAACCTGCAGGAACTTTTCCGGCAATACGACCTCGACTATCAGGACGAGACCATCATCCGACGCGAAATCAACGAGCACGGGAAATCGCGCGCCTTCGTCAACGACACGCCCGTGAACCTCGCCACCCTGAAGGCCATCTCCTCCCTCTTGGTCGATATCCATTCGCAGCACCAAACCCTGATGCTCCAGAACGCCGGCTTCCGCCTGCTCCTCCTCGACCAGTTCGCCCAGAACCAGGAACTTCGGGAACAATACCGTCAGGTCCTCCGCCAATGGCAGGAAAAGAGGGCCGCCTTAGAGACCCTGCGCTCGAAATGCGACGAGGCCGCCCAACGCTACGACTACAACGTCTACACCATCGAGGAGCTGGAAAAAGCCGACCTACAGCCTGACGAACAATCCGAAATAGAACAGAAAATCAAGGAGTTATCATCCGCCGAAAGCATCAAGAGCCATCTCTACAATGCCACAAGGATCCTGTCGGAGCAGGAGGATGACAATATACTATATAGGTTGAAAATGCTGCAGCAGGAATGCCGCCCGTTGGAAAGCGTGGGCGCGGAATACGCCGCCTTCGGCCGACGCATCGACGACCTGCTGACCGAAACGCAGGACCTCGCCTACGAGATGTCGCGGAAAAACGACACCGTGGAGGTGAACCCCGCCCTTACCGACCAGCTCAACGAACGCCTCGACCTTCTCTTCTCGCTGCAGAACAAATACCGCGCCGAGGACAACAGGGCGTTGCTTCAGCTTCTCGCCAACCTGCAACAGGAGGTGGCGAACTATTCCGACAACAAGGAGCAACTCGCCGAGGCTGAGGCCGAAGTGCAGAACTTGGAGGCCGAAGTGCGCCGACAGGCCGCACGGCTTTCCGCTTCCCGCAAGGAGGCTGCGCCCGCCCTCGTCAACGCCATGGAGGAGCGACTGCATCGCCTCGGCATGTCCGGAAGCCGATTCGCCGTCACCCTCGACGACAGCGGCGAGCCGCGCGACAACGGCATCGACACGGCCACCTTCCTGTTCAGCGCCAACGCCGGCGTTGCCCCCGCCGACATCGCCAAGATCGCTTCCGGCGGCGAAATGTCGCGTATCATGCTCTGCCTCAAGTCCATCATCACCGATTCCATGTACCTGCCCACCATCATCTTCGATGAAATCGACACCGGCATTTCCGGCGAGACAGCCTCGAAGGCGGGCCAGATGATGCGGCTGCTGGCCGACCGCCACCAGGTCATCGCCATCACCCATTTGCCGCAGATTGCCGCCTGCGGCACCCAGCACCTCCTCGTCTATAAGCAAACGACGGAAAACCGCACCTCCACAAACATCAAAACCCTCTCCATGCCCGAACGCGAGGAGATGATCGCCACCATGATGAGCGGCGAAAGCCGTACGGAATCGGCCATACTCACCGCCCGCGAAATGTTGAAATCAATGCAACCAACCCAATAATAAATAAGATACCGATGAAAAAGACGATTCTTATATTTTTTATAATAATTCTTGGCCTCAGTGCTTACCCGCAAGGCCGACGCGCGACCCCCGAACGGAAGTTCATCTACATGACCTCCGTGGGCTATGCCACTGGCCTGGGACAAATTGAGCTCGAAACCAAAACCGTCCAGAACAAAAACTTCAACATCTCCGTCAACCAATTGCTTGGTTACCAGTTCAATCCCTACTTCCAGATGGGGTTAGTGGCCGGCTTCGACTTCTGGCGCTACACCGCCTTCATTCCCGTGGCCCTTAACCTCACCGTCAACTTCACCGACACCAAGATCCAACCCCTTTTCTACGCCAACATGGGCTACAGCTTCAAGTGGTACGTGTCGTCGTCACCCGAGAAGATGGACCGTGTGATCCACGGTACCAAGACCGGACCGATGGGCGAGGCGGGCCTCGGCATACGTCTCAACCTCACTGACCGCCTCTCCATCATCATCGCCGCCTGCTACAAAAACCAATACACCGACATCCGCTACACCATCCCCAAACCCGACGAACAAGACTTCTCCGCCTACTCCACCAACGCCCGGAAAGACGCACTCTACCACTTCGCCGGCGTGAAACTCGGAATCATGTATTAGCGGGCGATGACTAATGACTAATGACTAATGACTAATGACTAATGACTAATGACTAATGACTAATGACTAATGACTATGACTAATGACTATGACTAATGACTATGACTAATGACTATGACTAATGACTATAACTATGACTAATGACTATGACTATAACCTGAAATTCTTTCTTAAATGAAACAACAAGAAAACCTTACATACACCGCTGCTTTTGAGGAGCTGAAGGAAATCGTGGACCAGTTGGAGAACGACAGCATCAGTGTGGATGAGCTGACCGAGAAGATGAAACGTGCTACGGCGTTGATGAAGATCTGCCGCGACAAGCTGACCAAAACCGAGGAGGAAGTCAATAAGACCATCGCCGAACTGTCGTAATGTCCACCTTCGAGCTCATAGAACCCGCCATCGAGGAGTACTGCGAGGCGCACACGACAGCGGAGACAGAACTGCTCCACCGTCTGTACCGCGAGACACACCTGCAGACCCTCAACCCGCGCATGGCCTCCGGTCAGCTGCAGGGCGAGTTTCTGTCGCTCGTCTCCCGGATGCTGCGGCCGCGCCGGATCCTCGAAATCGGCACTTTCACAGGCTACTCCGCCATCCGCCTGGCTGAAGGGCTCACCGATGACGGCATACTGCACACCATCGAAATCAACGAAGAGTACGAGGAGCGTATTCGCCGCTATTTCGCGGAATGCCCCGACAACCAAAAGCTCCGCCTCCACATCGGGGATGCCAAGACTATCGTGCCTTCGCTCGGCGACCGCTGGGACCTGGTGTTCATCGATGCCGAGAAAACCGACTACGACGAATACTACGAAATCGTGTTCCCACAAGTCCGAGAACACGGCTTCATACTGATAGACAATACGTTGTGGAACAGCAAAGTGGTTCACGAAGTGCGTGGGAACGACAAAGACACGCAGGCCGTCATGGCCTTCAACGACAAAGTGCAACAAGACTCCCGTGTGCGCAACCTGCTGCTGCCCTTCCGCGACGGCATCATGATGATTCAGAAACTGACCCAATGAGAATAGACATACTGACCCTTTTCCCCGAAATGTTCCCCGGCGTGTTCGGCAGCTCGATCCTGAAACGCGCCGTGGAGAAGCAGTACCTGGAAGTGCACGTCCACAACATCCGCGACTACACCTACGACAAACACCACCGCGCCGACGATTACCCGTTCGGGGGCGGCGCAGGCATGGTGATGATGGTGGAGCCCATCGCGCGGTGCATCGAGCAGCTGAAGAGCGAGCGCGAGTACGACGGCGTCTTCCTCATGGCCCCCGACGGGGTCACCTTCAACCAACAGATTGCCAATGAGCTTTCGCTGAAACAGAACCTCATCTTGCTGTGCGGCCACTACAAGGGGGTGGACGAGCGTGTGCGCGAGCTGTTTGTCACCGGCGAACTCAGCATCGGCGACTATGTGCTTTCTGGCGGCGAGCTGGCGGCCATGGTAATCACCGACGCCATCGCGCGGGTGATTCCCGGCGTCATCAACGACGGGGCCTCCGCCCTCTCCGACTCCTTCCAGGACAACCTGCTCTCCGCTCCGGTCTATACCCGCCCGGCCGACTTCCGCGGCCACCGCGTGCCCGACGTGCTGCTCTCCGGCAATCCCAAGCTCATCGACGAGTGGCGCATGGACCAGCAACTCACCCGAACCCGCGAACGACGCCCCGACCTGCTCGACCATGAATAAATTCACCGCATACTGCCAGTCTCTCCGAACAGACGACAAGCTCTTCAACGCCAGCTTCCTGCTCATGATTCCCATGGTGGCGTTGCTGCCCTTCACCACCTACTTCATGTGGCCCATCGGAATCCTGCTGATGTTGCTGTGGATTGCGCAAGGGCACTGGCGCGAGAAATGGGCGAACTTTAAGGCCAACGACGGCATCCCCTACGGCATCTTCCTGCTCGGCATCTGTCTCATCCCTCTGCTGGGGCTCCTCAACTCCACCCACCAAAACTATGCCTGGCGCACCGTGGAATGCTACTTCTGGTTCCTCATCGCCCCGACCATCCTCCTGACCATATCTCGTAACTTACTGACAAAAAAACATATACATCTACTCCTCGCCCTATTCACCGCAAGCACCCTGCTGCACATCCTGATTCTATTCGGCCACGGCCTCTACCAATTCGCCACCACCGGCGACAACACCTACCTCTACTACTCCTCCTTCTCCTTCCTGCGGCATCCCACCTACGTGGCCCTCTACACCACTTTCGCATACGTCCTCATCCTTGTCTATCTCATCGACCACCACGACACGACCACCCCTTTGCAAAAAATCACCCTCTACATCGTCGATGCGGTTCTGCTGGTCGGTGTCTTCTGCCTCTACTCCCGCGCCGGCATCATCACCTTCATCCTCATCCACCTGCCGCTGAGCCTCTACGCGGTCCACAAACGCCGGGCAGACTGGAAAGCCATGCTGTTCGTCATCAGCTTGATTGCAGGCCTTTTCGTGATCCTGATGACCACCGACATCGCGCCGAAAAACCGCTTCACAGAGTCGAAATACACCTTGGAGAAGGACAGCACGAACACCAAGCACAGCGACGTGCGCCTGATCATCTGGCAAGCCTCCTGGGAGGCAGCGGTCGAGAACCTGCCCTTCGGCACCGGCACCGGCGACTGCTTCGACGCCATCCGCGAGAAATACCGCGCCCACGGCTACTGGCGCGATTTCAACCACAATTACAACGCCCACAACCAGTTCCTGCAGGCCTTGGTCACCAACGGCATCCCAGGCATCCTCCTCCTGTTGCTCTACTTCTACACCCCGCTCGGCACCGCCATCAAACACCGCGACATCCTCCTCCTCACCCTCTTCATCCTCCTGGCCGTAAACAGTTGCTTCGAATGCGTCTTCGACCGCCGCTTCGGTGTCGATTTCTTCGCCATCATGATTCCACTGCTAATGGTGAAATGTAGAATTTAGAACTTAGACTTAGACTAAGGACTTAGACTTAGACTTAGACTTAGACTTAGAACCTTGAACCTTAAACTAATAAAATGAAAAGACTACTCATCCTTCTCACCAGTTTCTCGTGTCTTTTCTCCGTTTTTGCGCAGGAGAAGGAGACCTACCTTTACGCGCAGAAAGACACGCACAAGCTATACATGGACGTGTATGTCCCGCAGGTGCAGAACGACCGGAAGGCCTGCCTGTTTTTTGTGTTCGGCGGCGGCTTCATCGGCGGCAAGCGCGACGACAACCAGGTGCAGAAAGTCAAGAAATACTACACCGACCAGGGCTATGTGGTCATCGCCATCGACTACCGCTTGGGAATGCACGGGCAGAAGAACTTCTCGGCCTTGGCCTCCGTCAAGCGGTTCGACCAGTCCATCCAGATGGCGGCGGAAGACCTGATCTCCGCCATCGACTACACCCTGAAGAACCTCTTGGATACGAAAAAATACAAACTCGACCCCAACCATTTCATCCTCATGGGCAGCAGTGCGGGTGCCATCGCGGTGCTGCAGACCGACTATGCACTTTGCAACGGATACTACAACAGCGCCATCCTGCCCGCCAGCTTCCGCCCCGCAGGCGTCATCTCCTACGCGGGCGCCATCTTCTCCCACCACGGAAGACCCAAATACAAACTCCACTCGCCCGCCCCGACCCTCTTCTGCCACGGCACCGACGACAAGCTGGTCATCTACAAGCAGACCAACGTCTTTAACCTGGGCCTCTTCGGCACGAACTCCATCGTCAAAGGGTTTAAGAAAAACGGCTACGGACACCATGTCCGCCGCTACCCCGGCCTCGGACACCAGGTGGCAGGCTTCTACAACGACGAGTTTCCTGTCATCGACCAGTTCATCGAGGAAATCGTCTTCAAAAATCCCAAACTCCAAATCGACGAGACCTACTACAACCCCGACACCAAGCCGATGTGGAACAACTTCCGCGTCCGCGACCTGAAAACCGTCAAGCAATAAAAAAGGAGGTCCGCACGGCCCCCCTGTTGGTTTCAAGTTTCAAGTTTCAAGTTTCAGGTTTCAAGCTAACAGCCAACAGCCAACAGCTTAAGGGTCAAAGTTCAAGGTTCAAGATTCAAGGTTCAAAGTCTAAGTCTAAGTCTAAGTCCTTAGTTTATGTCTAAGTCCTTAGTCTAAGTCTAAGAATTACTTCACCAATGTCACCGAACCGGTGTATTCCTTGTCGTCGCCGTTGAGGTTGACTAAGCGGATGATATAGACATACACGCCTTCGGGGCACATCTGTCCATATTTGTTGCGGCCGTCCCAATAATCGTAAGGGGTATGGGTGCTGTAAATCAAAATACCATTGCGGTCGAAAATCTGCATCGAGTACTGGTCGGGGTCGATGCCCTCGCCGCTCGGGGCAAACGTCTCGTTCACACCGTCGCCATCGGGCGAGAACGCATTCGGGATGTAGAAGAAATACGGCACCTCCACCGACACGCGCGCCTTCACGGAATCGGTGCAGCCCGCCGAATCGGAGGCTGTCAAGGTGATCGTGTAGTAGCCGGAACGCGTGTATTCGTGGGTCGCCACCTCCACGTCCACCATCTCGTTCATGTTGGAGAAGACATCGCCGAAGTTCCACACCAAGTGGTAGCCGGCGGGCGAAAGGTTCGTGCAGGTCACCGTTCCGACACCGTTTTCTACGTAAATCTCCGTGGGATCCGCCATGAACGACGGCGTGGGCAGCGGAATGACCTTCACTGTGAACGTATCCGTGACCTCGCAGTTGCCCTCCATCGTGGCCGTCACCGTGTAGGTGGTGGTCACCTGCGGCGACACCGTAATCGTGGCACCCGACTGCCCGCTGCTCCAATGGAACTCGTTCGACGTGGCGTGCGTAGCCAACAACGTGGAGGACTCGCCGTAGCAGATTTCCGGAGTGCCCGTGATGTCAGGGAGTTCCAACTCGGTGACCTTCACGCGCACCGTGTCCTTGTTGTCGCACCGGTTGTCGAACGTGACCGTCAGCGTGTAGGTGCTCGACTCCGTGGGGTTCACCGTGACGGTCGCCGTGGTGTCGCCCGTGCTCCACAGATAAGACTCCGGCAGAATGTCCGAATATCCCGTGAAAGTGGCCGACAGCGTGGCCGGGTCGTTCGGACAGATGAAATTGTTGCCTGTGGAGGAGGCGAGGTGCACGGTCGGCACCTTCACTAAGATGGTGGTCGTGTCCATATAGGTTCTATGGACACCGGCAGCATCCGTATAACTATACACGGAGATGTATTTCGTGACCGGGGCATCGGGCTTGCTGACGGTGATCATCTTGTCGCGGCTATAGACCGCGCTGTTGGTGTCGTTCACAAACCAGCGAAGCTCACCCTGCTCGTCCAACGGTGTGATCGGGGTGAAGCGCCAAGCCTCATTGTCGGCAGACCAACTGGTCATTCCACGCCCTGGAGCTAAGAGAATCTGCGAAGATGTGGTGTTTTGGAGACCTATAATGCCCTCTCCATGAGAATTGGTCGTGGCACAACATTTTCTATGCTTAATATAGACATCTATAATATTGGTTCCCTCATACAACACCATTTGATAGGTATTGTAATTGTTGTACTGGCTACCCGTACTGGTGCTGGTCAGTCCATATAAACCCACGTTCAAATAATTGAACACGAACGCACGGCAAGGAGGAGCCCCCAACACACCAACACGTACATTACCCATGCCCAATCCATCATTTTTATTGGTATAATATCGACAATCTATGTCCTCATACACGCCATAAACACAGTTTTTGTACACGTATGGGATAGCAGAATAATCCGGTGCTGTAGCTGGAGCATTATACGAAAACGTACAGTAACCCGACTGCGGTGTCATCGAAATCAAGCCGTTTGTGCCAGGATAAACTGTTGTATATTGCTTTCCAAAGAATGTGAACGTGAAAGGAAGCTGAACACCACTCTCCCAGTGATCGTCGGAGCTGGCACCTATAGGGGTTCCCTCATCATACCCGAACAGCATGTTATTCTCATCATACGGAATCTGCTCCACCTTGTAGTCGCTGGTATATTGCCCGGTGGCGATGACACCGGCCCGAAGCATAATGATGGGAATGTCGCAGTCCCACTCAATGGTCTTGGTCTCCGCATTGAAAAGATCGGCGTACATCTCCGCCACATCGTTGGTCACCCCTGGACAGGGGTTGCCGTCCTCGGTCTCGAAGAGTTCCGGCACGCAGGTAATCTCCGCCTTCCAGCCGGCTTTCTGCGTGTCACCCGACTTGCCCCGGTAGATAAACGACAGCGCGTTGCCGGAGGAGAACAGCGTGGGCGGCATATTGTTAGTGGTAGCATCCAACGTGGAGTTGCAAAACTGCCCGATGAGGCGTTTGTTGGGGTCGGCATACTGGCCGTCGTAAATCTCCATCACCCCGTTCACAGAAAATTGGGAAAACTCGCACTTGACGTGCGAACCCACAGGGGAGATAAAGTTGGCGTATATAGGGTTTGCGCCACTGTTTGGGTTGTTCGAGGCGATGTTGCCGTTCGCGCCGCCGGAGTCATAGAACCAAGCATTGCAGGTCACCGCTTGAATGGCACCGGTACCGTCTTCCGTAGGCCAGATACGGTTGTCCGGCGTGACGGAGTAGGCATACACCTGCGCCCGCCAGCCCGCACGCAACCCCAAGATGTCCTCGTCGTCGGAATGGAACACGAAGGTCAACATACGGTCCGACGCATAGATTTCACCGGGATTCTGCACCAAGTTGTAGGCACCGATCAGCGGGGCATCGGTGTTGGGGCCGTCAAAGATGTAGAGCGTGTCGCCCGGACTCATGGCGAATTCGGTGAAGATGATGTACATCAACGTGCCCGACATGTTCGTGCGCAGGGTCATCGTGTCACGCAGGTTCTGGGCAAAATAGCCGTCCGGGTCCTGGTTGTCACCCATGTCGCCTGGAACGCCACCCGGGTCGTAAAAGTCGCGGGGCATATCGTCAATGTCTGCCACCAACGGAGCCGAGCCCATAATAATCGATTGTCCTACAGCAGTTTGGCAAAACAAAGCAACGGCCAATGCCAGCAAAACCGCAACAATATTCTTCTTCATATTCGTAAGTATTTTGTCTTTTAACGAAATCGCCCGTCTGTTGTGGCAAAGAAAATTAACCTTGCAAAGACAAAAATATATTTTTTTCGACATGCGTTTTTTATTTCAAAAAAAGTGTATTTTTGCAGCCGCAAAACAGACGGGGTGTGGCGCAGTTGGTAGCGCGCTACGTTCGGGACGTAGAGGCCGGAAGTTCGAGTCTTCTCACCCCGACTCAAAAAAGGCCTGAGGCATCCGCCCCAGGCCTTAATCTTTCTAATCCCCCTAATCTTACTAAACGTTCTCAACCTTCAACCGCACATAATGTATCGTCTTCCCCTCCTCTAACCATTTCCGCTCGTAGAACGTCTGCACCTCCGTGAGCAGCGGGTCCGCGCCGCCGGCATACACGTCGGGGATGTTCTCCAAAACGTTCCAACGCTCCTTTTCCGCCGTTTCAAGGAGATATTCATACAAGAAGTCGCTGTCGGACTTCAGATGCAAAAGACCGCCGTTTGCGGGCCAAATCGGGCGGTAGTAGTCGTTCACAAAATGAGGTCCCACCAAGCGCTTCCGTTCCTTTTTGATCTGCGGGTCCGGGAACGTCACCCAAATCTCATCCACCTCGCCCGGCCCGAAATAGAGCCCGATGTGGTCGATGGTGATGCGCAGGAACGCCACGTTCGACAACCCCTGCTCCAGCGCGTCCTTGCAGCCCCGCCACAAACGCGCCCCTTTCCGGTCGATGCCAATGTAGTTGCGCTCCGGAAAACGCTTCGCCATCGCAACCGTATATTCCCCCTTGCCACAACCCAACTCCAGCACAATCGGCCGGTCATTGTGGAAATAATCCTCCCGCCAACGCCCCCGCAACGGGAACGCCTCCCCTATCCTGTCATACTCCGTATGCTGGAACAAATTCCCAAATGTCGCATTCTCCGCGAACCTCTCTAACTTATGCTTTGCCATCTTTTTTAATTGAAAGTTGAAAATTAATCCACTAAACTTACTAAACCCACTAAACCACTAAACCTACTAAACCTACTAAACCACTAACCCACTAACCCCACTAACCGAAAATACACCCCCTCCTTCGCCATCAGCTCCTCATGCGTGCCCTGCTCCACAATCCGGCCGCCGTCCATCACGCAGATGCGGTCGGCATGGCGCACGGTCGATAAGCGGTGCGCAATCACCACCACCGTGCGCTGCTTCGACAACGCCTCGACGGACTGCTGCACCAACCGCTCCGACTCCGTGTCCATGGCGGAGGTGGCCTCGTCCAACACTAACACCGGCGCTTTCCGCAGTACCGCCCGCGCGATGCTCACACGCTGCCGCTGACCGCCGGAGAGCGAAAGCCCACGGTCGCCCACCATATACTGGAAACCGTCCGGCAGCGACATAACGAAATCGTAGATGTTGGCCGCTTTCGCCGCCGCCACCACCTCCTCCATCGTGGCATCGCAACCCAACGTGATATTCCGGTAGATGGTGTCGTGGAACAGCATCACATCCTGCGAAACAAGCGCAAAGAGGCTCCTGTAGTCGCGCGTGCGGTAGCCACGAACATCCACCCCATCCAAAAGGATTCTGCCGGAAGTGGGCTCGTAAAAACGCATCAGCAGGTCGGCGAGCGTCGTCTTCCCCGCTCCCGAAGCTCCAACAAACGCCACCGTCTCCCCTTTCCGAATCGTCAGATCGACATGCTGCAAGACCGCCGTTTCATCGTATGCAAACGAAACATCCTCGAACACGACGCTCTCCCGGAAATCCGACAATGCCTGCGCTCCGTCCGCCTCCTCCACGTTGTCCTCGACAGCAAGGAAGGCATGGATACGGTCAAGGGCCGCCTCGCCGCGCTTGTAGTCGGCGAAAGCGGAGGAGATGTTCGACACCGGCGTGATGATCTGCGTGAAAAGGGCAATGTAGGTGATGAACAACTCCGCCGACAAACCCGAACGGTCCGACAACACCAGCGTGCCGCCAATCACCAAAACCACCATCACGGACGCCACTCCGAGGAACTCGCTCAACGGATTAGCCAAATAGCTCTGCCGATAAACTCGCTTCTGATGGCTGTGGAACTGCTGGTTCAACTCCGAAAAACGCTGATAGGCGTGTTCCTGCGCGTTGAAGCCGTAAATCACCCGCAGCCCCGACAACGTCTCCTCCACATGCGAAAGCAGCACCCCCAACCGCTGACGGTAAGTTTTGGAGGAGCGCTTCAACAGGTGGGAAAGAAAACCGATAACCAAAAACGAGACCGGCATCAGCAGAACAGCCCAAAGGGACAGCTGGTAGTCAATATAGAAAAGAAAGCCCAAGTAACAAAGCAACGCAATCGGGTCGGTAAGGAATTTCTGAATCGAAGCCAAAACCGTGTACTCCACCTCCTGGGCATCGTTCACGGCACGGGTCACTGCATCGCCGCGACTCTCCTTCGTGAAATAGCCCAACGGCAGCGAAATCATCTTGTCGTACAACCGGTTGCGCAACGAATAGAGAAAATCACTGCGCACATGCCCCATAATCCACTGCGAAGCATAATACGACAGATTACGCAGCAGAAAGAGCCCCGCAGCGGCCAAAATGAGCGCCACAACGGAATGCCCCGCACTGTCGAGCGGCAGCACCTTGGAAAGCACACCCACCATATAGGCCGACAAGGTGCTCAACCCCTCCAACGTCCCTCTGAACAAGAGCTTCACAAACGGCTCAATCATCAAGAAAGTGAAGATCGTGAGCACAACATACAGCCCGTTCAACAGAAACATCCCTGCCAAACGCCCCGCATAGCGCTTCATGAAATCACTTACAAAACCCCGACGCATCGTTGACTTAGACAATAACTGATGACTATAACTAATGACTATAACTAATAACTATAACTTTGAACTCTGAACTAAACAAAAAAGGAGTTGCACGCTGTGTGCGCACAACTCCTTTGCTTTATTCAGTTATCTGACTATCGGGCTAAGACAGTGACGATAACCTTCTTCGTGACGACAGCGTCGTTCGTGCGGACCGACAAGATGTAGGAACCGACGGACAGGCTGTTCACATCGAACTCGAAGTAGTAGTTATCATTGTCAACGAAGGTCTTGCCAGTATAGACGTTCTTACCATTCAGATTGGTCAGCGTGACCGTAGCCTCACCGGCCATGTTGTGGACGCGAGCCTTGAGGGTCGTGGTGACAGCGGGAGCCGGGTTCGGCCAAACTTCCATGTCAGGAGCAACCGTGGTCTCGTCAACAACGAGGGCAGGAGCAACTTCAGGAGTAACAGACTCGTTAGGAGTAGTGTTCGGGATATCTGTACCCGTAACAGCGATATGGACAGAATCCTTGGCAAGGAGAGTCAGATTACCCATGAAAGCGTTCTGGCCACCGAGGTGCATCGTCGTGTCGGAACCGTCAGAAGCAGCACCTTCAGCGAGATACAGATGTTCGAAGTCATCGGGATGGTCAGTAGCATACAGTCTATAGACAATCTTGTAGTCACCATGCAGTCTGAACGGAACGATGGTCTTCGTCACAGGACGGTTAGCGAGGAAGTGCATCCACAAATCGTCGTAAACGTTCGTGTTCGACAAACCGAGGTTCGTGTTCGGGAAGTGGTTACCGGCAGTAGCGACAGACGGGTTGGCAATAGCATAGTTGTAGTAAGAAGTGTTGCCATTGGCAGAACCGTCACCATTTTGCCAGTTGAAAGCATTGGAAGTGACATACGGGAAGACGTGACCATAAACATTGGTATAGTTCTGAGTCATAAGGTACTCACCGATATGATTGTTAGAAATCAACGTGTAGTCGGTGGCATCCTCACCCTTGTAGTAGATATCATACTCAACATAGACCAACTTGTCGGGATCGTAGCACTCGTTGCCAACCATCCAGGTGTAGGTCAGACCCGTACCCGTGGTGGATTCATACTCATGCGTCTCCTCGCCTGCGGCATTCGTGAAGATGAACTCAGGCATATCCGTCACTCTCACGGAAGCACCCGTCTCGGTAGTACCCTTACAGCCGTTGCCGTCGGTAACCGTGACCGTAGCCGTGGTGAATTCAACACCGTCAGCATAGACATCGACAGAAACCGTGTTGCTATTGGTCGGCATGGTGGCAGGAACCACATTGTCGAAGTTGCCAGTGAAGCTGTAGCTGTAATCAACATAGCCAGGAGTAGCCGTGAAGGTGACATTCTCACCGTCACAAGCCTTGGCAGGACCCGTGATCGTAGGAACAGGCAGCGTGTCGATGACAAGCGTCAGCATCTTGGTAACACTACCGCAAGCTTGGTCATTATCATTGAGCGTGACAACCAACTTCTTGCCATTGTACTCTGCAGAAGTAAGAACCGTGTTGAAGTCGAAAGCAACGTCATTGACGGTCCAGACAGTGTCATACTTGTCAGCATTGCCGTGG
>Ga0310697_10003559_pt1 | contig 15717 bp, 13 predicted proteins | sample 172DNAGHGlowgp2_FD_203883 | JGI IMG/M metagenome (GOLD analysis project Ga0310697, IMG submission 203883) | Sheep rumen microbial communities from Palmerston North, Manawatu-Wanganui, New Zealand - 1728 DNA GHGlow gp2 (v2) (version 2) | ecosystem: Host-associated > Mammals > Digestive system >... | reverse complement strand
GCTCTTGTTCACCAGCATAGCTAGCCCCCTCCAGAAGGAAGGAGAGCCTCTTGACCTCTCTGGTGCCATCCTTTCCGCACAGTATACGGACGGGACTGTAAGACCCGTGGACGCTTCCAGCGCAGTTTTCTCCCCCGCCGAAGGAACAATCCTAGGTCATATGGAAACGCTCCCCATACAGGCTCGGTGGACGAATCCGGAGACGGGTTCTCAATACTACGCCCAGTACACTCTCAACATTGACATGGTTGACATGCTGTATTTCACCCACGGCCCGAACAAAACGGACTACGCCGACGGCGAGCCGCTGGATCTGACGGGCGTTACCGTTGCTCTGAAGTATAAGACCTCAGGCGACATTATCACAGTCACCGATCTCTGTACCTTCTACCCGCCTGACGGGACGATCATGCACTCGTATGGGGCGGCGCTCCATGCGACTTATCCGATGCCGGGCGGTGGCCAGTGCTATGCGGAGACGCTACTGAATGTCGAACAATTCACTATTCCAATTGATGTGATTGGCCAGCTCATCGGCGAATCCCTCGGCCTTGTGTTCACCGCAGATCTCCCGTCCAACTTTTGGGACGGCTTCTATCCTCAGGACGTGCCGTATATCCCCGCCGATGGCGATTATTATCTGTCCGAGGCTTACTACAATAGCATTCTGGACTATCTGAATAAAAAGGGCGCTTTTGCCGAATATGAAATTCCGGATTCTGACCAGTACGCCAACATCCCGTATATGATCATTCCAGCGGGGAGCTATTACTCAGCGGACGGAAAGAACGCTATCATTGCGACGGCAGATATCTACGTCATTGCAACGATGATGAAGAAAAACGGCCTGCCTGAGACGCTGCCAAGCCCGAGCTGTGTGGATTACCCGTACACAAATCTGTACGCATACAACCAGATCCATGTACTGACATTTACGCTCAATGCCTCCGACTATATCCGTTGTGATCCGGGACTGAAGGGTGGATATAACTCGGCGACCTCCGGCATTTGCCGAAAGATGGCTGGACTTGGTTTGCCGGACGTGGATGATGATACCATGTACACGAACTATGAGACGTTTCCAAGTGACAACATCGTCAATATCCCCGGCATACTTTCACTGCCCTGGTGCTGGTATGACGAGGTGCCGCATAACCTCGCCACGCTCAAAGCCATCGTCCAGGGCGGGCATGCATCTGCCGGCAGCACGGGAATTGAACACAGCGGGAGAGTTCCGTATTTCACCTATTCACAGGGTTCGCTGTACGAAGAAGTCCGGGAGCAATTCCCGGAGCTGTTTGACACCAACGTCACCTACGGAGATACAACGTATGTGAAGGTAAAGTCCTAAGGGGGGTGAGAGTTATTTCACTACGATTATTTCAAAGACAGGCCCGCCTTGTGGTCTTCGGCTACAACGCCGTCACGAGCAAAATAGACTGGGTGCGGAGCCCTAACAGTCCGCAGTACGCAGGGACGCCGCTGACGCTCACCGGAGGCCAAGTGATGGCCTTCTACAAGGATGGCACAGCCTCAGACATTACCGACTCCTGTGGCTATGAGCCGGATGAAGGCGCTCCGCTGAACTATGCAGGGGAGTTTTCGATCAGTGCCCGCTACACCGACCATGCGGGAAATTTGTTTACTGCTGATACGCAGATCATAGTTGCAGATGTGGAAAGGCTGGTTTTCAACCGCCTTGATTATGAGACCCAGAGCGAATACGACCCTCTCAATCTATGCGGGGCGTCCTTGACCGCGGTGTACACGGACGGGACGACAAGGCCCGTGGACGCATCCAGCGTGATCTTTTCCCCCGCCGAAGGAACAACCATTGGCCATATGAACCCGATTTCCATCCAGGCGCGGTGGCGCAACCCCGCTACAGGGCGAGAATACTATGCGACGCATGAAATCGGCGTCGAGCTGTACAACAGCCCGGAACAGGTGACCTTCACCAGTCTGGATCATGCCCAGCAGAAGGAGGGCGATCCGCTGGATTTGTCAGGGGCTGTCATTACGGCGGTGTTTCCCGATGGAAGAACAAGGCCCATTGATCTCGCGGAGGTAACCTTTGAACCAGGAGCTGGAACCATCATCGGCCATTATGAAACGCTTCCCATCCGCGCATACTGGCGCGATCCCAATACACAGCGAGAATATTACGCTCAGTACCAGCTCTCTGTTATAACTCTTCCCGAGATAACGGCGATTGCCGGCCAACACCTCAGCGCGGGACAAGCCGTGTATCTTCGTTCAAGTTACGTGGATACGGGTAGTTCCTTCGGAAACAACGCAAGCGCCGGCGTGAGTCAAAACGGCGATTCAATGTATGTCGGGGTATCCATGTCCGGGAATTTCTTCGGTACTCAGGTCGCCGCCTATCGCTTCAGCGACTCCGGCTGGCCTGTAAGGGAAGATACGTTCCCATTTGCAGATAAGCCGACGCTGCCGTCGGGCTGGAAAACAGGCGGTACGACAAACGCAACCTTTGATACGTCACGTTTCCTTGGTATTTTCGGATGCTACAAGGCAGGGTCAAATCTATACAACTCCTCCGCAAAGACGGATCTGATCGGATTCCTCATTGTGGATAAGGATAGTTGCTCGGCCGTGACCGATGCCCCCCAAATTCCAAACAACGGACCATTAACCGGGTGGAACTATTTGCAGAAGGTGGCAAAGCCGTCGGGTAATTCAACCTACGCTGCGGTGCTATGCCGGAATACGAGCGGCGCTGACAAGGCCCTCGTTATTGACTGCCTTTCCGGCGGAAGCAGCTACTCGGACACGGCGAAGATTATAGACCTGGGCGACACGACAGACCAAAGCTATACCTACTACTGCACCGGGCCAGATGAAGTGTATATTGCCGCTTACACAAACAACAGCGGTACTCCTGTGATTAAGAGGGCTTCATTGTCCGGCGGCGCGGTCGAAGATGTCTTCACGGTCAATAACGGGGACTCCTATCAGGCTGAGCTTGTTTTCCTTGATGATTCGAGGGTTGGTATCTGCAACAAGACGAAGTGTAGCTTTGATATCTTCGATCTGTCCGGGGAACTCGTAGAACGCATACAAGCCGAGAGCAGTTTCAGCAACCCAATACGTCCGTACTACAACAGCGCGGATCAAACGGTGTCTTACGCTTGTAATAACAGCTATGTCCTGCGGTTTGACCTGAGAGAAAAAACAGGCAGGTCTATCCTGAGCGCGAGTTATGCACAGCAAGTAAGCGCATCCGATGCTTTTGTCCTCGTATATGGAAGTAAGAGCACGTCCTTTGAGCAGTATCTCTACAAGAAGATATATCGTGCGTTTCCGGCAGGGGAGTCAACCCCTTCGCAGGGCTACGCGCTCTATGAGGCGAACAGCGGGGAAACAATCCGTATCGTAGTTACAGAGACAGGGGAGTAGGAGGGACGCATTATGTCAACCAGAACGAGAAACTATAACCTGATCAAGCCGGACGGAGAAGACCTGGTCAGAATTGAAGATCTGAATGACAATTTTGACGTCATTGATAGCCAAATTCGGGCAAACGCTGATGGACTGACCAGGAAGCAAGATAAGCTGACGATTGATGGTGCACCGACACAGGGGAGCAATAATCCAGTCACCTCTGGCGGCATACACGCTTCGCTTGCGCAAAAGCAGGACAAGCTTACATTTGATAGTGCACCGACGGCTGGGAGCAGTAATCCGGTTACCAGCGGAGGGGTAAATGCCGCCCTTGCTAATAAACAGAACGCCCTGACATTTGATAACGTCCCAGCTGCGGGCAGCAATAACGTAGTCAAAAGCGGGGGTGTGTACAGCGCCCTACAGGGGAAGCAAAACACGCTGACGTTTGATAACGAGCCCACGGCTGGAAGCTCAAACCCCGTCACAAGTGGTGGCATCCACGCCGCCCTCGCGGGCAAGCAATCCGACCTCACGCAGGTGCCCGTCGTTACCTCTCTCCAGGAGACGGATTTCCTTTTCTTAGAACGTGCAGGAGCTATCTATAAAATCCGTGCGTCCGCAGTGATCATCCCGTCGGGAGATACCGGCGACGTCGTGGAAACGGAGAGCGGCGATACGCTGCTCACAGAGGATGGACAAGAAATCCTGATTGATACGGGAGGGGATTATTCAGATGCCGTCACGACAGAATCCGGAGAGCAACTGCTCACGGAAGGAAATGAAATAATCAATATCGATTAAGGAGGAAAAAACCATGGGTGTAAAAATCAGCGAACTGCCCGCCGCGTCGTCGGCAAACAATAACGACAGCCTGATTCTGAACCACGGGGGCGCGACCCGCCGGATCACGCTGGAAAACCTGATTCAAGCCGGCAAGATCGCGGCACAATTGCTGTCGGATGCAGATCTGGAGGCATATCTGGACTTCTACGTATCTGAGAGTCAGCTGAGCGATGTGCTCTCCGACTACCTGTCTGAAAGCGATATGAGCAGCTATGTGACCATGTCGTACCTCAGCGAAGCGATAGGCAACTATGTGAGCGAGGCGCTCGGCGACGTTGTGACCTCCTCGTACCTTAGCGAGGAGCTGGCACATTTTGTGTCTTCGGCCTACCTGAGTGAAGCACTTGCTGATTATCTGTCGGAATCTGACTTGGACGATTATGTGTCGTCAGATGCCTTGAGTGAAACTCTCAGCGATTATGTTTCTATCAGTGGGTTGAGTGACGCTCTAAGCGACTATGTGACAAGCTCCGCAATGCAGGACTACCTGCGCGACGGGAACTACGTGACGGACGAAAGCCTTTCCGGCTATCTGTCAAATCCTGACATCGAGCCCTACCTGAGTGAGGGACTCGCGGGGCTTTCACATTTGCTCTCCGCAGCCGACCTGGATGAAGCGGGCTATGTTTCCAGCTCCAGCTTTGCAGCCGCTTTGGAAGCGTATCTCTCCGAATACGGCGGCCAGACGATCTTCGACGCAATTTCACAGTATATTAACCAATAAAAAAGGAGACGCAAGATGAAACTGCAGCTGCTTATTCCCCAATTCAACGAGACCGATGAGGTCATGCGCCCGATGCTGGAGAGCATCGCAATCCAGCAGGGCGTGGATTTGAAAAACGATATAGAAGTGATCATCGGCAATGACGGATCAGATTGTAAGCTGTCAGAGGGGCTCCTCGGAAGATTCTCGTTCCCCATCAGGTATTTCTTCTTCGATCATACGGGCCTGCCGGGGACAAGAGGAAAACTGTTCGACCTTTCAACGGCGGACTACGTCATGTTCTGTGACGCGGACGATATGTTCCTGACGAACACCGCCCTGTACACGATCTTCGCTTTTCTGGAGAAAGGCTGCGATGCTCTTGTGGTCGATTTCATGGAAGAGGTCATCGACCGGAAGACGGGACGGTCGCTGTTTTTTCCACACAAGAAGGACAGCACCTTTGTCCACGGGAAGATCTATCGCAGGCAGTTCCTTCTGGATAACGGCATCGTCTGGCACCCTGACGTGAAATGCCATGAGGACAGCGGCTATAACTGCCTGGCTCTGAAGGTGGCGAAGGACGTGAAGTACTGTGAGGCCCCGCTGTATCTCTGGAAATGGCGCGAGGGCTCCATCTGCCGCAAAGACCCTCTGTATGTCCCAAAAACTTATACCCGCATGATCTACTCCAATAGCTGGCTCGTCAAAGACTTTCTTGAGCGCGGGATGGTGGAAGAGGCCAGGTACTACACGACCATTCTCATCTATGGGACGTACTTCATGCTCAACAAACCCGTCTGGCTTGATCCGATGAACGCGAAGTACCGCTATGAGACGGAGAAGTGCCTCCAGGAGTATTACAGGAAGCATCGTGATCTGTTCTTATCGGTTGATCCGAAGGTACGCAACCACATCATCGCCGGCACAAAGCGGCGCGTGCTGAAAGAGGGCGTCCTGCTGGAAAAGTTCACCTTTGACGACTGGATCAGGCATTTAGAGGCTCTTTGAGCAGGGGAGGTGATAAAGACGACCTTATATGAAATCATGAGCAAAATGAGCCCGGGGTATGTGACCATCGGCATTGTAGTCCTTCTGTCTCTGATAGAGATCAGCCCGTTGAAGCTAAACCCGTGGGACCGCCTTCTCGGATGGATCGGGAGCAAGCTGAATAGCAAAACGGAGAAACGCCTTGCAGCCGTAGAAAAGCAGCTGCGCAGCATGTGGATAAACGACCACAGGCACTGTATCCTTACCTTCGCGCGCGAGGCGAGGGCAGCCATCGCTCATTCGGCTGACGAGTGGACGAACGTCCTGAATATAGCCGAGGAGTATGAGAAGTATGTAGACGCAAACGGCATTACCAACGGCATCATAACACAGGACACCGCGTATATCCGCAATCTTTATCAGGAACTCAGCCGTGATCATCGGATATGACCGGATTATATCAAATCCGGCCGAGGTTTTCCACATCATCTAAAGAGACATTTGAATCATGATATGCGCCATCCGGGCGTAAAACGGAGAAGGAGAAGGTTTTTATGAACAAAATCGATTGGACCCGTAAGCTGACCAGCAGGAAGTTCTGGCTGTCTATCGCGTCCTTTGTCGCCATGCTGCTCGTGGCGCTGGGGCAGAGCGAGACGACCGCAACCCAGATCACGTCCCTGATTATGGCAGGGGCAACGGTGATCGGCTACGTGATCGGCGAGGGACTGGCGGATGCAAGCAACGCCTCTAACAATACGCCGGAGGACTGAGGACGGGGAGTAATTTCCCCGTTCTTTCTTCATCAAAAAAGCACGACCGAGAGTCGTGTGTGAATCGGGAGGAACAAAAATGCTTTACACAGTTATGAAAGACGGCGCAGCTCTGAAAGAGCTGAAAACACTCACGGCGGCGAAGAAGCTGGCAGATGCGGAGGGCGCAGAAGTATACGCGGAAGGGGAGTGTGTGTATCGACCCGCGACCACTGCTCCCGGTGATGAAGGGGCAACCCCTACTGTAGAGGAGCCGCCCACAGAGAAAGCTGGTGCGGAAGCCGTGGCGTACCGCCTCACCCACCTCATGAACATGAGAAGCGCCCCGTCTATGGAGGCGCAGAAGGTCGGTGTGCTGCCGGCGGGGACGGTAGTCCAGGTCAAGGCGGTCGAAAACGATTGGCTGCATCTCACCGACGGCACCTTCATCCTCTATCAGGGCGGGACGTTTGCAGAGAAGGCGGACTGATTTGTTCGCTTTCCACCGTGTTTTGACCGAATCTTTGTTCGTTTTATACCCGTCGGGTTCCGACCTTTTTTTTCTTGCTATATGTGCGACAGTACGGTAATGTAGCATTGAAATTAAAGAGAAGGGCAGGGGCCGACATGAAAAACACCATCATACGGGAAAACCTTTCCATTGAGGACGCGAAGAACGTAGCCGAGGAGCTGAAGGTTTACGGCTACAAGGTCGAGATCACCGGCGAAGGCAAGCACAGAACCGTGACCGCGACGAAGGAGAATGCAAAATGACCACATTTGAATTCTTCAAAGCCCAACTGGATGAAGCTGTAGCAGCCGGCTATACAGCCCGCATCAACCCGGAGATTAAGCCCGGCTCTTTCAAATGGGTCAAGGTGTGCGCTGACTGGTTCTTCGGCGGCGCATGGGACTACCAGATGAAGGACGTGACCGACATTGCTGAGATGAGAGAGAAGGGCTTTTTGAAGGTCATGGAGTACAGCAACTGGCGAGCGCGGCAGCTCGGGCAGACCAGGAAGATCGCCCTGACAAACAAGGGCCTCCGGGAATTCTACAAGACTATGATAAAGGGATAAGCATAAAGAGGGGAACAGAGCATCGGCTACGGTCGGTGCTTTTTTACTGCCCATTTTGTTGGGCGGGGGAGGAAATATGAAATACAACGAGCACAACAGGCCTTTGGTGTGTATGATGACGCAGAGCACCTGCTACAGGGGGACACGGAAGTTCACGCCAAAAGGCATCCTGTGGCATAGCACCGGGGCAAACAACCCGACGTTGAAGCGTTATGTCCAGCCGGATGATGGCGACCCAAACAGGGTGAAGCTACTTGCTTTGCTGGGGCGCAATCCTAACGGCAACGATTGGAACCACGCCGCTGTCCAGGCTGGCCTGAATTTCTGGATCGGCAGACTGGCTGATGGCACTGTGGCCGCCGTCCAGACCATGCCCTGGGACTACAGACCGTGGGGCTGCGGATCGGGCAGCAGAGGCAGCGGCAATGATGTGTATATCCAATTTGAGATATGCGAGGATGGGTTGAGCGAAAAGTCGTATTTTGACGCTTGCTATGCTGAAGCCTGTGAAATGACCGCCTATCTCTGCAAAATGTTCAACATTGATCCGCAGGGAACTTTCACCTATAACGGCTTGACACTCCTCACGATCACGGATCATGCCGGAAGCTGTGCGCTCGGCATCGGCACAAACCACGGCGACGTTCAACATTGGTCCCGCAGATACGGCAAGACCATGGAAAACGTGCGTGAGGACGTGGCTGCGCTGTTGAGCGGCAACACGCCCGCCTCCACGCCAGATGCGACAAGTGCCCTTAAACAGGGCGACCAGGGCGATGCCGTCAAAACGATGCAGATCATGCTCAATGCATGCGGCTTCAACTGTGGCGAGGCGGACGGCGACTTCGGAAGAAATACACTCGCTGCCCTGCTTGCTTTCCAGACCGTTTATGGTCTTACGCCGGATGGTGTGTATAGCGCAGACTGTAAGAGCGCTCTTGAGTCCGCTTATGCGGCGCTGCCCAATATTATGGAGACAGCAAAAGCCATCTGGGATCGCCTCTATGCCGCCATAGGCAACGCCAACGGTGTGGCCGGGGCCATGGGCAACTTCTGGAAGGAAAGCAATCTCCGGGCGAATAATCTCCAGAACAGTGCGGAGCGAAAGCTCGGTATGACGGATGAGGAGTATACAGAGGCTGTGGACAGTGGGGCCTATACCGACTTTGTCCACGATAAGGCGGGCTACGGGCTCTACCAAGCCACCCATGAGGCGATAAAAGGGAGCCTGCTTGCTTTCGCAAAGCAGCTCGGACGATCCATCGGTGACACCGATATGCAGATGGAGCATTTCATCGCTCTCATGAAGACAGAGTTCCCGTACGTTTGGAAAACCCTGACCACGGCAAAGACCGTCCGGGAAGCGAGTGACGCCGTTATGCTCAACTTTGAGCGCCCCGCCGATCAGAGCGAGAAAGCCCAGGAGGAACGCGCCGCCTTCGGTGAGATGTTTTTGAAGAAATATACGCAGGCTGCGCCGGAAAAGCCCACGGGCTGTTACGCCTCCGCTGTCATCGCTGTGGCCATCTCTGAACTTGGCTATAAAGAGAAACGCTCTAATTCGTCCCTTGACGAAAAGGAAGCCAACGCCGGGAGCGCCAACTTCACCAAGTACGCCCGCGATTTTGACGAGAAATGGCCGAACTGGTATAACGGAAAGAAGCAGGGCTTCGCATGGTGTGATCTCGCCCTCGATCATTGGTTCCTGACCGCATACGGCTACGAGAACGCACTGCGTCTGCTCTGTCAGCCGGAGAGAAGCGCCGGGGCGGGCTGCACCTATTCGCTGCGATACTACAGAGAGAAAGGGCAGTTCCACCAGTATGGCCCGAAGCCCGGCGACCAGATCTTCTTCGGCACATCTCTCGATAATGCAACCCATACGGGTCTGGTCGAGAAGGTGGACGGCTCTACCGTCCATACCATCGAGGGGAACACGGGGGATCAGGTAGCCCGCCGCCATTATAGTGTGTACGACAGCTGCATTCTCGGCTATGGGCGGCCGGCGTATGATGAGGAGAAGCCCACAACTGCACCGACTCCCACATCCGCCGCGCAGGAGAAGGTTCAATACTACCGCGTCCGCAAGTCCTGGCCTGAAAAGTCCTCACAGATCGGGGCCTTTACGCGCTTAGAAAACGCCAAGCTGATGGTCGATGCCAATCCCGGCTATGCAGCCTTCAGTGAAGATGGACGGCAAATCTACCCGCCCGTTGATAACGCGCAGTAAGGCAGTGGAATTGTATTTTTAGCCTCTCAGGGATTCGCCGCCCTGAGGGGCTTTTTTTGACCTATTTACCGTAACACAAAAGAATTAACATTGCAAATCTATATTTTAAAAGGAAGAGACCTCATGACCAACCATCAAAAAACCGAGCTGGATCGGATGAGGAGGCAGGGCGCGAACGCCCCTTCTATCGCTGAAAAGCTTGAGCTTCCCCTCGCCACGATCCGCTCTTATATTTACAGACATCCGCTGAAAGAGCAAGAAAACACATGCCCCGCCTGCGGGAAACCAGTTCACACAGAGAATCGAGGGAAGAAAAAGCGCCGTTTCTGCTCCGACGCCTGCCGCATGGCATGGTGGAATAGCCACCCGACAGATGTAAACAAGCAGGCCTTTTATTCTATTACCTGTCAGCACTGTGGAAAGGAATTCATGAGCTATGGGAATAAAAACAGAAAGTATTGCAGCCGGGAGTGCTATAACAACTCACGATCCGCCCAAGACCAGCGTGGGGGAGGTCTCGCCCTATGATGCAGAGAATCTTTTATATTACCACACATCCCTTGGCCTCGTGGAGACTCTTGTCAAGAGGGGAGTGCTGACGCGGGAAGATTTCGCCAGGGCGTGTGTGCTTCTCACGAGGAAATATGGTCTGCCCCTTGATAGTATTTTTGCGGAACAGCCCATTTGAGCGCGCCACCGCAGGGTGGGGAGAAAAGAGAAAAATAGTTCAGAAATAACTTGCTATTCGGCAAAAAGTATGGCTATATAGCAGTAGAAAAAGCCGAAGGAGGAGAAAAGGATGCCCCCAGAAGTTTCAAGAATTGAGTTTGCTCCCCGCCCTGTTCAGCGTATCCGCGTCGCAGCCTACGCCCGTGTATCAAGCGGAAAAGACGCCATGCTGCACTCCCTCTCAGCCCAGGTCAGCCAGTATAGCCAGATGATTCAATCCAACCCCGGCTGGGAATACGCAGGGGTCTACGCCGACGAGGCCAAGACGGGCACACGTCAGGATTCTCGTGAGCAGTTTAACCGACTGTTGGAAGACTGCCGGGCGGGAAAAATTGGCCTAATAATCACAAAATCCATCTCACGCTTTGCAAGGAACACGGTGACGCTTCTCAGCGTTATCCGCGAACTGAAAGCGCTTGGGGTGGATGTTTTTTTCGAGGAACAGAAGTTGCATACCCTCAGTGCGGATGGAGAGCTGATGATCTCAATCCTCGGCAGCTATGCGCAGGAGGAATCGCTCTCGGCGAGTGAAAACCAAAAATGGCGTATCAGGAAGAACTTCTCCGAAGGGAAGCCCTGGGATGCGACAATTCTGGGGTATAGGGTGAAGGATGGGCAGTATGTGATCGAACCTGATGAGGCGGCCATAGTACGGAGAATATACAGTATGTACCTGGAAGGGCGGGGAATGCAGGCAATCTGCAACATCCTGAACGGGGAGGGCGTGGAGACGCGCTTCTCACGATCCTGGCACATTTCATCTGTGCGACACATCTTATCAAATCCGACCTACACAGGCAATCTGATCCTCCAGAAGACCTTCCGCGCTGATCACCTGACGAAAAAGAAGCAAAAGAACGTGGGACAGCTACCGCGCTATGAAATTACAGAAGCGCATGAACCTATCGTTTCTCAGGAGACCTTCGACCGGGTGCAGGAGATCCGTCAGGCCCGCGCGGCGAGGTTTACCAAGCCAGAGAAGTGCTATACAGCGAGATATTTATATTCCGGCCTGATCGTCTGCGCTTGCTGCGGCGCGCATTATCGACGGAAAGTGACGCACACTGGCCCGGTGTGGATGTGTGCGACGTATAACAAGGTAGGAAAGAAGGGGTGTCAGTCGAAAGCGATACCGGAGACGGTCCTACAGACCCTCCTCCCCAGCGTCGAAGGCGTGGAGCAAATCAGGGCGGAGAACGGGAATCGGCTGGTGATCAGGTTCAAGGATGGAAACGAGACACGGTTGAAATGGCGCGACCGATCCCGCGCCGAGAGCTGGACGCCGGAGATGAAGGAGCAAGCAAGGCAGAGGGCAAAGCGACAGCTGGTCGCCCACACCACCCACCCCAAAGAATGATTGATTGGAGGGAGCCGATATGAAACAAATCACCGTCATACCATCCACCATACCCCTGCACATGCCGATCACGCCCCAGGCGCGCCGCAAGGTCGCAGGATACGCCCGCGTCTCTACAGATCAGGACGAGCAGTCGACGAGCTATGAAGCCCAGCTTGATTATTATTCGAAGTTTATCCGCTCCCATTCCGACTGGGACTTCGTAGGGCTGTACGCAGATGAGGGAATATCAGGCCTCAATACCAAACGTCGTGACGGCTTCAACACCATGATCGCTGATGCTCTTGCCGGGAAGATAAGCTTGATTGTGACGAAGAGCGTCAGCCGTTTTGCTCGAAACACTGTGGACAGCCTTACAACTATTAGGGAGCTTAAAGCCCACGGAATTGAAGTTTTCTTTGAGAAGGAGAACATCTGGACGTTTGATTCTAAGGGAGAGCTGCTGATCACCTTGATGTCCAGCCTGGCCCAGGAGGAATCGCGCTCCATCAGCGAAAACGTCACCTGGGGTCAGCGCAAGCGCATGCAGGATGGAAAGGTCAGCTTCGCGTATAGCCGATTCCTTGGGTATAGGAAAGGGGCCGATGGTTTGCCGGAAGTGGTGCCGGAGGAGGCCGAGATTGTCCGGAGAATCTACAGAGATTTCATCGCGGGGATGACGGTGGATCGGATCGCAAAGACTCTCACACGGGAAGGCGTCCCCACCCCCGCAGGTCGGGAAAAATGGCAGAAGAGAACCGTTGAGAGCATACTTTTAAACGAGAAATATAAAGGCGAAGCGCTGCTCCAGAAGGTTTTTACCGTTGACTTTTTGACTAAGAAAGTGAAGAAAAACGAGGGGGAAGTGCCTCAATATTATGTAAAAAATAGTCATCCGGGGATAATTGATCCAGAGGAATGGCAGCTCGTCCAGGATGAGATGAAGAGGAGGAAGGCGAAGGCGGGGTATCATCATGGGCTGAGTCCCTTCTCCGGGAAGATTTTTTGTGGGGAGTGTGGGAGTGTGTTTGGGCCGAAGGTTTGGCACTCGAATGATCCATACCGGAAGGTTATATGGAGATGTAATGAAAAGTATGGGCGGAAAGGGAAGAACGGCGAAGCGGGCGCGCAGCGCTGCACTACGCCGCATCTGACGGAGGATGAGATTAAGGCGGCGTTCAAAAAAGCGTTGAGTATCCTCGTTGAGGACAGAGAACGCCTCAGTGAGGATATTCGTCTGCTGCGGGCAGAGTTGGGCGATACCGAAGAGCTGGAAAGGAAGGCTGCCATACTCACAGAGGAGCTTAAGGGCATCAACACCCAAATCGCTGCGCTTATCCAGCAAAACGCCTCAACTCCGCAGGATCAGGAGGTTTATGACAAACGCTACGCGGAACTGACTGCGAGATACCAAAAAGGCCAGAAAAAGCTGGACGCAGTAACGCGGGAGATCGAAGGGAGAAAAAGAAAGGCCCGCGCGTTGGATGAGGTTGAGAGGGAGTTGCGAGAAATTGACACTTTGTCCGTGTCATTCACTTCTTCTCGCTGGAACGCCATGGTGGAGAGGGTGGATGTGCTCCCGGACGGGCGGATGGTGTTTCGGTTTGTGTGTGGGAGGGAAGTGGAGGTGTGAGCTCATGTGTAGAAAATGAGTAGAAATCTTGAAATAAATTTGTTGATAATATCCTGACATTCATGGTAAAATACAATATAGTGAAGTCGTTTAACTACTTTGGATTCCTCATCTTCATTCTTTGCGCTGTCGGCCATTTCTCTTTTGCCAATTGATTTGTTGCTACAAAATAATGCTGTCGAACGGAGAATTAACACGATGAAAAAGAAAATCATTTCCAGTCTCTTGGTGCTATCTATGATGCTTTCTATGCTCCCAATGCGAGTCTTCGCTGAAAATGAACTGTGGATTGAGGAGTATGATCTTCAAGAGACGTTGGCTGATTATTCCGAAGACGCCAGCGATTCAGAGTTATCTGACGACCATGTTGATGATTATTCGGCTACCGAATTCTCCGGTAATCTTCTTGGGGACGCTTCGTATATGACTGATGAAGAGAACCCGGAGGGGATGGAAACGCTTGAAGTGTTCTCCGATGCTGAGGACGATTCGTGTACGATGGAAGATAATGATGAGAACGCAGATGAGACGGAAACTCTCGAAGAGTTCGCCGGGGAACTGATGTGCGGGGATTTCTGTTATTCCCTTCTGGAAGACGGTTCCGCTATGCTTACAGCGTACAGTGGGGATGCATCCATTGAAGTTGAGATTCCAGAAAGTATAGACGGGTATATAGTAACGGCACTGGGCGAAGAGCTCTTTTACTATAATGATGCTCTTGAAAACGTGATTGTCCCGGAGACTGTCACGGAAATTGGCAATGCCGTTTTCTATCACTGCGAGGGATTGAAGGCCGTTTTGTTCCTTGGCAGTGAGCTGCGCTTTGGACTGTCAATTTTTGAGGGATGTCATAGCTTGGAGAAGGTCTTTGTACAGTCTGGTGATGACGTGGGCATTCTTTGCGCCGCAATCGTGTTTGATATAGGGGAAGAGCGGGCAAAAGAGGTTATGATCGTAGAGCGTCCAGACGAAGCGAGCTTGAGAGATGCCTTTGCCTCATATCTTTATGCGCCTTCTTCGACGAGCCTCTCCGATTCGACAGCAACGGACAATATAGCTCCTGTTTCTTCGACAGAGGCTGGAATGCTTGAAGATAATCACGAGGTCTTCTTGGCTGAAATTGGAGAAATATACGATGCTCCTCGATTTCTTTCAGGTGAAGAAGAGGCTTATGACACTGGGATATGCGGCTATGATCTGACTTGGGCATTTTATCAAAACAGCGGGACACTTCGAATTGAAGGCTCGGGTGAAATGAGTGATTATAACGCTGAAAGTGCTCCTTGGTATCAGTATCGTGAGCAAATCGAAGAGCTTGTCTTGCCTGCGAATTTGGAAAGTATCGGGAGCTATGCGTTCTATGACTGCACCAGCTTAGGTGGTCAGCTTGTGATACCGGACAGTGTGACGAGCATTGGAGATTATGCGTTTTACTCTTGCAGCAAACTGACTGGGCTTGATCTGGGCGGCGGGGTACAGAGTATTGGTCAATACGCATTTCAATCCTGCAGCGGGATGACGGGCGATCTGGTAATTCCGGACAGCGTGACGAGTCTTGGTAACTATGCGTTTTACTATTGTAGCGGCTTTGACGGGACGCTGACGCTTTCGGAAAATCTCACAAGCATTGCAAGCTATGCGTTCTATAACTGCAGCAAGCTCACAGGCGAGTTGGTGATTCCGGACGAGGTAGCAACAATATATCGTTCTGCATTCTATAACTGCCGGAATTTGACATCAATTGTGTTTGGTGAAGCGCTTAGACAGTTCGATTACAGTTATGACACCTTTTACAACTGCTACAACATCACAGAGATCACGTTCAAGGGGCTGACGGTTCCGAGTACAAACGGTTACAACATCTTTAGCTCCATGGATAGCCTTGAAACCATCTATGTACCGGCGGATTCTTACGACGCCTATGTCTCCGCCTACTCCCGGTATGTCAATCAATCTGTTGTATTTTCCACCGACTTCTTGAATGCCAAGATCCCCAATTTCAAGGTTGACGGTATAT
>Ga0310697_10003556_pt1 | contig 15720 bp, 9 predicted proteins | sample 172DNAGHGlowgp2_FD_203883 | JGI IMG/M metagenome (GOLD analysis project Ga0310697, IMG submission 203883) | Sheep rumen microbial communities from Palmerston North, Manawatu-Wanganui, New Zealand - 1728 DNA GHGlow gp2 (v2) (version 2) | ecosystem: Host-associated > Mammals > Digestive system >... | reverse complement strand
CCGTTTTCCACCGGGTGCTGGACAAGTATTACGGCGGCAGGCCGGACGAGCTGACCATGCTGCGCCTTGAGCGACGCGGGCCGGAAAACGGATTCTGCGTGTGAAGACCGGCCATCCATGCTTGTCTCTGCCTCAGGAGAGCGGAAGAAATAGGTGATATATATGAAGATCCTCAAAGAAATACGCTCCAATATGGCCATGAACGTGATCGGCGGCCTGGTCGCTCTGATCCTGCTGTTCGGTCTGATCGTCAGCATCATCGGCTACATCTGCTTTGTCAACGCCTTCAAAAACGAGTACTCCACGGTCACCTATCATATGGCCCAGGCCGTGACGGTGGTCATCAACGGCGACCATATCGACCGCTACCTTGCGGGCGAGGAAGAGATCGAGTACGCCGTCACCCAGCGCAGGCTGGAGTCTTTCTCCCGCAAGCTGAACGTCTCCCTGGTCTATGTCATCGCCGTCGACCGGAGCGACTACGGCAGCTTTGTCTCCGTCTTCAACGCGGTCAACAACAGCGTGGACGATACCGCCTATACGCCATGGGAGCTGGGCTATCGGCGCGACACCACCAACGAGGAATACGCGCAGAAATACCGGGCGATCTATGAGGGCAGCTCCCCCTATGAGACCGTGTTTCGCATGAATCCCCCGGGTGACCAGCACCCCCATATCACCACGCTGGTCCCCGTGAGCAACACAGAGGGCGAGATCACGGCCCTCCTCTGCATCCAGCGCCCCATCTCGGAGATGGCCAACGCGGTGGTGCCCTATATCCGCATGATCCTCTTCGGCGCGGTGCTGATGGTCATCGTCATCTCGGCTCTTGCGGCAAACTTTCTGCGGAAAGCCATCATCACCCCGGTGGAAACGGTGGCCGAAGAAGCGGAGCGCTTTGCTAAAGAGCACAGCAAGGGCACGCCCCTCGGCGATCTCAGCAAATATGACGTGATCCGAAATCTGGCCGGCTCCATCAATTCCATGGAGACGGATATGGTCAATTATATCGACGATCTGACCGCCGTCACCGCCGAACAGGAGCGTATGGGCGCCGAGCTCTCCATCGCGGCGACGATCCAGAAGGATTCCCTGCCCGAGATGTTCCCGGCCTTCCCCGACCGGCATGAATTTGACATTTACGCCTCCATGGACCCCGCCCGTGAGGTCGGCGGCGACTTTTACAACTTCTTCCTCATCGACGAGGATCATCTGGCCCTTGTCATTGCGGACGTATCCGGGAAGGGGATCCCGGCCTCCCTCTTCATGATGGTCACCAACATCCTCATCAGCGACCGGGCGCAGATGGGCGGCAGCCCCGCGGAAATCTTCCGCTTTGTGAACGACAACATCTGCACCCACAACCGCGCGGACATGTTCGTGACCGTGTGGCTGGGCATCCTGGAGATCTCCACCGGGCATATGGTCTGCGGCAACGCTGGCCACGAATATCCCGCTCTCTACCGCAGCGGCGGCGACTTTGAAGTGCTGAAAGACCGGCACGGTTTTGTGCTTGGCGGCATGGAGGGGATGTCGTACAAAAACTATGAACTGCAGCTCAGCCCGGGGGACAAGCTGTTCCTGTACACCGACGGTCTGCCCGAGGCGACCGCTCTCGACGGGCAGATGTATACGGTAGAGCGGATGATCGAGACGCTCAACGAGCAGAAGGACGGCACGCCGCAGGAGATCCTGGAGCATGTCACCCGGCGGGTAAACGACTTTGCCGCCGGCGCCGAGCAGTTTGACGATCTGACCATGCTCTGCCTGGAATACCGGGGGCCGGACGCATAAGCGCCAATACCATTGAAGTCAGGAAGAAACACAGAAATGGCTCATATCCGTTCTTTTCTCAAGCGTGAACCTGTGCTAATGGCGGCCATGCTGGCCGCGCTCGTCAGCTGCTTTATCGTGCCGCCGGACGCAACCTATCTCCAGTATCCGGATTTTCGCATGCTGGCCCTGCTCTACTGTCTGATGACGGTGGTGGCGGGGCTGCGCAGGGCGGGCTTCTTCGCCGCCCTGTCTCATGTTCTCTGTGAAAAGGTGGAGAGTGTGCGTCTGCTGGGGCTTACGCTGGTGCTGCTGAGCTTTTTCAGCTCCATGCTCATCACCAACGACGTGGCACTGCTGACCTTTGTGCCCTTCGCGGTGGTGGTGCTGGGCATGGCCCACCGGAAGAAGGATCTGATCCTCGTCGTGGTGCTGCAGACCGTGGCTGCAAACCTGGGCAGCATGCTCACCCCGGTAGGCAATCCGCAGAACCTGTACCTCTACTCGTACTATGACCTGGGCTTCGGCGACTTTCTGCGCATCACAGGGCCGGTCTGGCTGATCTCCCTCGCGCTCTGCGCCCTGGGCTGCCTGCTGCTCCCCCATGAGAAGCTGAGCCTCTTTCTAGGCGAGAAGCCTGAAACCGACAAAAAGCGGCTCCTGTTCTACGCCGCGCTCTTTGTCGTCTGTCTGCTGGTGGTGCTGCGGGTCCTGCACTGGGCGGTAATGCTGCTGATTGTTCTCGCGGCTCTGGCGGTCTTCGACCGGAAGGCTATGCTGCAGGCGGACTTTCTGCTGCTGCTCACCTTTGTGGCTTTCTTCGTTTTCTCCGGCAATCTCTCCCGGGTAGAGTCGGTGGACCGCCTGCTCCGCTCTCTGCTGCAGGGACGGGAGTTTCTCGTCTCAATGCTTGCAAGCCAGGTCATCAGCAATGTGCCTGCGGCGCTGCTGCTTTCGGGCTTTACCGAAAAGGCCCGGGCGCTGGTCCTGGGTGTGAACATCGGCGGGCTGGGGACGCCCATCGCCAGTCTCGCCAGCCTCATCAGCATGAAGCTCTACGCCCACTCGGAGCATGCCCATACCGGCAGATACCTGCTGGTTTTCAGCGGGATCAATCTCCTGCTGCTGGCGCTTCTGTCCGCGGCGCAGGCGCTGCTGTAGTATCCGCTGTATGGAATACCCGCAAACAGTCGACAAAAAAGGGGGCTGTACTTTGGAAATCATGACATCCGTCGCCGTCGAAACGCCGTCCGGCAGCAAGACGCTCTCGGTTTGCTGCGGTGACGTCGCGAGCTGGGACAAGTCCCTCGATGTGATGACCGTCTCCGCCTTTGCCGGCGATTACGCGCCGGTGCCGCGCACTGTGATCGGTGCTCTGGAACAGCAGGGGATTTCTGTCTCGGCGCTGGCCGCGCAGCCGGCGCTGGATCTGCGCAGCTTCAGTCATGTCTGGCTTTCCGAACAGATTCAAAACAGCAGTCTTCCCATTTCCCGTATCGGCTGCATCGAAATGCGCCAGCCTGGCCGGTATGCGAGTGAACAGGAATCCGACATTCTATCCGCCATCCGCGCCTATTTCCGTATGCTGGATCTGGCGTCCGTCTCCGGGATGAAAATCCGGACGCTGGCCCTGCCGATCCTCGGTACCGGCAACCAGGCGCTCTCTCTTGAACTGATCGCCCCTCCCGTCATCAGCGAATGTCTCCGCTACCTGCGGCTGAATGAGGACATTCGGGAGATCAGCATCTTCTCACGCAGCGCCTCCAAGGCCTACCGCATGGCAAAGGCGCTGGACAGTTCCTATACGCTCGTCCGCAGCAGAACCGAGCAGCCGAAGCAGACGGACGGCAGCCTGCCCCTGGCCTTCATCAGCTACGCCGGCGCGGACCGCAATGTGGCGGACAATCTCTGCGCCAAGCTGGAGGCCGCCGGGATCCCGGTCTGGTATGCGCCGCGGAACGTGGATACCAGTGACTATGCCAGCTCCATTGTGAGCGCCATCTCCCGCTGCAGCCACTTTATCGTCATCGTGAGCCATGACAGTCTCCGGTCCGAGCACGTGCTCAACGAGGTGGATCTGGCTTTCCAGGAGCTGGGCCGGAAGATCCGGCTCTGCCCGCTGAAGCTGGACGGAGAGCAGCTCGGCCCCGCCTTCAAATATTATCTCTCGCGGCAGCACTGGATGGAAGCCAGCCTGCCGCCGCTGGAAGCGAGACTCACGGAATTTGTATCGAAGCTCCGCGGAGAGCTTGCAGGCGGCTGAATCCGCCGCAGTCCGCTGTCTCAGATCAGAACCAAGGGAAGGAAGTGTCCTATGAACACCACATGGATCCGGCGCCTGTATGACGCGGGCACCCGCCTGGAGATCCGGGCGGACAGGTTTATCGAAGTCATTCTCTGGGGCGCGCTGCTCAAACGCCTCGGGGCAAAAGGAAAAAGCAGGCGCCGCAGAGGGCGCTGAATGGAGAAAAAATGGAAGAAAAGGAAATCACGGTAGGTACGGCAGCGCCTGCCGCAGAGACGGAGGCCCCGAAAAAGAAACGCAAGCCAATCCGGCACATATGGTGCTGCTGACCGTCTGCCTGCTGCTCATCGGGCTCAGAAAAGCAGCGGAAGCGTGACAAACAGGCTCTGTCCCGTCGGACAGAGCCTGTTTTTTGTGCTTTTCAGCGCCTTGTTATTTGCAGCGCTTTCCGTAAAATATAGAGCTTGAGGGCCGCCCAAATGGGCGGCCCTCATCTTTTTCATTTCATTCTTACGCCGATCAGCAGAGCTGTGCGCCGGCGGGGACGGAATCGTCCAGCATCAGCAGGTGCAACTCTTCCTTGCCGTCCACTTCGCGCACGGCGGAGAGCAGCATGCCGTTGGACTCCTGGCCCATCATCTTGCGGGAGGGCAGGTTCAGGATCGCGACCACGGTCTTGCCCACCAGATCCTCAGGCTCATAGAACTTGTGGATGCCGGAGAGGATCTGCCGCGGGGTGCCGGAGCCGTCGTCCAGCGAGAACTTGAGGAGCTTGTCGCTCTTTTTCACGGCCTCGCAGGAGAGGACCTTGCAGACACGCATGTCGCATTTGGCAAACTCGTCGATCGTGACGTTGGGCAGCACCGGGGGCGTCTTGGGCGCGGGCTTCTCGGCCTGCTCCAGCTCCACGAGCATCTTCGCCATGTCGATGCGGGGGAAGAGGGTCTCGCCCTTGTGCACGGCCACCTCCGCGGGGAGGACGCCGTACTCGCAGGCCTTGTCCCAGGTTCTGGCCTCGCCCTCGGCGCCGATCTGCGCGAAAGCCTTCTCGCAGCTTTCGGGCATGAAGGGCGTGAGCATCACGAGGGAGACGCGCAGGGCCTCCAGCAGGTTGTACATGACCGTGGCCAGGCGGGGCTTCTTCGCCTCGTCCTTGGCGAGGACCCAGGGGGCCGTCTCATCGATGTACTTGTTGGCGCGCTGAATGAGCTTGAAGACCTCCTCCAGGGCCAGGTGCAGCTGGAAGGAGTCCATCTGTTTGGCATAGGCCTCACCGGTGGTGCGGATCAGGCCGAGCAGCTCGTCATCCACGGCGTCGGCTTCCCGCCCGGCGGGGAGCTTCCCGCCGAAGTACTTCTCCACCATGGCGGTGGTGCGGGAGACCAGGTTGCCCAGGTCGTTGGCCAGATCGGTGTTGATGGTGGAGATCAGCAGCTCGTTGGAGAAGTTGCCGTCGGAGCCGAAGGGGAAGGTGCGCAGCAGGAAGAAGCGCAGCGCGTCCACGCCGAACTTGTCCGCCAGCACATAGGGATCCACCACATTGCCCTTGGACTTGGACATCTTGCCGCCGTCAATGACGAGCCAGCCGTGGCCGTAGACCTTCTTGGGCAGGGGCAGCTCCATGCTCATGAGCATGGCGGGCCAGATGATGGAGTGGAAACGGACGATCTCCTTGCCCACGATATGCACGTCGGCAGGCCAGTACTTGTCGAAATCGTGGTAGCGGTCGTTCAGCAGGCCCATGGCGGTGCAGTAGTTGAAGAGCGCGTCGACCCAGACGTAGACCACATGGCCCGGGTCAAAGTCCACGGGAATGCCCCAGGAAAAGCTGGTGCGAGAGACGCAGAGGTCCTCCAGGCCCGGCTTGATGAAGTTGTTGATCATCTCGTTGACACGGGAGGCGGGTTCCAGGAAGGTGCCGGTCTCCAGCAGCTCCTGCACGGGCTTGGCGTACTTGGAGAGACGGAAGAAGTAGGCCTCCTCCTCGGCGTCGTGCACTTCGCGGCCGCAGTCAGGGCACTTGCCGTCCACCAGCTGGCTCTCGGTCCAGAAGCTCTCGCAGGGCGTGCAGTACTTTCCCTTGTAGGCGCCCTTGTAGATGTCGCCCTTCTCGTACATCTTCTTGAAGATGCGCTGCACGGCGGCCACATGGTAATCGTCGGTGGTGCGGATGAAGCGGTCGTTGGAGATGTTCATCAGCTTCCACAGATCCAGGATGCCGCCCTCGCCGGTGACGATTTTGTCCACGAACTGCTGGGGGGTGATGCCGGCGGCCTTGGCCTTCTCTTCGATCTTCTGGCCATGCTCGTCGGTGCCGGTGAGGAACATCACGTCATAGCCGCGCAGTCTCTTGTAGCGGGCGATGGCGTCGGTGGCCACGGTGCAGTAGGTGTGCCCGATGTGCAGCTTATCCGAGGGATAGTAGATTGGGGTGGTAATGTAGAAGGTTTTCTTTTCCATGCTCTCTTCTCTCCTGTATCTCAAAATTGCTTAGCCATAGATGATCGAGGCGTCCCCTGTCTCCATGCCGGGGAAGACGGTGCCCGAATTGTCCGTCACGGAGGCGGTGCCGCCGGAATAGTACTCGGGCGGCCAGTTGATGTCCTCGGCGTGCTTGTTGTAGATGCCGTAGGGCTCGTTGATGGTGGCGATCAGGTTGCCGTTGGCGTCATAGACATGGCGGGTCGCCTGCGCGCCCCAGCCGGTCTGGACATTGGTATAGGTCGAGTCATAGACCACATAGGTGGCGTTCGTCAGCTCCACATAGCTGCCGTCCACGTTGGTGCCGTGGATCTCCACGGTCAGGTCCGTGTCGTTGGTGGTATAGGCGATGATGCGGATCGGATAGTCCCGGTTGTTGCGGAACTTGAAGTCCGGGCTGGGCCAGCTGACCGTCGCATCATAGGCGATGGGCAGATAGTCCACGCGGAAATAGTGGTTCGTGCGGGACACCGTCTCCAGGTTGGCAAACATGGTCGCGCAGTAGAGCGTGGAGGACACCTGGCAGATGCCGCCGCCCACCTCCTGCACCACCTCGCCGTCAGCATAGGCGCCGGCCTCCAGGAAGCCGGCCTCCTTGGTGCGCTGGCCGATGGTCTCATTGTAGGAGAAGACCTCGCCCGGCATCAGCACCAGCCCGTCCAGCTTGGAGGCGGCGAGCTTGATGTTGTTGATGCGGTTTTCGCCGCTGGAGGCGAAGACGGTGGTCTGGTAGCCCAGCACGTCACGGAAGAGAAGCCCACGCAGGCTCTCACCGGTGACCGCGGGTTCCGTGATGGTCAGCGGGATCTCCACCGTATCCATCAGCCCGGCCTGCTGCCAGGTATTCTTCGCGGCGGCCACGTCGAAGGTGCAGCCCACCACGTCGTCAATGACCGTGAAGCTGCCGTCGTCGGCGAAATAGGCGTCCCGCGGCTCCACGTTCAGCTGGGTATAGAGGCTGTCGTAGTCCGGCATGGTGGGTGTGCCGTCGATCTGCTCATAGGTAAAGCTCCGCTGCCCGTCCAGCAGGGCGCGCACCAGACCGTTTACAATGGCGTCCTCGTTCAGGCTCAGCTCCCCCGCGCCCTTGACCGAGCGGATCACGGCGTTTTCCAGATCCACCTCGGGCTCCGGGCTGCCGGAGACCTTCTCGTTGAAGGCCGCCAGGGCCTTCTTCGTCTCCTGCCGCACATAGTCCTCGTCCAGGATCGGATAGTCCAGCGCCACGTCGGTCTGGTTGGTGAGGCTGCCCACATAGTTGAGCAGGTTCTCATACGCATCCTGGCTGTGGCCAAAGCGGTAGGCCGCCGCCGCGGCGGTCTCCGCCGTCAGCGCTGCACCGGCGGTGCGCCGGTCCAGCTCAAAGCTTGTGCCCATGGGCAGCGTCACCACCATCGGCTCGGCAGCGTCCTCGTCCCAGCCGGCGGCGTTCAGCTTCTCCAGGGTCTCCGCCTGGGTCAGCCCGCCCACGTCGATGCCGTTTAGATACACATTCGGGAAGTTCGTGTCGCTCTCGCTCACATGGATGGCGAGATAAATGAGCCCGCCGATCACCAGCAGCGCCAGCACCAGCAGCACGGCCAGCACGATCTTGAGCTTTTTCATGGCCTTTTTCCGCTTCCGGCGGGCAGTGCGCGCCTTCTGCTGGCGTTCGGCCTCGCGCCGCTCTTCTTCCCGGGCGCGCAGGATCTCCGCCTTCCGCTTTTCGGCGGCCAGCCTGGCCCGTTTCTCTTCCCTGGCCTGTTCGGCGGCGCGGTTCACATGGGCGCCGCCCGGTCTCTCTTGTCTGTTTGCCACGTTTTACCCCTTCTTATGCCTCGTGGGCGCCGGTTTGCTCCTCATACATCTCGGCGAAGAGCTCGTCTTCACCCTTGGGCAGGCTGATCTTGTTCTCGGCTTCCTCCGCCCGGTCCACCCAGGGGGTGTACTCTGCCCGGCCGTTGGCCTGGGCCTCCAGCAGGATGCCGATGAGGGTGTTGGAAATCAGGAATCCGGGTACCGTGAAGTGCCAGCGGCCGTCGGTCTCCTCCGCCCAGCCCTTCTCCGCGAAGGCGCGCAGCGTGCGGATGATGGGCTGCCAGTCGCACTGGCAGCGGACACGGTAGTCCTCCCGGGAGATGCCGCGGCTGGTGCGCATGGCGAGCATGATGTATTCCACGGCCCGCTCCAGCGGTTCCACTTTTTCATACTCGTCCACGATGCTGACGTTTCGCGTCACGCGGGAGATGTACTGCTTCAGATCCTTGACGAAGCTGTAGCGCAGATTCCCCACGCAGGAGTGGGCGCCGGGGCCGAAGCCCATATAGTCGTCCAGGTTCCAGTATTTCAGGTTGTGCCGGGATTCAAAGCCGGGCGCGGCGAAATTGGAGATCTCGTACTGTTTGTAGCCGTAGCGCTCCAGCATCTCGGCGGCGTAGGAATACATATCGGCCTGCTCGTCGTCGCTGGGCAGGATGGGCGAGCCCTTGTATTCCTCATACATCTTCGTGCCCTCCTCCAGCTTCAGGCCATAGGCGCTGATATGCTCGGGATGCAGCTCCACGATCCGGGCCAGAGTTTCGGCCCAGTCGCTCTTGGTCTGGCTGGGCAGGCCGTAGATCAGATCGAGGCTGATGTTGTCAAAGCCCGCCTTGCGCGCGTCCGTAAAAGCGCGGACGGCCTGCTGGAAGCTGTGCCGGCGGCCGATGAGCTTCAGCAGATCGTTGTTCGTCGCCTGCACGCCGATGGAGAGGCGGTTTACACCGTCCTTGCGCAGCTCCCGCAGGAACTCGGGGCTCATACTGTCGGGATTGCACTCCACGGTGACCTCCGCGTCCAGGCGCACGTTGCCGTTGCGCTTGAGCATGTCGAATATCTCCCCGATGCGCTCCGCGCCGTAGTAGCTGGGCGTGCCGCCGCCGAAGTAGACCGTGTCCACCTCATAGTTCTTGATTCCGGGAGCGGACTCGGCGATATGGGCCAGCAGCGCCTTGTGGTACTCCGGCATCAGATTGTCGCATCCGGCCAGGGAGTAGAAGTCGCAGTAGCTGCACTTGCTGGCGCAGAAGGGGATGTGGATGTAGATTCCCAGACGTGGTTTCATAGGTGATCTCCTTGGGAGAAGATTGATAAGAAAGAAAAATGTAAAATGAATAATGAATAATTGCGGTGTCGCTTCGCGACGATTTCAATTTGTTTGCCTGCGGCGAACACCATAATTATTCATTTTTCATTATTCATTCTTCATTTACAGCATCTCCGACACGTCGCCGACGAACTGGATGGGATCCTCCACATCCACACCGGCGGATAGCTCGGAGAGACCGTAGAGCACGCGGGAGAGGCGCGCGGCCTTCTCCTTGTCGTTCTCGAAGGCGTCCTGCAGAGCTTTAAAGCTCTTGTGCTCGGCGTTCAGCTCCAGAACGCGGGTGGCGCGCAGCTTGCGCATCTCCTCGCTGGGGCCGTGGCGGAAGTAGCGCTCCATCTCCAGCGTGAGTCCGCCCTCGGTGGTCAGGCAGCAGGGCTGGGTGGTGAGCTTGCGGCTGAGCTTGACCTTGCTCAGGCCCTCGCCCACGGACTCCTTGACGAAGTCCAGCAGCTCCTTGTTCTCGATGTCCCGCTCCTCGGCGGCCTTCTTCTCCTCGTCGGTCTCGAAGCCCAGATCGTCCGTGACCACGTTGCAGAAGCTCTTGCCGTCCTGCTCGCGCAGGGCGTCCAGCACCATCTCGTCCAGGGGGCTCGTGAGGTAGATGATCTCATAGCCGCGGTCCCGGACCTCCTGGCACTGGGGCAGGTTCATGGCCTGCTTGACGGAGCTGGAGGTGGCAAAGTAGATGGCCTTCTGGCTCTCGGGCATGTTCTCCACATACTCCTTGAGCGTGGTCATATGCTCCTCGGAGGTGTAGAACAGCAGCAGGTCGCGCAGGAAGTCCTTGTAGCGGCCATACTCGTCGCAGACGCCCACCTTCAGGTCGTTGCCGAAGTTGCGGAAGAACTCCTCGTACTTGGGCTTGTCCTCCCGCAGGAGCTTCTCGAGCTCGCTCTTGATGCGCTTCTCCAGGTTCTGGCCGATGATGCGCAGCTGCCGGTCATGCTGCAGCAGCTCGCGGGAGATGTTCAGGGACAGATCGGGGGAATCCACCACGCCCTTGACGAACTCAAAGTAGTCGTGCACCAGCTTGTCGCACTTCTCCATGATCATGACGCCGTTGGAGTAGAGCGTGATCCCGCCCTTATTGTCACCGGTAAAGACGTTTTCATTCTGCTCGCCGGGGACAAAGAGCATGGCCTTGTAGCTGACCTGGCCCTCGGCGCTGACGCGCACCAGGGCGCAGGGATCCTTGCGGTCGCGGTTTTTCTCCTTGTACCAGGCGATGCAGTCATCGTCGGTCACGTCGTTCTTGGAGCGCTGCCAGATGGGGACCATGGAGTTGAGCGTCTCGTTCTCGGTGACCATGCGGTAGGCGTACTTGGGGCTGCCGTCGTCGTTCTTTTCGCCGGTCTCGTAGCGTTCCTGGTGCTCCACGTCCATCTTGATGGGCCAGCGCACATAGTCGGAGTATTTCTTCACGAGGGCCTTGATCTTCCAGACCTCCAGGTAGGAGCCGTAGACCTCTTCCTCGCTGTCGGCCTTGATGTGCATGATCACGTCGGTGCCGACCGTTTCCTTCTCGATGGGGGTGACGGTATAGCCGTCGGCGCCCCTGCTCTCCCACTTCACGCCCTGCTCCTCGCCGTACTTGCGGGAGAGGACGGTGACCTCGTCGGACACCATGAAGGCGGAGTAGAAGCCCACGCCGAACTGGCCGATGATGGAGATATCTTCCGCCTTGTCGCTGTCCATCTCGTCCTTGAACTTGTAGGAGCCGGACTTGGCGATGACGCCCAGATTGTTCTCCGCCTCCTCCAGGGTCATGCCGATGCCGTTGTCGCGCACGGTGATGGTGCGTGCCTCTTTGTCCACCAGGATCTCGATCTTGAAGTCGTCCCGGTTCAGGCCCACCTTGTCGTCGGTGAGGCTCAGATAGCAGAGCTTGTCGATGGCGTCGGACGCGTTGGAGAGGATCTCACGCAGGAAGATCTCCTTGTTGGTGTAAATGGAATTGATCATCAGGTCGAGCAGACGTTTCGACTCGGCCTTGAACTGCTTTTTGCCCATGGTTTGTTTGTATGCCTCCAATTTTTTGGGGTCGGCGGCAAATGCCGCCATTGGCCCTATTTTTCATAATGAGTTATTATAGCACATTTGTAAAGAATTTCAACACAGGCGGACGGGGTTGTGGATTTTTAATTTATGCGGAGAAACGGATTCCCTGATCGTTCTTGGTATGGTATAATCACGACGGGTGGCGTTGCGAAAGGTTTATCGTTGTAGTTCCCTGATCGTTCTTGGTATGGTATAATAGACGATCCAAAAAGCCTTCTCTGTCAAGGAACAGAGAAGGCTTTTTCTTGGAAAAAACACGTGACATTCAGAATATGGAGAGCTGTTCGCATTGAAATGATTCGTCTGCAGATCAGCAGTTGTTCTCTTTTCAGTGAGATTTTTGCGGGGCTTTCGATCATCACGTTCCGAAACGACATCGTTAGCTCCTTTTCTGGGTAAAGGGAAGCCGCGGCTCCCGTCCCACCCGGTGAGTTTCCCCCAACACGTCCACACTGTACTTTTCGATCACATCCAGAGTCTTAAAGCCAATACCGCTTGCAGTATAACTATTGTCGTGATTCCTTACTGAAATACTTCCGCTGGAGATATTTGAACTCATATAGTAGAGAAGTGCTTCTTGCAGTGTTTCGTTGTCTGGTAGGGCGCTTTCCGTATTGGCCTTACTGAGCTTGATGCTTCTCCTGGATTTGATACAGATCAAATCATTAGGGTAAAGGGAAAAACAGAAATCTTCCTCCCGCATGATCTTCCATTCGGAATACGGCTTATGCGCAACGCAGGCCCGGTTGGGCAACTCCGGTCTGAGCGTATCCGCCACATAGATGGGGACAAAGTAGTAGCCGTCGCCTTCCACATGAAACACGTCGATGCGCACCATGGTGTCGTTGTCGGCCACGCCCTTCCCGTCATGGACGGGGACGTTCAGGGTGCTCGACTCCAGCAGCTTGACCTTTTTCACCAGAGGGCCGGGCGTGCCGTCCCGCCGGGGCTTATAAAAGGGCTCTGCAAAGGCCTTGGCTGCGTTCCCGCCGAAAGCAATCAGGCGATTCCTGAGCCCCTCATACAGCAGCCGGTCGCTGCCCGGATCGTAATAGTTCTCGATCTCGCCGTTTTTGAGCTTCAGATCCGTAAGAGCGCGCTTGACGATCACGTGCCCCTCGTCCAGCGCCCGCGGACTTTTCACCGTGTCCTTGTGCGCGGGGCCGCTGATCTTCCGCCGCGGCATCCGCGAGACAAAGAGCGGTCCGGGCAGGGTCCTGCCGCTCTCGTAATAGAAGGGGATCTTCAGATCCTGAATCACACGGGCCGGGTCGCGGCTCAGGCGGGCCTCCAATTCCTTCCGGAACAGGGGCCAGGGATAGGGAAACTCCCGCAGCACCTCACCGGTTCTATCGTCGACGGCCAGGCTGCCGCTCTCCGTCTGCATGTAGCGGCACTCCCGATAGGCGGCATAACGCGAGAGCTGTTGGATCATGCCGTCTGTCGTGCAGGCGATGACCAGCGCGTCCACTGCGTGGTGCAGGTCGCCGTCAGCGCGGTTTTTGTTGATGCCCCAGCGCTTGCGCAGATAGGAGGTCACGCTGCCGTTCACGGCAGTGACTCTCTTTTTCCTTGAAGACTGCGCAAAGGCAAGATTGTCGTTGATGTAATTGAGCAGGAAGCGGGACATGGTTTTGGTGTCCTGGAGGTTACGTTCCTTGAACTGCGCCTCATCCTCCGCCGTGATGCGTTCTTTCAGCAGCTTCTGCCGCTTCCGGTAGTCCCGGACGCTGCCGTTGACCCAGACGATAAAGTCCTCCCGGCGCTGCCCGCTCAGATACTGCAGCGGGAGGCGGTTTCCCTTGTTACGGTTCTCCTCCGTCAGTACCAGCACCTTGTTGCGGTAGCTGTCGTCAAAAGAAATGCTGTAGGGGATGATGTGATCCACCTCGGCGTAATTGGGCTCAAACAGGCGCTCCATGGAGATGGGCTTCTGCGAATAGGCGCACACGCCGCCCTGTTCTTCAAAGAGCTTGAGCTTGACCAGGTCCAGTCCGCCCGCGTTGACGACGCCATATTCCCCGCGAATCCGCTCCATCAGGCGCTCGTTTCTGGCGCGGTTTTCCTTCATCTCTTTTTCCAGCGCCTTGCGCTCGCTGAAATCCTTGGCCATCTCCCGGGCAAGCTCGATATTCAGAAAGCTCGGGCTTTCCCCATACCGGCGGATGATCGCGTTGAGCACCTTCACCGTCTGCGACACCGCACGGCGGACGACAGGGCTTGTGACGTCAGCCAGATCTTCTTCGGTCGGGTGCAGGAAAGGGCTCTTTTCGCCGCCCTCGTGCCCCTTGAAGGCAAGGCCCGCCGCCTCGCAGGCCTCGTTGTAGTTCATGCCCTGTTCCAGATACGGGATCAGCATCCGGCAGGCTTTCAGCGAAATGTGCCCGGTCTTGGAAAAACTGCAGGCCAACAGGTTCTCTATGTCGCAGGCCTCGAACCCGGCCTTCGCCAGCTCGTCACGCACCTTCCCCTCCGCTTTGTACAGCGTCAGGATCGTCCCGGCGGCGTCCCGCTGCTCCGCCGTAAGCAGGGCAAAGCGCCCTTTCCCGCCGCGCTCAATGGCCGTGCGCATGGCGTGATAGCTTTTGAGATAATTGAATTTTTCCTTTTTCTCCGCGGCGTCCGCGTCCGCCTCCGTCCGATAGGGGACGGCGTTGAAGCGGTATTCCGGGCTGATCCCCAGCACCTTGCGGATCTTCGCGAAGTCCAGCGCCGCGCTCTGGTGGGCAAGTTCGATCAGCTTCTTCCGCTGCTCCGGGGACAGTGCCGCGCTCTCCCCGTCCCGGATCAGGCGCAAGTGGTTCACCCTCTGCAAAAGGCTGAAATACTCAAAGGAATAAGCGGCTCTGGCTGCGCGTGGCTCCTCGGGAAAGAAGGTGCAGCGGCCGATCATGCGTTCGATCTGGTTTCCCCCATAGGGGCTGTTTCCGCCGGGGCCCTCGTCAAAAGACCGCTGGCTGAGCAGGATCTCCATATAAGCTTCTTCCAGCACTTCCGAGGCAAAGACGCTCCCCAGCCTGCGCTGGGCCGCAAAGATCTGCCTTGCCTCGTCGGCCACCATGTCCCGGGAGAGGGTGGTCAGATATTCACCGCCCTTGTTCCGCTTCTGGGCGGCAAAGGCGGGATCCCGAAACAGCATTTCCCCCGCCGTGCGATAGCCCGCTTCTTCCATGCGGCACAGGTTTGCCGCCACCGCTTCCAGGATCTTGCCGTCCTCCTGGGCGGAAGCGCTCTTGCGATTGGAGCGGAAGCCTCGTCGCTGAGCCAGATGCAGAAGGATCCGGGCAAAAGATTCCCGATCCACAGCTTCATCCAGCGCCCTCACGCGCAGGGCGTATATATCGTCCAGCTGTCCGTCAAAAAGGGCGGCAAGTTCTTCCTCACTCAGCACGCCCTCTCGGACAAGCAGCTGCCGGATCCGTTCATTTCTGTGCCGGTGCCTGCGCAGACGGCGGCGGGCGCTGCGCGCCTCCCGTCTCGGCGCCGCAAGAGAAGCGCCGGTCTTGGGCTGCTCCGCGGCGTCAAAAATGCGGGCGCCCATATCCAGAATACCGCAGGGCTTTTCCTGCGTGTCCAGCGCTACAGCCGCCCAGCCAACAGAGGTAATGCCGATATCCACTCCGATTCCATAGGCACTCATAAACCGATCCTCCCGAGATGATCCGTAAGTAAAATTATTATACTTTGTTTTCTCGTTTCTTTCAATCGTCGAATAAAGAGATAACGCCCCGTGAAACGGGGCGTTAGAGCTCTTCGGTGTACTACCTTATTGCAGTAACCTGATCGTTCTTGGTATGGTATAAGAACAATTGTATTATACCGTAGTACACGAAGAATTGCAAGCGCTTTCTCCTGCATGCTTATCTTCGCTTATTGTAGGGAGGCTTATGAATTTTTAATTTGTGAAGGGAAAACGAAAAACCTCCATGGCGGCCGGTAACGGATCCGCCATGGAGGTTTGGGATGACTGCTTTGGCCCGGGCAGAATGCATCTTCCATCCGGTTTGCCTGCTTATGCCGTTATTTGAAGAGAGAA
>Ga0310697_10003550_pt1 | contig 15733 bp, 3 predicted proteins | sample 172DNAGHGlowgp2_FD_203883 | JGI IMG/M metagenome (GOLD analysis project Ga0310697, IMG submission 203883) | Sheep rumen microbial communities from Palmerston North, Manawatu-Wanganui, New Zealand - 1728 DNA GHGlow gp2 (v2) (version 2) | ecosystem: Host-associated > Mammals > Digestive system >... | reverse complement strand
AAAGAATAACCGTCGCTAATCGTTACGTCCTGTTCATTCAATGACGCCGCTTGAACCGTGACGACTTTATTAGCGTTATCAATTTTAAGTCCGTCCGTTGAGCCGACGCCGCTAACTGTCACCAATGATTTTCCGTCACTTGCCGCCGTGTAAATGATTTTATTATCGTCGAGAGAATAACCCGCGCTTGTGCCGGACGCTTTATAAATTGCGGTCGTGTCGCTAATGTTCCAAGTTCCTGCTGAAACAATCGGCGCGGGTGCGTCACCCAATTTCAATGTGTAGCCGTCGCTAATCGTTACGTCCTGTTCATTCAACGACGCCGCTTGAACCGTGACGATTTTTCTTGAAGTGTTAATCGCAAGCCCGTCCGTCGAACTGACGCCATTAACTGTAACCAAAGTATCGGCAATGCTCGCCTTGTTGTAAATGATTTTATTATCGTCGAGAGAATATCCCGCCGCCCTCGATAAACCGTAAATCGCCGTCGTATCGTTGAGAATCCAAATTGAGCCGGAAATTGTCGGAGTGGGCGCGTCGCCCAATGCCAAAGAATAACCGTCACTAATCGTCACGTCCTGTTCATTCAACGCCGATTTATTGACAGTCACAATTTTATTATCCGTATCAATTTCAAGCCCGTCCGTCGACGCAATGCCGCTGACAGTTACCAATTCCGAACTTTCCGCGGTGTAGACGATTGATTTATTATCTTCGGACAGAGTTGCACCCGCAGAAATTTTCATCTCGTGCGTTGCAACGTTGTCATTAAGCGACCATGCTTTATTAATCGTCGGCAATGCCACGCCGCTCACCGTGACGCTACCCGCCGTTATTCCGCCGTCAATCGTTTCGAGAGTATTAGTTTTCGAGTTCAGTTGAATAACATCACTCGCGCCGAAATTTTCAACACTGAAACTAGTAACGCTTTTATCAAAGGAAACAGTATCATTGCCCTCGCTTACGTTGACCGTATTCCCCGCGCCATTGATATTTATTGAATCATTATCCGCGCCGCCGTTGATTACAACGTTGTCGCCGTCGTTGGTGATAAAGTCGTCGCCGCCATAAGCCATAATCGTTACGTCGTCGATAACATTGTTAATGGTGTCGTCGTCCTCTGTGCCCTCAATGAGCTTAGAATCTTTTTCTTGCCCTTTAACATTAAGCGTATCTAATTTTGCTCCGCCGCTTAGCGTGACAGTTCCAGTGCCGATTTTAAAGATTACATCTGAACCCTTTTCAAACTTTGCGTAAGTCCCTAAGCCGCCGTCGATTATCAATATACTTGTCTTGTCGAAACCGTCAATTAAATCGTTGCCGTCGCCGGAACTGTATTTGAAAACGACATTTTCGCCGCTATTATTGTAGATATAATCGTTGCCCGCGCCGCCAATAACCGTAGTGTCTTTGCCGTAGACAGTTGCTCTATCATTGCCCGCGCCCAAATCAATAAGGTTTTTTTCATTGTCGTCGGCGTAGCGGGATTTAAGGGTATCGTTGCCGTCGCCCGTTTTGATTGTATTATTTTTCCCGCCGAAATAAATTGAATCATCGCCCGTGCCCATTTCAACCGAGGCGTTATAAGATAAGTTAAAAGAAATTGAATCATTCCCTGCGCCGCCCGCGATTGTGTTGTTGTAAGCGGAACTTGTTTTGAATTCCGCATAGTCGTCGCCGTCGCCCAGTTCAATAAAATGGTGTCCGCCGTCTTCAGCAATGACAATATCCTTGCCCGCGCCCGCGTCAATCGTCGCGTATTGTCCGCTAATGCTAATTGAATCGTTACCGCCGCCGCTGATAATGAAAGAACCTTCAGCCGTATTAATAATGTCCGCCGCGCTTGAGCCGTTAAGCGTATCGTTGACCGTAAGCCCGGCGATTTTTAAATTATTAGTGTTGTTAATGACTTGGTGCACGCCGGTATTTTCAACAGTGTAAGTGCCATTTGAAACGGTGCCGAGTTTAATAGCCTGCGCGGACGTAGAAGCAGTTTCGGAAGTAGAATTGCCGCTGATATAATAACTGCCGGTCGAAGTGGGATTGACGGTCGCGGTAATTTCTCCGAAAGCGGGAAGCGTCTGCGCGGCGGCTTGTTTAGCGAAATAACGCAGGAACATATAGCCGCCAGCATAATAATCAGCGTTGCCCGTGCCGCTGTCGCTTACTTTCAGAACGCTACTAAGCAGGGAACTGTTAGAGGCGACATTAAAAATTCTGTTGCCGCGTTCGTCGTCTATGCCGTGAATGAGTTCCGCTGAACCCTCTGTGATAAATTGCGGAAGAGCTTTAAAGAAATTAATATTGGTCTGCATATTAGCATGGGTCAATTCGTGGGCAAGCGTGCGGTCAAGAATTTGTTTTATGCTTGAAGTGGTGCTGTTGCCGTCAACGTCGTCAGATTCGATACCCGCGAAATAATTCATGTTGATTTTAAGCAGGAGCTTAGTTATCGCGCCGTCCGAATCCCGTTGCCAATATTGAACGGCGGCGAGCGTCTTATCAACGCCTTGCCCGTCGTAGAAGTAAAGCCCTATATCTTTAACAATAGCCCTGGAAGAATTAAAGCTAATGCCGTAGCTTTCTTCGCTAAGATTTAGCCCGCCAGCTACCCACCATTTGAAAAGTCCTGCTACAATCGTTTTTTGGTCGTCAGTGAGTTCGTCGAGAGTTTTAGCTTGTATTTTATTGGCGTCGCCATAAGTATCACTTGATACGCCGAGCAAATGAACAGTCAAGCCGTTGCGCGAAAAAATTGAAGCGTTAGGGAAAGTGCTTGACAATTTGCCGACGACCGCACCATTAACCGTGACATTTCCCGCCGCGCTTGTATTGACGCTTTTAAGGTCAACGGTAATTGCGGAAGTGTCGCTGACATTTGAACTGCTAACAACTTTGTCGTCAGCGTAATTTATCGTTTTAAGGCTGTTAAGGGAAATGCCCGCGTTCGCAAGCCATTTGCTAACGGTCGTTGAATTGATTTTAGCAAATTTAGCGGTATCGAGATTGCCGAGCCGAATTTTTCGCGTGCCAGTTCTATCGCTTATAACAAGCAAATTATCTTCAACCTGCGTGGAGGCGGCGTCAAAAGCTCCTTTTATCGTCAAGGTGTCAAAGGAATTTAAATCGGAAAGGATTATATCATTGACGCTTTCGGAAATGGTGATTGAGTCGTTGCCGTTGCCTGAAGTAATTGTTGCGCCGCTTGCATTAGCTGTAATTGAATCATTGCCCGCGCCCGCGCTAATCGAATCCGCGCCATTTGAAATGATAGTATCGTTAGCCCCAGTCGCTTGCACTACCCAATTTTTATCGTTAGTAGTGATTTTTTGAGCGGTCGAAGTCGACGCGGTATAAGTATTGATAAGAGTTTCGGGCACAACAGAAGATTTAGTTTTAGTCGTGGAGCCGCCCGCGTCCGAGCCGGTGATAGCTCCAGTATCGTAATTGCCAGTCAAGCCTTTTTCGTCGCTGTAACAATTCCACTTGCTTAAAGTTCTGTAGTACCAAAACTTTTTCTCCAAAATAATGCCGCAATATTTCTCAAGGAAAATATTCGCTTTTCGTTCCAAAATAACATCTTCAACCGTCGTGCCGTAACTGCTATAAACATACCGGTCGCCGATATACACATTACTTTTTTTATAAACGTCGTTGTATTCGGTCGCCAAATTGGAAAGGATAGTTGGACTGACATCAGAAATTAATTTGCCAGCGTAGCTGGAGCCTAGAACTTCTTCGACGGCTTCTTTTTCTGCGGCAATTTGGTCAGCCTTCATTGCGTCTATAACTTCTTGAGTGCTACCATATCTTGAAGCGGCTCTGGTCGCTGAATCAAGCATATTTACGCCGACTGAATTTGAATTTGAATAGCCGTGATTAGCTAATTGCTTTATAAAATTTTTGATAACTTCTTGTGCAGTCATAGAAATTTAAACCTCCTTGGACTTTCGGGAGTTGTTTTTTTTAATTTAATTTGTGGCGTGCACTTTGTCAATTTTTTTTCAGGAAATTTTACCAAACTTTAATGTTCTGAAGATTTTAAAACGATTGCTTGACAGGAAAAGAAATTAACGATAAAATTCAAAGCTACTGAATTGAAAATAAGATGGAGAAGATATGCGCGTCGTGTCCGATTGTCAATTTAAAGGTTACGCCGCGCATTATACTTTCAACGAGGAGTGACGGTTTTAATGTTTAATCCTGTTCACGTCGGTAAACGAAAACGCTATAGTTACGCACGAATCAAAGAAATTATGGAGATGCCGCACCTGCTTGACCTTCAGCGTAACTCTTACGATTGGTTTAAAAAGGAGGGTCTACAGGAAATTTTCCATGACATTTCGCCTATATCCGACTTCACCGGCAACCTTGAATTGTTCTTTGAATCGTTCACCTTCGGGGAAAGTAAATACTCCCTGGAAGAATGCAAAAAACGCGACGGCACTTATGCGGCACCCGTGCGCGTCCGCGTCAAACTCCTTAATAAGTCTAAAGGCGATGTCAAAGAACAAGAGGTTTTCATGGGCGACTTTCCTATCATGACTTCCACCGGTACTTTTATTATTAATGGTGCCGAACGCGTCATCGTCTCCCAACTCGTTCGCTCCCCAGGTGCTTACTACTCTTCCACTATCGACCAAAACGGTCATACTATCTTTTCCGCGCAGGTCATTCCTAATCGCGGCGCGTGGATTGAAATTGAATCAGACTCCTATTCCGCTATCTTCGTTCGCATCGATAGAACGCGCAAAATGCCCGTTTCCTTTTTCCTTCGCGCTCTCGATTTCCAATCTAATGACCAAATCTTAGACCTCTTCGATATTAACTTCTTTATCTTCTCTAAACTCACAGACCCTATTACTTCTAAGCAATTAATCGCTTTTCTGCACACTGATTCAGAATCTAATAACGATTCTCGCAACCCGACTTTAATCAACTTCTTGCATAATCCTACAGACATTCAAGAACTTTTCGATAACTTTCAATCCCTCGACGATAAATTTGACCAGCTTTCTAATTCCAAATTCCTTCTAGATCTCCTTTTCTCTATCGATGATAAAAATTCTCTCATCGCAGGTTATAAAGCCCTCGTCGATGCTCTCGACTCCGATAAAAAAAATAACGAAGATAATAAAGAACGCGCTTTGCTCGGCGTTTATGCTAGGCTCCGCCCTGGCGAACCCCCTTCCGCTGATAACGCTCTTTCCTTACTCAATTCCCAATTCTTTGACCCGCGCCGCTACGATTTAGCCACCGTCGGTCGTTATAAAATTACTAAAAAATTAGGTTGGAAAGCACGTATCCTAGGGCTTCAACTCGCTGAAGATTTAATCGACCTTTCCTCCGGCGAATTGCTTATACCAGCTGATACCCCTGTTACTCAAGATATGCTCGACGCTATCCCCGACGATCAAGATCAGCAAATTTTTAACCTTATTCCCGACGAACAACGCCGTGGCTTTTATAACCCTATTAAAATTCGCGTCCGTTCCCCTAGGGGCGATTTAACTTTGCTCTGCTCGCCCACTCTCCATATTCATGATAATCGCACCCTTTGCGTCGCCGATATTACCTCTTCAATTAACTACGTCTTCGCCCTTATGGCGGACATTGGGCATACTGATGACATTGACCATTTGGGCAATCGCCGCGTCCGTTCCGTCGGTGAACTCCTTCAGAATCAATTCCGCATCGGTATGACACGCATGGAACGCGTCGTCCGCGAACGTATGACAACTCAAGACGCTGACATTATCACCCCGCAGAACTTAATCAATATCCGCCCAGTCGTCGCTGCTATTAAGGAATTTTTCGGCAGTTCCCAACTTTCCCAATTTATGGACCAGCATAACCCGCTTTCCGAACTCACTCATAAACGCAGGCTCTCTGCGCTGGGACCGGGCGGACTTAGCCGCGAACGCGCTGGCTTTGAAGTTCGCGACGTTCATATTTCTCACTACGGCAGAATGTGCCCCATTGAAACTCCGGAAGGTCCTAATATCGGCCTTATCGGCTCCCTTTCTAACTACGCTCGCGTCAATCAGTTCGGCTTCATGGAAACTCCTTATCGTAAGGTCATTAGGGAACAGGGCATCGGAAATTTAAAAAATACCAATAAACTTTCTGAGGAAGTCGTCGCTAAGGTTATTGGGAAATTAAAAAATGCTGATAGGTTTTCTGATGAAGTAATCGCGCAGGTCGTTAAGGAATTGAAAAATGCAGATAGGTTTTCTGATAAGGCAATCGCGAAGGTCATCGGAAAATTGAAAAACGCAGATAGGCTTTCTGAGGAAGTCGTCGCGCAGGTTATCGGAGAATTAAAAAATGCTGATAAACTTTCTGAGGAAGTCGTCGCGCAGGTCATCGGGAAATTGAAAAACGCAGATAGCCTTTCTGAGGAAGAAATCGCTAAGGTCATCGGGAAATTAAACAATGCAGATAAGCTTTCTGAGGAAGAAATCGCGAATGTCATCGGGAAATTAAAAAACGCAGATAAGCTTTCTGAGGAAGTCGTTGCTAAGGTTATCGGGAAATTGAAAAATGCTGATAAGCTTTCTGAGGAAGTCGTTGCTAAGGTTATCGGGAAATTGAAAAATGCTGATAAGCTTTCTGAGGAAGAAATCGCGCAGGTCGTTGGAAATTTAAAAAATGCAGATAGGTTTTCTGAGGAAGAAATCGCGCAGGTCGTTGGAAAATTAAACAATACCAATAAGCTTTCTGATGAGGCAATCGCGCAGGTCGTTAAGGAATTGAAAAATGCAGATAGCCTTTCTGATGAAGTCGTCGCGCAGGTCGTTGGAAAATTAAACAATGCAAATAGCCTTTCTGATGAAGAAATCGCGCAGGTCGTTAAGGAATTAAAAAATGCAGATAGCCTTTCTGATGAAGAAATCGCGCAGGTCGTTAAGGAATTAAAAAGCAGTCTTTCTGATAAGACCGCGCAGATTATTACGGAAATAAAAAGTATCCTTTCTGATGAGGTCGCGAAGATTAATTCGGAGGGCAGAAGTTTCGTTTCTAATGAGGTCGTTTACCTCACCGCCGACCAAGAGGAAAAATTAACTATCGCTCAGGCTAACGAACCGCTTGACCAAAACGACTGGTTCGTCAATGAATTCGTCATCGCTCGCGTTAATGAGCAAACTACTAAAGTTCATCGCGATAAGGTCGACCTCATGGACGTTTCACCTAAACAAGTCGTCTCTATCGCCACCGCTCTTATCCCCTTCCTCGAAAATGATGACGCTAACCGCGCTTTAATGGGCGCAAATATGCAACGCCAAGCCGTTCCCCTACTTAAAACTCAAGCCCCGCTCGTCGGGACCGGCATGGAATTCAAAGCCGCTTGCGACTCCGGCGTTATGATTCTCGCTAAACGACCCGGCACCGTCGTTGAAATGGACGCTGATCATATCAAAGTTAAAGTTGATGACCCTTTCGTCAACTCCACCCGCGATAAATTCGACATTTATAAACTTCAAAAATTCGTCCGCTCTAATCAAGGCACTTGCATTAATCAACTTCCCATCGTCACCGAAGGCGAACACGTCGTCGAACGTCAACCTATCGCCGACGGTCCGGCTACTTCTCATGGCGAATTGGCTCTCGGTTATAACATTATCGTCGCTTATATGCCCTGGGAAGGTTATAACTACGAAGACGCCATTTTACTTTCCGAAAACCTTATCAAGCGCGACATTTATACTTCCATTCACATTGAGGAATACCAATGCGACGCCCGCGATACTAAGCTCGGTCCCGAAGAAGTCACCCGCGATATTCCCAACGTCGCTGAGGATACCCTCCTCCACCTCGACTCCGAAGGCATTATCGCTATCGGCGCAGACGTCCGCACCGGTGATATTCTCGTCGGCAAAGTCACTCCTAAGGGCGAAACCGAATTAACCGCTGAAGAACGCCTCCTCCGCGCCATTTTCGGCGAAAAAGCTCGCGAAGTTCGCGATACTTCTTTGCGCGTTCCGCATGGCGAATCCGGTAAAGTCGTCGCCGTCAACGTCTTCACCCGCGAGAATAATGACGAAATGGCTCCGGGCATCAATAAGCAAGTTCGCGTTTATATCGCTCAGAAACGCAAAATTTCCGTCGGCGATAAAATGAGCGGTCGCCACGGCAATAAAGGCGTTGTTTCCGATATTCGCCGCCAAGAGGATATGCCTTTTCTCCCAGACGGTACCCCCGTCGACATTGTTTTAAATCCGCTCGGCGTCCCTTCCCGCATGAATATTGGACAAATTCTTGAAACTCATCTGGGTATGGCTGTACGTAAAATCGGGCTTCGTATCAATTCCCACGACCCCAATATTGAACGCGAATTGCGCGATTTCGGCTTCGACGTTGATAATCTCGGTCTGCCGCAACCTTCTGAGGCCGGTCTGCATATCGCTACCCCTGTTTTTGACGGCGCAAAGGATATTGACCTGCAAAAAACTATGCAACTGGCTGGCATGGACCCCGACGGCAAATCTATCCTCTACGACGGCCGCACCGGTCTTCCTTTTGAAAATCGCGTTACTGTCGGTTGCGTCTATATGCTTAAACTTCATCATCTCGTTGACGATAAAATTCACGCCCGCTCCACCGGTCCTTATTCCCTCGTCACTCAACAACCGCTCGGCGGCAAGGCTCAATTCGGCGGGCAGCGTTTCGGCGAAATGGAAGTTTGGGCTTTGGAGGCCTACGGCGCATCCTATACCCTTCAAGAAATCTTAACCGTTAAATCTGACGATGTCGTCGGCCGCGTCAAGGCTTATGAAGCTATCGTCAAAGGGCAGAATATTCCTGAACCCGGCGTCCCTGAATCTTTCAAAGTTCTTATCAAGGAATTGCAATCCATTGGCCTTGATATTCGCGTCCTTTCCAAAGACTCCAAAGAAATTATCATTCACGATGACGAAGACGATGACGGCATTGTCCGCAAGAAAGCCGATGATTTAGGCGTTGATGTTGGCAATTTCGGCGACCACCAAATCAAACCGCCCGATTTGCCGCCCTCTGACGACGACTTTTCCGACTGAAAGGACTGATTTCATGCTCGACGTTAATATTTTCGATTCCATGCGCATTGGGCTTGCTTCTCCAGATAAAATCCGCGAATGGTCACACGGCGAAGTTAAAAAGCCCGAAACTATCAACTATCGCACTCTCAAACCCGAACGCGACGGCCTTTTTTGCGAACGCATTTTCGGTCCCACTCGCGACTGGGAATGTCATTGCGGCAAATATAAGCGCGTCCGCTACAAAGGCACTATCTGCGACCGCTGCGGCGTCGAAGTCACCAGAGCCAAAGTCAGACGCGAGCGCATGGGGCATATCGAACTTGCCGCCCCTGTCAGCCATATCTGGTATTTCAAAGGCATTCCTTCTCGCATGGGGCTTCTTCTTGATATGTCTCCTCGCGCCCTCGAACGTGTTCTCTATTTCGCCTCCTACATCGTTCTCGACCCTGGCTCTTCCGACATGAAACAAAAAGAACTCCTTACCGAAGGTCAATTCCGTTTCAAAAAAGAACAATTCGGTAAGGATTCTTTCAAAGTCGCCATGGGCGCGGAAGCCATTCAAGCACTTCTCCACGACCTCGACCTCGACTCTCTCTCCGCTCAACTCCGTAGCGAATTAAATTCCTCCAATGGCCAAAAACGCCTCCGCGCTATCCGCCGCCTCGAAGTCGTCGAAGCCTTCCGCAAATCCGGCAACAAGCCCGAATGGATGATTCTTAACGTCATTCCCGTCATTCCTCCTGAACTCCGTCCCATGGTTCAACTCGACGGCGGCAGATTCGCCACCTCCGACCTCAACGATTTATATCGCCGCGTCATCAACCGCAATAACCGCCTTAACCGCCTTCTCAAACTCCGCGCTCCTGACATCATCGTTCGCAATGAAAAGCGCATGCTCCAAGAAGCCGTCGACGCTCTCATCGATAACGGCAGACGCGGCAGACCCGTCACCGGTCCCGGCAATCGTCCGCTCAAATCACTTTCCGATATGCTTAAAGGCAAGCAAGGTCGCTTCCGCCAAAATCTTTTAGGAAAACGCGTTGACTATTCTGGGCGTTCGGTTATTGTAGTAGGTCCGGAACTGAAATTGCACCAATGCGGCTTGCCAAAAGAAATGGCGTTGGAACTGTTTAAACCGTTTGTAATGAAAAAGCTCAGCGCGGACGCAAACTTGACGATAAAAGCGGCGAAAAAAAAGGTTGACCGCGCAACGCCAGAGGTCTGGGGCGTCCTTGAAGAAGTAATCAAAGAACATCCGGTGTTGTTGAATAGAGCGCCGACGTTGCACCGATTGGGGATACAAGCGTTTGAACCGGTGTTGACAGAGGGGCGAGCGTTGAAGTTGCACCCGTTAGCGTGCACGGCGTACAATGCGGATTTTGACGGTGACCAAATGGCGATACATTTACCGTTGAGTTCGGAGTCGCAAGCGGAAGCGCGGGTGTTAATGTTAGCGGCGAATCACATCTTGGCGCCCAAAGACGGCAAGCCGATAATCGTACCGACGCAAGATATGGTATTGGGAACGTATTATTTAACGAAGTTGAGAGCAGGAGCGGTCGGGGGCACGTATACGGGCTTAAATGAAGCGTTAATGGCATATGAGCGCGGGGAATTGGGCTTGCAAGCGGCAATCAGAGTGCGTTTAGAAGGGCGCTTGGTGCAGACCAGCGTAGGGCGGCTAATCTTTAATGAGCAGTTGCCTAAAGCTTTGCGGGGGGAATTTTTGAATAAAGTAATGAACAAGAAGGCGTTAGGGGAGCTGGTCGCGCGGTGTTATAAAGAGTATGGCGCGACTATGACGGCGCAAGTCATCGACTCGGTAAAGCGGCTGGGGTATCATTATGCCTGCAAGGCGGGCATGACGGTCGCGGCCAGTGATTGTATCGTCCCACCGGCGAAAAAGGCCATCATCGCCTCAACGCAAGAGCAGGTTCAACAGGTGACAGGGTATTACAATCGTGGTAAAATAACGGAGAAAGAACGCTATGACGCTGTCGTCAAGTTGTGGAATGACGCGACTGACGCGGTAGCAAAAGCAATGATGGAAAACATGGATGAATTTAATCCTATCTATATGATGAGCGATTCTGGCGCGCGTGGTAATAAGCAGCAGATGCGCCAGCTAGCCGGGATGCGCGGGTTAATGGCAGACCCTTCTGGGAAGATAATCGAAGAGCCAATCACGGCGAATTTTAGGGAAGGTTTGAGCGTGTCGGATTATTTTATATCTAGTCATGGGGCGCGCAAGGGCTTAGCGGATACGGCTCTTCGTACGGCAGACAGTGGCTATTTGACGCGGCGGTTAGTCGATGTCGCGCAAGATGTGATAGTTCGCGCGGAGGATTGTGATATAAGCGTAATCAATTTAGTAAAAGTACGCGCTGCTTTGGCAGAGGATACTTTTGACGCATTGGAGATACTGTCGGAAATGTTAATGGGGCGAGTGTTGGCTCGCGCAGTCGAAAAAGGCGACCAAGTCATCTTGGCGGCGGATAGTGTTTTAAACGAGGAAAATTTGATAAAATTGGGCGAAAGCGGAGCCAAAGAGCTAGAGTTGCGCGGGAGGAATTATTATAGCGAAAAGATAAAGTTAAGTGGAGCAAATAAGGCCGCCTTTATAGCCGAGCATGTCGGAAAAGAGCTCGTCGGGACAGGAGAAAAGTTGAGCGCGGAATTATTGGAAGAAATCTTGAGTGATGAAAGCCGTAGCCAAATCGCGGTGCGGAATAATACGGTGCGCGGCATACAGGTCGAAGCAATCAAAGAAGGTAAAGGAATCATAGAAAGTTTGAGCGAGCGAATAGTCGGACGTACGTTGGCGGAAAATGTGTATGATGAAAGCGGGGAATTAATCGGAAGTAAAAATGAACTGATAACGGAGGAAATCGCCGCGGCAATAGAAAAAGTGCGCGAAAAGGTCATGATAAGAAGCGTGCTTACGTGCCGTTGTAGTCAAGGAGTGTGCAAAGCCTGTTACGGCAGCGATTTAGCAAACCGGGTAGAAGTCGAAGTCGGAGAAGCAGTCGGAATAATCGCGGCGCAAAGTATAGGGGAGCCCGGCACGCAACTGACAATGAGAACGTTCCATACCGGCGGCGTAGCCGGCGGAGATATAACCCAAGGCCTGCCGCGTGTCGAAGAGTTGTTTGAAGCCCGAAAACCCAAAAATGCCGCCATAATCGCCGAAATAAACGGAGTCATAGCCGCCGGCGAACCCGACAAAAACGGGCTGAAAACATTGATAATAGAACCCGTCGACACCGAAAACCAATACCCCCGCGAATATGTCATCCCGTTCGGCATCATCCCCCGAGTCAAACCCGGCGACCAAATCCAAGCCGGCGACCCAATCACCGACGGCGCAAAAAATCCCCACGACATTCTGCGCATCTGCGGCCTCAAAGAAACACACCGCTACCTCGTCAAGGAAGTCCAAAAAGTTTACAAGTCTCAAGGCGTCGAGATTAACGATAAACATATTGAAGTTATGGTTCGCCAAATGCTTCACAAAGTTAAAATCGAAGACAGCGGCTCAACTGAATTCTTGCCCGGCGAATTCGTCGACATGAACGTTTTCGAGGCGGCTAATACTAAAGCTATCGAAGAGGATAGAGAACCCGCCGTTGCAAAGCCAATTCTTTTGGGCATTACTAAAGCTTCTCTTGCAACCGATTCTTTCCTTAGCGCGGCAAGTTTCCAAGAAACTACCAGAGTTCTCACTGACGCGGCGATTAAAGGCAAAATTGACCCGCTCATAGGGCTTAAGGAAAATGTCATTATCGGCAAGCTTATTCCCGCCGGTACCGGCATGGCGCGTTATCGTGAATTGACTGTTATCGACAACGAAGCTAACGAATAATCAGACGCAGATATAAAAAAAGCCTCGGCAAGTTCGCCGGGGCTAATTTTTTTGTCAAAAATTTTTCTTTAGGTAATCGGCAACCGTCTCGCCGATTATTTTTTTGCCGCGTAAAGCAGGGTGCAAACCGTCTGGCGTCAATTCCGCACGCAAATAACCAAATTCATCAGTTAAATCTTTGGCAACGTCGATAAAATACGGCGTGTTCATTATCCAGAAATTTATTTGCTCCCTTTGCTCGCGCCAATCGCCGTCAGTCAGCGGTATCCCGCGCAGTTTTATAATTTCGGGATTCATTGAAGTAATCGTGCAGAAAACCGGCGTTATATCATTCGCCAAGCACTTATCGCGCAGAGCATTAAGATTGCTGATAACTTCGTCGGCACTTTTGCCCGTGCGAATGTCATTGACGCCCGCCATGATAACCATAACTCGCGGCGCAAACGGCAAAACGTCCCTGTCAAAACGTTCAAGCATCATTTCAGTAGTATCGCCACTTCGACCCAAATTTTTTATCGGCACGTCGCAATAAGTTTCCCATTGGCAGGAAAGTTGCCCCGCCGGAATGTACGCCGCGCCGCCGTGCGTTATGCTGTCGCCAAAGGCGGCAAATTCAACCGGCATTTCTACCTTGAAAAACTTTTTCTCCGACCAATCGCTAAGCGGCTTATGCTTTCTATCGACAACGCGCACTTGCCAATAATATTCGCCCGCCTGCGTGAAAGGCGTCCAATCCGTCATTCGGTTTAATGCTTCGACGTTAAAAAGTTCGCGCACAACTTTATTTGTCGCAGTGTTCACGACGCGCACTTGATAAAATTCCGTCATTGGTAGCGGCTCCCAAGAAAACGTCGGGTAAAGTTGCATGAACGCCATTTGGTCAAATTCGGCTGTCAAAGTTGGCGGCGGAAATTTCATTGCCTCGACGTTACCGCCCCAAAATACACTCGCCGACAATATCAACGGCAAAAACCTTTTGAACTTCATAAAATCACCTCTGTAAACAAATGAACAAATGGAGCCGTCATGGACGACGGCTCCCGCCGCGCTTTTACGTGATGTAAAACAGCGGCGCAAACCAAGCTGGAATTTTTAACACGTTGCAAGTAGCGACCTTTTCGCCCCTGCGAGGTGCCCTTTCTTTTGTAACTTTTCTTTGGGCAAGCAAAGAAAAGTTTGTACATAAACATAAAAATCATTAATTAATTCAATCGAAGCCGACGACTAAAAAACCTAAAGCCGGTTCTGCGTTTTCGCTCTTTGGCGAAGAGGGAAAAAAAGACAGCCGCGGAAATTTCCACGACTGCCCAAAATTTATTTAACCGTGTCTGAAATCTTTGTTAATTACTTCTTGCCGCTGTAAGCAATAGCAGTATTTTGCTTGGTGAGGCTTGTCGCATCTGTCGCAGTCAAATCGTCCGTCGTCATGTAGCCAGAGGAGTTGTTGACAATCGAGCTGAGTTGCGGCGTCGTGCTGTAGTTGTCGTCAGCCAAGACATTAACGCTACCACTTGCGGTTGTATAATGCGTTACTTTATTCTCGTCCTTGCCAGACTTATCGAGAATGCTAAACTCTGTGCCAGCAAGTTCTTTAAATCTGACTTTGTTGGAGCCGATCTTAAGGATAGCATCGCCATTGTTATCAGCCTCGAATTTAAGGTTAGCACCATTGCCAACATCAATATTGGCTTTAAACGTGTCGGTACCAGCAGTGAAGTTCGCGATAACGTCGTTGCCGCCGCCATATATGACGGTATTGCCACTTGTCGAGTTGAGGTCGATATAGTCGTTACCACTGCCCGCGTTGACCGTAAGTCCTGAACCTGCAACCTGGATGTTTTCCGAATTTGAAGTACCGAAAATCTTCTTCTCTCCGGTGTAGCTATTATCAAAGCTGAATCTAGCGGAGCCGCTGACCGTAACACTGTTGCTGAGTTGTCTATCCTTCAAGTTGAAAGTGTTGTTATCTGCGTTGAATTCTAAGTTTACTGCGCCAGAGCCCTTGAGCGAAGCCGCATACGTCGTCGAGGCAAGACCGTTAATAACCGCGACATCTTGAGTCGTAGCCTTTGCGTAGTAGGTGAGTTTTTGCGAATCGTTGGAGAGGAGATAGCCTTGGCTTTGAGTGCCTCTGACTGTAACCTTGCTACCGCTCACAACGCCGGTCAAGTTGCTTGCCTTGGATTTGTTGGTCGATATATCCGCAAGGGTGTAACCGTCGCCGCTCTTGTCCGAAAGCGTGATAGTCTTCCTGTTGAGAGCACTTGCGCCCAAAGCAACTACCATGTTTTCTTTAATATCGACGATAGCACTTGCATTGGAGTCTGAAATGTAGCGGTCGACATCTTGAGTAATAATATCAGGATTGAGACCGGTGATAGTGAGTTTCGTGCCGTTCGTGACGTCCTTCGCCGCAGTGTATTTAACCGAAGTTCCAGTGTCGTTGAGTTCCCAGTTAGCCTTGTTGTAAGTCTTGTAGGTGAACGTACCGTTGCTAGCAGTCCAGTCAGTTACTCCAGACCAACCGCCATTCGCCAATTCTTCTTCATCAACGTCAGCACTCTTAATGACTTTTTCGTCAAGCGCGAGTTTGTAGCCAGCACCCGTGATAGCAACGTTACCAGTTCCGAGGTCGTAAGCATCCAACTTGACTGCCTTAACGCGAGTATCACTTGTATCTGAAACGTCGTTGGCTGTGACTTCTGCGCCGCTTCTAAGACCCGTAATCTTCGCGATTTCTTTGCCGTCTTGATCTGCTGCCTGGTAGGTGACGGATTTTTTATCGGTCGAGAGAACATAACCTTTGGTGACAGTGCCAACCAATTTTGCAGTGTTGCCGGTGGTATCCCAA
>Ga0310697_10003549_pt1 | contig 15738 bp, 13 predicted proteins | sample 172DNAGHGlowgp2_FD_203883 | JGI IMG/M metagenome (GOLD analysis project Ga0310697, IMG submission 203883) | Sheep rumen microbial communities from Palmerston North, Manawatu-Wanganui, New Zealand - 1728 DNA GHGlow gp2 (v2) (version 2) | ecosystem: Host-associated > Mammals > Digestive system >... | reverse complement strand
TAGAGAAGAAGATAGACGTGGTGAAGGCCAACTACTTCACTGACGACCAGCTGTTTATCCGTGAAACGGGACTCTACAAGCTCTCTACGGAGAAGGTAATGGAGAACCCGGAGATTTCACGTACTGTCCGCCGTCACGGTGCCAGTATTATCGAGGTGAACCCCACTTATGTCATTGTGATGATGTACGGCGTGACGGAGCAGATTATTTCCCTCTACCGTGAACTGGACGCGTTCGGATGCGTGCTCCAATATACGCGTAGCGGACGTATTGCCGTCACTCGAGGGATGCAGGAACAAGTCAGTCAATTCTTAGAGCAGCGCGAGCAGAATGGATAAAGTAGGCAGTTATGAATTTATGGCCGAGCCGTTCCACTGTGACTTCAGCGGACGGCTGTTTATGGGCCACATGGGCAACCACATGCTGAACGCAGCCGATTTTCATTCGTCGGCTCGTGGCTTCGGCATGAAGTACCTGATGAGCATCAACCGTTCGTGGGTGCTCTCACGCCTGGCTATCGAGATGACCGAGATGCCGCAGCAGTACACCAAGTTCCGCGTTGAGACCTGGGTGGAGAGTGCTATGCGTTATTTCACCAGCCGTAACTTTGCCGTCGTTGGTGCGGACGGACATGCCTATGGCTACGGCCGTAGTATCTGGGCGATGATTGACACGGAGACACGCCAGCCGACTGACATCTACGCCATTGACAACGGAGCCATCGAGAACTGGATTGTGAAGGACAAGGAGTGTCCCATTGACAAGGGCGGCCGTGTGAAGATGACGGACGATGCAGAACTTGTCCGCACCATTGATACCTATTATAATGATGTGGATATCAATGGCCATATCAATAGCGTGAAATACATTGAGCACGTGCTTGACCTGTGGCCGCTGGACTGGTACAGGGAGCACCACGTCAAGCGCTTCGAGATTGCCTATGTGGCAGAGGCACATGCCGGCGACCAACTCTCGTTCTACCGCGAAAAAAGTCCCCTCCTTCAGGATGGGGAAGGAGGGGAACAGGAGTTCTGCATCCGCATTGTCCGTACTGACGGAACAGAATGTTGCCGCAGCAAGGTAACGTTTGTTATCTGACAATCACCTTCTTTCCTTTGTGGATATAGATACCTGCCTTTGTCGGGCGGCTGTTCAGCCGTTGTCCGCTTAAGGTGTAATATGTCTCGTCATTGCTTATCCTGTCTGTTTCTGGCAGGATGATGGCTGTGGCATTGGCGTCGAAGGTGAATTCGTGGGAGTCCAGCCATGTAAAGCCCGTTGCTTGTGCCGTTGTACAATATCCCCAAACTATTCTGTATTCACTGCCATCTTCAAGTCCATCGTATGTAATTGATAATTCTTTGGTTTCATCTGGTTCAATGATGATTGCTGGTATTTCTTTATAAGAGATGCAACTCCATTCACTATTAGACCGTATATATATCCATGTACCAATTTCCCGGTAATTGGTAACGTCACCTGTATTCTTTATTTTAAATGTCATTGATACCTCATCATTGCCAAAGATGCAGTCTTTTTCTTCTAAGAGAGTTAGTGATACTTCACCAGTTGGAGGATCAGAAATCTCCACTGACGATTCTCCGATGATATTATTGCCGTTCACGTCTGTTGCTACCCATAAGTTCCATGTGCCAGAGGAAGTGGGACGGAAGTGGAACGTAACGACTTCACTTTCATTACTCTCAATAGCAGTTCCTGCCAGGTATACGTATGAACCTTTGCTGGCGGTTTTGCTGGCGAAAAGGTATAAAGGTCGTTTATATTCACCAGCGTTGTTCTTGATTGTCACATCAACTTGTTGTGTGCTGATGGTTAACTTGTTACCAGGGTAACTGAAGTTTGTGGATTGTAGGTCTAAATCGAAGTTAACGGTAATAGATGAAATAATGTCTGTTTTTTTCTGACTTCCGCACAAATTAAAAGTATGGTCACCTGTAGCCATTTCGTTCCAGGTCGTGAAACTATACTCTTTGGTGTTTCCTGCTTTAATCTTTGCCTTTATCCATCCGCAATAGTTATTATCGTCGTCAGTGTATATATACAAATACTTTTCAAGATTATCTCCCTCGTTAGTGATGTTTAATTTTATCGTAGGTTTCTCGCCTGATGTGTTATTGATGACTTCGAAAGTATTGACTCTGATTTTTTCCACAGGGTGAGCAACGATAGTGATACTATTGTCCGTAACCACATCAACATCAAAATATACAGATGCAGGTCTTGTCTGCTTCCATTCAGTTTCACCGTTGAGCAAACTTATAGGTACAATCTTGTGTTTGCCAATGGAAAGATTGTAAGTGGAGATGTCGTATGTGATGTTTGAATAGCCATATCCGTCAGGGATCTCGCTATAATTGACGTTTTTTGTACCAACCACTTCTAGAGTGCCGTCTTCTTTTATCTCACCTATGCCGAAACTGAATTTATAAGTTTGACCATTATTGTTCGACATTTGCATGGATATTGTTGTTTCATTAACTCCTGTGTTACTAGCAGTGGCTACTATACCATCTATAGTTTCTTCTTCCCATTCGTCTTCGTTATTAGTTGTTTCAGGAATAATCCCTGTGTTGGGCTGAATACCTATAACGGCATATATGCCATTAACATAGCCATCTCGTAAAGTCGTATAGTTTCCATTTAGGGATCCACCATAAGGATTTGTAGCGCAGAGTTTGAAATAACCATCATTGCTGCCGCCCCATCCCCAGTTAAAGTGGTAGAGACCATTACCGTCGTAACCATCACAGATGAAAGCATGTCCTCCATGAGTTACAGCACTATTACCACTATATATAATGGGGCGTCCTTCAGCTAGTTCATTGTACATGAGGTTGTCCCATTCGTTGATGGTGTAATCTGAACGGTTGACGTTTCTATAAGTATATGGGTCGTAGTCGAAGTATTTTGCCATTCCCTCTGATAGGTTAAGAATGCTAGCCGAAGAGCCATCAAGTCCATAATTCATTTGAGCTGCATAGCCAGCATAGATCATCAGTTTTGCAACTTCTGTTTGGGCATCGGTGCCTTGATCACTTTCGCTATACGTTTTTTTCATCTGACTCCAGTTGAAAGTCGTTGCAGGTAGCTCTTGTTTTGTTAAAGTGTTAATACTTGGTTCTTGATCCTCTATTTGATATCCACCCACTCCCTCTGTGCTTTTTGGATACTGATAGTAATACATGATCTGTGCGCCTGCAGTAGCGACACAGCCAGTTAGGCAGTGTTTCCCAGAGAGCGTAGGGCACATGGTATTGTAGATAAATCCGTCAGCCGTCGCATTACCCTGATTCCATCTCGTTTGGATAAGCGGATCGATGGCTTTGTGCGTTTCAACAGTCCGACGTGTGGTGGCCGTGGCATTGGAAGCCATCAGTGCCTGCATATCGCTGGACAGCAGCTGCAGGTAGTAGCGGAAGTTGTCAGGGAGGTTCTGCTCGTCGTAGCTCCCCTCTGTGGAGTAGCCCAGAATGGCATCTGCACGGTCGTCGCCTGCTACGATGACGAATCCCTTTGCGCCGTCCGTATTAAAGATGTAGAGCGGCTGTGCCTCGTTGCTGCCTGTGCCGCTGACTCCTGGTGCCCGTCGTGGTTCGCCTTTCAGCTGCAGTCCCTTTTTCTGCATGAACTGGGCAGCCAGCTGGCGTGCCTTTTGCTGGTCGATAGGTCCTGCTTGTGCCGTCAGCAGACAGGTCAAGAGTAAAACTAATGTGATAAGTGTAATTTTTTTCATTGTCTTTAGGTGTTAGTTGTTATTGTATTCTGTGGAAATTAGCGATGTTGAATAGTCTTGTGGTTGCAAAAATAGGGAAATTATTTCATATTGTCAAACTTTTTGCCAATAAATCACAAAAAAGTCCAAAAATGTCGTAACTTTGCACCAATTATCAGTAATCAACAAAATGAAAGTTATGAAGAAATTTCTCTTTTCATTGGCAGTAATGGCCTCATTGGCCGTGCTTCCTGCAAGTGCACAGGGTGTTCAGTTTGGTCTGAAGGCAGGTATGAACAACACCTCGATGAAGTTTGATGCCAGCGTTTTCGACTCCAGCAACCGTTTCGGCTGGTTCTTTGGTCCCACGGTGAAGTTCGGCTTGCCCGTATCAGGACTTGGTATTGACATTGCTGCGCTTTACGACCAGCGTGAGACGAAGCTGAATGGCGAGTCCATCAAGCAGAAGAGCATCATCATCCCTGTGAATGCCCGTTTCAGCTTCGGACTGAGCGAGTCAGCCGGCATTTATGTGGCAGCAGGTCCGCAGGTGGGTTTCAACGTTGGCAGCAAGAACTACAACTGGCTCAAGGCCAGCAGCTACGAGGAGACGTTCCAGCTGAAGAAGTCGCAGTTCAGCGTCAACCTGGGAGCCGGCGTCTATCTCATGAAGCACCTGGAACTTGGTTTGACCTACAACATCGCTTTAGGCAAGACGGGTGATGCCACGTTAAGGAACACGGTAGATGTAGTGACCGACAAGAACACTTACACAGACGACACGCGTGCCAATGCCTGGACGCTGTCTGCCAGTTACTATTTCTAAAGGATTCGTAAATAATCAATAAATTATTTTGCTTTTTACGCATTTTGTAGTAACTTCGCAGCCGATTCTATCAAGTTAACCCCTCGTCGCACCCTCGTGCAGGGTGGGAATGTACTGACAAGACGACGGTTCTCGTGCAGGGCTGGCACGGTGCATAAGGGACAAGTATAACAATTTAAAACAACAATTGCAATTATGGCAGAAATGAATTTTGGTGGCGTTATTGAAACAGTAGTCACCAGCAAGGAGTTCTCACTCGAGAAAGCACGTGAAGTATTGAAGGATGAGGTTATCGCCGTCATCGGTTATGGTGTTCAGGGTCCTGGTCAGGCTTGCAACCTGCGCGACAATGGCTTCAACGTCATCGTCGGTCAGCGCCCTGGCAAGACCTTCGACAAGGCTGTAGCCGACGGTTGGGTACCAGGCAAGACGCTCTTTTCCATCGAGGAGGCAGCCGAGAAGGGTACCATCCTGTGTATGCTGCTCTCCGACGCTGGTCAGATTCAGCAGTGGCCTACCATCAAGAAATATCTGAAGCCTGGCAAGACGCTGTATTACAGTCACGGTTTCGCCATCAACTGGAGCGACCGCACAGGTGTTGTTCCCCCTGCTGACGTTGACGTCATCATGGTGGCTCCCAAGGGTTCTGGTACCAGCCTGCGCACCATGTTCTGCGAGGGCCGCGGCCTGAACTGCTCGTATGCCGTCTATCAGGATGCTACAGGCAAGGCCAAGGAGAAGACGCTGGCCTTCGGCATCGGTATTGGTGCAGGTTATATGTTCGAGACCACTTTCCAGCGTGAGGCAACCAGCGACCTGACAGGTGAGCGCGGCTCACTGATGGGTGCCATCCAGGGTCTGCTGCTGGCACAGTATGAGGTGCTCCGCGAGCATGGACACTCTCCCTCGGAGGCTTTCAACGAGACCGTTGAGGAGCTGACGCAGAGCCTTGGCCCGCTCTTCGGTGCAAAGGGCATGGACTGGATGTACGCCAACTGTTCAACCACCGCCCAGCGTGGTGCATTGGACTGGGCTCCGCGTTTCCACGATGCCATCAAGCCTGTCATGGAGTGGCTCTACTACTCGGTGCTGACCGGCAACGAGGCTCAGATTACCATCGATGCCAACTCGAAGCCCGACTACCGTGCCGGACTGGAGAAGGAGCTGGAGGCCATGCGCAATCAGGAGATGTGGCGTGCAGGTGAGACCGTTCGCAAGCTGCGTCCTGAGAACCAGGAAGACTAAGTAATGGCCTGAAAGTTAAAAAGTTAAAAGGTTAAAAGGTTAAAAAGTTAAAAGGTTAAAAAGTTAAAAAGACGAAATGTCTAAACTGATTATTAACAGCTACGCCGAGTTTGAATCCCACCTGGGTGAAGAACTCGGTGTTTCTGATTGGCTGGAAGTCAATCAGGACCGCATCAACCTGTTTGCTGATGCCACGCTCGACCACCAGTGGATTCATGTCGATGTGGCGCGTGCCCAGAAGGAGAGTCCCTACAAGAGCACCATTGCCCACGGTTATCTGACGCTGTCGCTGCTGCCCTACATGTGGAACCAGATTATCGAGGTGAACAACATCAAGATGCTTGTCAACTACGGTATGGACCAGATGCGCTTCGGCCAGGCTGTCGTCACGGGCAGCCGCATACGTCTGGTGACAACGCTGCACAACATCCAGAACCTGCGTGGCATCTGCAAGGCTGAAATCAAGTTCCGCATTGAGATTGAGGGACAGCGCAAGCCCGCCTTAGAGGGCATCGCCTCGTTCCTGTACTACTTTGAGAATTGAAGCTACGCCTTACATACATCGCAACAGCCGCAGTCGTGTGAGTCCTCTTCGCCGAAGTAGCGAAGCAGCTGGCGTGAGCGGCACTGGTTGTCGGTGCTCATGTAGCTGAGCATAGCGTCGATGCGCTGTTGGAAGACATCGCGGCGCTCCTCATAGATGGCGCGTGGAATGACGATTAGGTCGCGTTCCTCGCGCCTTTGCATGTAGCGGACATAAGGTGTGCGCTTGCGTGGAATGAAGCTGATGATGTACTTCCTGTCCAGTTCCTTCAGCACGTCGTACGTCGCTGCCTGTGTCAGACCAGCCTCACGGGCTACCATGCTCTCGTCAATGTAACAGTAGTCGGCAAACAGTCCGCCGTACAGACGCAACAGGGAGATGATGACGCGGTCCTCGTCGTCCGAATTGCCTGACAGACGGTACAGGTCGTCACGGCCCGTCAGGAAGTGTACCCTTGCGGCAGTGTCCTGTTCCTCCATGTAGTCAATGTATCCGGCGCGTGTGAGCAGCATGAGTGCCGAGTGGACGCGAGTGGGGAAGTGGCGGAAACGCAGGCAGAACTCGTCCATCGAGAACTCAAACAGCCGTCCCTGTCCTGTGCCGATGGCTACCTGCAGGTAGCAGGCCAGGTCTTCATACACATCTTTTATATAGTCGCGTGGAGGGAACTCGTCGTCCACCCGTCGGCGCAGTTTGCTCTCGTCGTTGCCGTTGCAGAGCAGCACGGCGTACGACTGCTGTCCGTCGCGTCCTGCCCGTCCTGCCTCCTGGAAGTAGGCCTCGATGGAGTCAGGGCTGTCGTAGTGTATGACCAGCCGTACGTCAGGCTTGTCGATGCCCATGCCGAAGGCGTTGGTGGCCACGATGATGCGCTGTTTGTCCTGCTGCCAGTCCTGCTGGCGCTGGTCGCGTGTGGCGTGGTCCAGTCCTGCGTGGTAGAAGGTTGAGCGTGGCGTTTTGGGTGTTGAGTTAGGGGTGTTTTCGTTTTCGTCTTCGTTTTCGTTCCCGTCTTCGTTTTCGTTCAGATAGTCCGACAGCTCCTTGGCGCGTTTTCGGCTTCGCACATAGACGATGGCGCTGCCGTTGACCTGCTGCAGTATGCGTAGCATCTCACCGAGCTTGTCCTCCGTCCTGCGTACGATGTAGGTCAGGTTCTTGCGTTCGAACGACATACGGAAGACGTGGTGTTGTGCATTGAAGGAAAGCCGCTCGCAGATGTCCTCCACGACGCGTGGTGTGGCAGTTGCCGTCAGGGCGAGGACAGGCACGTTCAGGAGTGTGCGGATGTCGGCAATGCGCAGGTACGACGGTCGGAAGTCGTAGCCCCACTGGCTGATGCAGTGTGCCTCGTCAACGGTGATGAAGCTCACCCTCATGTGGCGTAGCTTGGTGAGAAACTGGTCGCTCTCCAGTCGTTCTGGCGACACGTAGAGCAGTTTGGTACGTCCCAGTATGCAGTTGTCCAGGATGCGCAGCGTCTCGTCGTGAGACATGCCTGAATAGATGGCGTCAGCTATGATGTGCCGTCGGCGCAGCTGCTGCACCTGGTCCTTCATGAGTGCTATGAGTGGTGTGATGACGATGCAGACGCCCTCCATGGCGAGTGCAGGCACCTGGAAGGTGATGCTCTTGCCGCCGCCCGTAGGCATCAGTCCCAGTGTGTCGTGTCCGCTGGTGATGGACTCGATGATTTCACGCTGTATGCCCCTGAAGTCGTCGTAGCCCCAGTATTGTTTTAATAATTTATAATTGAGAATTGAGAATTGAGAATTATGATTACTGTCATGGGCAGACTTTTCTCCGCCGTCCTTTTCGCCATTGACAGGATCTTTAGAACTAATCATAATTCTCAACTCTCAACTCTCAATTCTCAATTCTCAATTCTCAATTCTCAATTGTCAATTCTCAATTGTCAATTCTCAATTGTCAATTTCCGAAGGCATGATGTCTTCAATCTGCAGCTGTATCTCGTTGCGCTTGTAGGTGTTTTCCTCGATGGTATATACGATGTCGAACGAGCGCTTTGACTTGATGTATCGTGCAGCGGCACTCTGTCCGAAGGCAATGCCGTTCATGACGTTGCTTGACTTCGAGTCCACCAGTTCCAGCTTGATGTGCTCCTGGTTGCGTCCCACCACCTTCGACGTGCCGTAGTCATAGACGTTGCGCGTGCAGAACAGCGGCTTGGGGTTGTTGGGCCCGTGGGGGGCAAACTTCTTCAGGTCGTTGAGCATCTTCTTGTTGATGTCACGGAAGTCCACCTCCTCGTCAATGTCGAGTATGGCCTGCGTCTGCTCAGGCAGTATGTGGCTGCTGACGTACTCCTGGAAGCGGCGGCGGAACTCCTGGATGTTCTCCTGCTTCATGGACAGTCCTACGGCATAGGTGTGGCCGCCGAAGTTCAGCAGCAGGTCGCGGCACGACTTGATGGCGTCGTAGATGTCGAAGCCTGCCACGGAGCGTGCGGAGCCTGTTGCCAGTCCGTCGATGACGGTCAGCACAACGGTAGGCCGGAAGTACATTTCCGTCAGTCGCGAGGCCACGATGCCCACCACGCCCTTCTTCCAGTTCTCGTCGTAGAGCACGATGCTCTGCATGTGCTGCTGGCTCTCCAGACGGGCCACAATCTCGTTCGCCTCCTCGGTCATCTGCTTGTCTATGTCGCGGCGCTGGTCGTTGTATTCGTTCACGTGGTTCGCCTCGGCCAGTGCCCTTGAGAAGTCCTTCTCCACCAGCAGATCGACGGCTTCCGTACCGTTCTGCATGCGTCCGCTGGCGTTGATGCGCGGCCCTATCTTGAAGACGATGTCGCTCATGGTCAGCTCGCGGCCCGTCAGTCCGCATATCTCGATGATGGCTTTCAGGCCGATGCTCGGATTCTGGTTCAGCTGCTTCAGTCCGTGGAATGCCAGGGTTCGGTTCTCGCCCTCCACGGGCACGATGTCGGCCGCTATCGAGACGGCGCAGAAGTCGAGTAGGGGAATCAGTCGCGAGAAAGGTATGCCGTTGTTCTTGGCAAAGGCCTGCATGAACTTGAAGCCCACGCCACAGCCGCACAGGTGCTTGAAGGGGTAGGTGGAGTCCTCGCGCTTGGGGTTGAGGATGGCCACTGCAGGCGGCATCACCTCGTCAGGCACGTGGTGGTCGCAGATAATGAAATCGACCCCCCGCTGCTTGGCGTAGGCTATCTCCTCGATGGCCTTGATGCCGCAGTCGAGCACAATGATGAGTTTCACACCGTGTTCCGCTGCAAGGTCTATTCCCTTCTTGCTCACTCCGTAACCCTCGTCGTAGCGGTCAGGAATGTAGTACTCAATGTTGGAATAGAACTGCTGCAGGAACTTGTAAACCAAAGCTACCGCCGTACATCCGTCCACGTCATAGTCGCCATAGACCATGATGCGCTCCTTGCGTCCCATCGCGTCGTTCAGTCGGTCAACGGCCACGTCCATGTCGTTCATCAGGAACGGGTCTATGAGCTCGTTGAGCATCGGTCGGAAGAATCGCTTCGCCGCCGATTCCGTCTTTATTCCGCGCTGGATGAGCAGGTCGGCAAGTATCGGACTCATGCCGATCTTGTCTGCCAGCTCCTTAGCCGCTTGCTGTCTTTCGGATGTAGGTGGTTCGTAATTCCATTTGAAATTCATTTATGTTGTTTTTTATTTTCTTGTCGCTTTGGTGGGAGGTAAGTCTTCGAGCAGCTTCCCCCGACTGCCATGAGAGCCTATGACGGCAAAATAGCGCTCAAAGATACGAAAAAAAAAGTAATCATCAACGCTTTTTGTGATTTTTTTAACAAATAACCTCCGTTTTTCCCTGTTTTCCCCCTCAAAAGTACAATGAAGACAGCGGCCGTCCTCTCGGATAACCGCTGTCGTTCACTTTACCGCTCACCCGTTTTAAGGCTCCGGCTCCTTCATCGCGTGCCATACGAGAGGGTCGGGGGAGGGGGTATGCTTAATGACACTTTGACACTTTTGACACTTTACAAAAAAACAGCGGCAGTCCTCTCGGATGGCCGCTGTTGTGCAATGAAACACGAAACTTCAATCAGATTTTTTTATGTCAAAACTTATCTCTCAGAACGTTTTAGTTTGTAGTCCACCATAACGTCGATGCCAAGTGCCGTTCCCGCATACATCAGGCATTGTGCGAAGAACCAGAGCACCGAGTCGCTGATTTCACCGAAGGGAGGAGCGATGAAGCCTGCAACGCTCAATCCCACACCCGAGGCCAACATGCCTACTGCGCTCCATGCGCGAACATCTTTTATCATTCTTGTAAAGGTTAGAGGTTAGAGGTTAAAGGTTAGAGTCGTTTACTGCTTCTTGCGCTCCGTTGGTGCTCAGGCGAGCAAGCTCGGAGTCCCGCTTACGGCTTACGGTTGTACCATAGAGCTCATTGGTAATCATAATTCTCAATTTTCAATTCTCAATAAAAAAAGCCCCCGAAGGGGCCTCGTTTAGGGCTCCGGTTCCTCCTCCTCCTCAATCGGGTTGCTGATCGGGGTCTTGGTGTACTTCTTCCTCTGCTTACCATCCACGGTGATGGTCTCGCTGGTGATGAGGTCACCCCAGATGAGGGAGCACTTCTCCTTGAAGGCCTTGCTGGTGAGGTCGTCCAGCTGGGTTCCGTCAGGACGGAAGCGGACGTGGATACCCTCCAGAACGGCGGATGGGTTGGTAGCCTTGGCAGCCTCGATGCCGTCCAGGCCGCCCTTCACGTTCTTGGCGGTGGGGTAGAAGATGCCGATGCCGTCCAGCTTGACGGGCACGCCCTGTCCTACCAGTTCGGGGATGCACTCACAGAGCTTGGTGATGACACCCTGCACGATGTCACGGGTGAAGATGGTGCCGTGGTTAGAAATGTGTTGACAGAGGCCACGAGTGCTGAGTACGTTCTGCACGTCGGTGTAGCCATAGAGCTTACCGTAGAAGTCGCTCTTTCGGTTGGTGTTAGCCTTCAGATTAATCTTCAGCTGTACGTTGTTAACTTGTCCCATAATTTGTAAGGTTTAAATGGTTAATAATTTAGTTAGTTATGCTTGGAGCCAATGATGGCTGTCTGCCAAAAATTTGCGGCGCTTTTCGCCTCTTTAGGTGGCACCAAAAGGCGCTTTAGGTGGCACCTGAACCTCGTTGAAGTGGCACCTGAGCTTTCGCCAACTGCAGCACCTCTCTGAAGTCTGATGCAAAATTACGAAAAAGGGGGAATGCTTGCAATTTATTTGCCTAAAAACAGCCGAAAAAACATTTTAGACTGAAATAAAGAAACATGTAAATTACTCATTATAAAGCAAATACATTGATTTTTCTTTTTCGTTTTCATTTTTTCATTTGTCTGATTATTTTGGGGTGCCGGGCAGCAAAAAACACAGAAGGGTCCGCTGTGCACAGCGGAACCTTTTGTTCACTTCGGAAAAGGTCGGAGAGCTATTAAGAAAGGCAAAAACTATTTGATCTATTTCGATCTTTTTTGTTAAGTTTTGATCTATTCCCTGTGTTTTCGCTTATTTCCACTAATTTTGCAATTATAAAACATGACCTGTCTTTTGAGGAGCCTAAACTGCACCTTATATGGATAAGGTTTTAAGGTGCCAAAACTGCACCTTAAACATCACATAATGCGATCATAAAGAAATACTTATTAATGACCAACCGGGTTGTACCGGCTGACTAAATCAAGAAAATATGGCAAAAGCAAAACCTTTTATCAAGTGGGTTGGCGGTAAAGGCCAACTCATTGAACAACTGGACGCACAACTGCCAGCTGACTTTGATGATTGGGAAGAAGTGACATACATTGAGCCTTTTGTGGGAGGTGGAGCTATGCTCTACTATATGTTGCAGCGATACCCTAATATCCGTCATGCTGTCATCAACGATGTGAATTCTGATTTGATTACCTGTTATCGTACTGTTAGGGATATGCCTGAGGAGTTGATAGCTTCTTTGATGGCTATTCAGAATGCCTACAACGCATTAAAGACAGAAGAAGAACGTAAAGATTTCTTTCTTGCAACTCGTGATCGCTACAACGAGAAAAATCTTGACCCTTTAGAGAATACTACAAAGTTCTTCTTCCTCAACCGCACTTGCTTCAACGGACTTTATCGCGTGAACAAGAAAGGGCTGTTTAATGTTCCGTTTGGTAAGTATTTAAATCCGCAGATTTGCGATCCAACAACTATCCGAAAGGATAGTGAGCTGCTTCGACATGTGGAGATTCTGACGGCAGATTTTGAAGTGACCTTCGACTACGCACAGGGTAATACACTCTTCTATTTTGACCCGCCTTATCGCCCACTCAGCGATACTTCCAGCTTTAACGACTACGCAAAGGAGTCTTTCAACGACGATGCACAGATTCGGCTGAAGGAATACTGTGACCGTATCAATGAGGCTGGTTTTCGCTTCATGCTCAGCAACTCTGATTGTAAGGGAAAGAACGAGGAGGACAACTTTTTTGATGTACTTTATGGTGCGTATCATATTGAGCGTGTTTTGGCATCACGATGTATAAATGCAAACCCTAGTAAGCGAGGGAAACTGACAGAAATACTTGTGCACAATTATTCTGCAACAAAGGCACACCCCCATGTTAACTACGTCTTAACAGGAATGAAACCAACGCATGCAGCAGAAGAGGTCATTGATTATGCCGTGAGATAAATATTCCGAATTCGATACATTTAAATATGGCGATTTCGCCACAATTTGAAAATATGGCTAAAGATTTCAATAAGTTCATATCTCAGCTTCAAGAGACGAATCAGACATTAGATTTCTTCTGTGATTTCGATAAGATTTCACAGAATGTTGAAGATATTAAGCTCAGTCTTTGTATGCTGAACAGCCTCATTGGCTCTACTAATATGCGTAAGTCGGTAGAAACAATATGGAAACGCGACAAGTCCGCTTTCAATGTTATGGATATCCTCATCGCAGTTCGCAGCGAGGGCAAGAAAAAAATCCTCGATAGTTTGGGGAATTGTGTGGTTCTTGACTCTCTGTTTGAGTCGGTTGAGGGAGTAATGGAATTTCTCGATAATACAGGTTTGACAGAGATATTCCAATCAAAGAAAATAAACGACCTTGTTGATTATGTTTTTGGTATAGAAACAGGATTGGATACGAATGCTCGCAAGAATCGTAGCGGACATGTGATGGAAGGAATGGTGGCACGTATCCTTGAAAAGAACGATGTTCATTATCGCCAAGAGGTTTATTCAAGTGAATGGCCGGAGATTACAAAAGTCCTTGGTGACGATGAAAAGCGCTTTGACTTTGTTGTTGAGACCAAAGATAAAACGTATCTGATAGAAGTTAATTTCTATAGTGGTGGTGGCAGCAAGTTGAACGAGGTCGCACGTTCTTATTCAGATATTGCTCCAAAGATAAACTCTGTACCTGGCTTTGAGTTCGTATGGATTACGGATGGTATTGGATGGAACAGTGCTAAGAACAAACTTCAGGAAGCGTATTCTATCATTCCCAAAATTTATAACTTAACTGATATTACTACTTTTATCAACATTATTAAACAGAAATAGAATGACTCCATCAATGCACATTAAGGGACATGAACTTCTGGCAGAATTTCCTGTTAATGGTTCATATATAATTGGTATTTACCAAGGAACTATATCTGATTTCGATATTCTAATAAAGTACAGACAGCTCGAGAAAGGAAAATGGAGTAGAATACGCACTCCAAAGCATATTCATTGGGCTGTTGACATACTCATAAAGCATTATAGCGATGTAACTACCACTGATCGTTTGTTAGACTTCCTACTGGATTTGTGGAACAGAACAACCCCTATAAGAACAGAAGAGGAACGAGATCGTTTATTGAAAAACGACATTTTATTGGAAGAAGTAAATACAGAGGCTGCTAAATATACTGCTTTGGCTAATCATGGGGAGTATAGCGTAAAGTTTCTTGTCTTATTGGCAAAACTGCTTATGGTTCAAGAAAAAACGAATAGAAATGATGCTTATATGTTCAGAAATTTATTAGAACAACTGAAAGAACATAATGATATCTTTAGAATTGTATCAACAGCAACTTATCATTAATGATTACCCCTTATTATAAATCAGAAAGCCACGATTTCAATCTCCTTCAAGGCGATACGTTTGAGCTGTTGCCGCAGTTTAATTTCAAGTTCGACATGATATTTGCCGACCCGCCTTATTTCCTGTCGAGTGGCGGTATCAGCGTTCAGAGTGGTAAGGTGGTTTGCGTTGACAAGGGCGACTGGGACAAAAGCATGTCTCAGGATGATGTCAATGCTTTCAACCAGAAGTGGTTGACACTTTGCCGAGAGAAACTGAAAGACAACGGTACAATATGGGTTAGCGGTACTTATCACAATATCTTTTCGGTGGCCAATTGTCTGACGCAGTTAGGCTATAAGATACTCAATGTCATCACATGGGCCAAGACGAACCCGCCACCCAATATCTCCTGCCGGTACTTTACGTACAGCACTGAGTTCATTATCTGGGCGCGTAAATCACAGAAAGTAGCGCATTACTATAATTATGAATTGATGAAATTTATTAACGGGAATAAACAAATGACCGATGTATGGCGTCTGCCCGCCATCGCTCCATGGGAGAAATCATGCGGTAAGCATCCTACCCAAAAGCCAATACCTCTATTGTCCCGAATAATCATGGCTTCTACCAAACCAAATGCCTGGATTCTCGACCCCTTTGCCGGAAGCTCTACGACAGGTATTGCTGCCAACCTTTTAGGCCGAAGGTTTCTGGGCATTGAGAAAGAACGCAATTATGCTGAACTTAGCAAGGCTCGTCGGCAGGAGATTGAGGACATGAAACTCTTTAAACAGTACAAGCGAAAGATACCTGACATCAATCAATACGACGTGCGCAATCCTCTACCCCTTGGTTTTGTAAGTGAAGAGGTGTTTGATGATTTGCCGTTTTGAATTGCAAAGACGTTGATTCCTCAAAGTCGCTTTCTACCCTACAAAACAGGATATTGTGCTTGGGCTAAATGAACAGCGGGACTGGTTCCTGTTTCGAGTACACACAAGGATAGCCCCTTCTGTAAAGCAATTTTAGACTATGACAAAGAAGGAAATTGAAAAACTGTTCAGCCTGCTGAGAAAAGCAGGCACCGACGTTGAACTGTGTGACACACTTGTTCCCTATTTTACCGACGGTGTACCCGCCGGCTATCCCGAGGCTCCCGGCGACTATGACGGCGAGATGGTCCTTATGCCGCTGTCGTTCTTGAAACAATGTGATTTTGTATTGGCTGTTCACGGTGAATCCATGAAGGATGCGGGCATCCTGAACGGCGACGATGTGATAGTGAAGCATGACGTTCGCTTCGAGGACGGCGACGTGGTGGTGG
>Ga0310697_10003548_pt1 | contig 15739 bp, 4 predicted proteins | sample 172DNAGHGlowgp2_FD_203883 | JGI IMG/M metagenome (GOLD analysis project Ga0310697, IMG submission 203883) | Sheep rumen microbial communities from Palmerston North, Manawatu-Wanganui, New Zealand - 1728 DNA GHGlow gp2 (v2) (version 2) | ecosystem: Host-associated > Mammals > Digestive system >... | reverse complement strand
TTCCAGGTCCTGTCTTCACGAACTTCAGGTTGCCCATGAGCGCCATCCTCGTGCTTGTCGCAGTGGCGTCCTGGGGAACTTCCACTTCGAGCGAGCCGACCTGCGCTGCGGAGTTCGTCACGGTGAACGCATTGACGCCGCCGGCCAGCGCGGCGGGCAGCTTGAGGAGTCCGCCCTTGGCGTCGAACACCGTCCCGTCTCCCACCACCAACTTTTCCGTCCTGGTGAAGTCGAACGCCGCGCCTGCGGCGTTCGTGAACTTGTTTGTGGCCAGCACGAACGCGGCGGGCGAAACCGCCGGCGTGACCGCGCAGATCGCGTCGTATTCCGCTGCGGTCGTGAACCGCACCTGCATGTTGCCCGTCACGTTGCCGCCCCACTCGGTGTCCTGGACGCCGCTCGTGTAGAACTGCCATCCGTCGTTGACCCACATCGCGTACTCGGGCTCGCCTGTAGCCTTGATGTAGAGGCCGTCGTCCTTCACCGCAAGGGCCTTGCCCTCCACGGCCGCGCCGTTGGACAGCAGCGCGAAGCCCACCGAAATGTCGGGCGCGGAACCCGAAGGCCACGAGACGAGGCACGTGCCGACGTCGGAGCTGCGCTCGCCGATCTCCACGTTGACCGTGGCGCCCTCGGCGAACTTGAGCGTGTTGTCGCCGGACGTAAAAGCGGAGGCGCGCGGCAGCGGCGTCGTCCTCGCCGAGAGGTCAATCGTCGAGCCGTTCTGCATCGTGCAGCCGTAGAAGTAGTCGTGGTCGGCGCCGGGCTTGAACGTCCCATATACGTTCAGCGCCGCCGTGCCGGTGTTGTAGTTGGCGCCGAACACCGCCTCGTAGTCGTGTACGCTCAGCGCGGTGCCGAGATTCAACGCGCTGCCGACAATGAAGTCCACGTTCCGCGCGTCGTATGCGGCGCCGAGCGTCTGCAGCCATCCGCCGGTGGTGATCTTGATCTTGCCCGGGCCCTGCGGCGGGCAGCTGTCGAACTTTAGTGATTTCTCTACTCCAATGGCGACCTCAAGCGTGTGCCCGTTCAGGGGAAGGCCGTTGAATTGCATGTTGAAGTCGCCGGTGGTGACAAGATACGAATCTGCGGTCAGGCTCTTTGCGCCGTTGAACTGCGTCGTGGCCCCCCTCACCGTGCCGCCGTTGAACACCACCGTCGTGTAGCCGAATCCAGCCTTCCCGTTGACGTCGAGCGTCGCGCCGGCATCGACGGTGACGACCTGCGCGCTGGCGTTCTTTGTCCCGTTTTTGCCCAAGGGCCAGTTGGCGGGAGCTGCGTCGTACATCATCGTTCCGGAGGCTACCTGCGTGCCGCCCGTGTAGGTCTGGTATTGTTTGGAGAACATGTAAAGCCCGTCCCCTTCCGTCACGAGCTTCAGCTTGTTCGCAAGCGCGATCTGGCTGTTGTAGGTCATGGCGCCATCCGGGACGGCCACGTGCAGCTCGCCGCCGACGACGGTGTCCGTCACGGTCGTGGCGAGCCACGGATCGAGCGTCTTCACGTAGAGCTTGTGCCCGGACGTGTCGATCGTCAGGTTCGCCGCCGTCGTCATCACGGAGGCGTACGGCGTCAGGTCGGCGTCGGTCGCCATCGTGACGTTTGCGGAGATGTGGACCTGCGTGTACTTGTTGGGAAGCGCGCCGGGAAGCGCCGTGCCGTCTGCGGCCTTGCACGTCCAGCTCGACGTTGCCGCAGGATCGCCGCCGTTCCACACCGCCGTCGCGGGTGCGCCGTCCGCGTCGTGCAGCGCCACCGAAAGGTCGCACACGCCGTATCCACCCGCCCATGCCGACGCCGATGCGACGCTGGTGCTGCTCACGGCTACGCCGGTGCCGGCGTCGTTCGTGATCTTCCGCCCCACCATGTCGCCGTAGATACTGTAATACCCTGCGGCGAAAGCGGTTGCATGCACGCCGTCCTCGCCGTTCGTGAAGCGGACGGCCACGCACTTCGCGTAGTCCCCGAGCGGCACCTGCATCTCTGCGCGGAATTCGGTGATCTCGCCGGTCGTGGAGTCAGTGGCCGTGATGATGCGGTTGAAGCATTTCATCTCCTGCAACTGGTCTGAACCGCTGATCGCGCTGCCGCACGCCTTGCCGGTGATCTCGTGGCTGAAGATGTCCTTTACCCGCAGGCCGGGGAACACAAGCGTGTTGTTGCCGATGATGTTCATGACGCCAAGCTGCTTGATGCCGTATCCAGCCCCGCCGTCACCCCCTGCGACGCCTGTGTTGGTAAAGCCGGACGCCACGGCAACGGCGCCGGACGCATCGACCGTGAACGGAATAGACGACGCGTAATGCTCGGTCACATTGCCGTTTTTGTCCTTTTTGTTCGCCTTGTACATCGCCTTGACAGCCCTGGCCTGGACGCCGTCCGTCCCCTGCGACAGCTCCACCACCACGTATTTCGTGTAGTCTCCGTGTACGCTCGCAAGGGCGAAGAACAGTTTCTGCAGCGGCTGGGCGGTGTCGGCGGGATAGCGCGTCACGGCGTGGCTGTAGGCGTTGACGTCTAAACGATCCCCTACGCCAATCGCCCCGCCCTGCATAAGCCCGTAGAACTTGCCGCCCTCCAGTTCCGACAGCGCAACCCCGGGGAACACGATTTGCGCCGTGCCGCCGAGATAGGAGTAGTTGTAGAAGAAATGCGTATTTGCCGCAGGGATCACAACCTCCTCCGTCACTTCGACGTTGTACATCCCGTAGTCGCGCGCCATGATCCACGTCGGCACGGCAACGGCCTTGACGTTGCCGTCATCCACCTTGGTGCCGTCGTCCTTCACGAACCTCATGCCGAGTTCCGTGGTCGCCTTGTAATATGCGCCCACGAGCTGCGCGTACACGCCGTCGCCGCCCTCGCCGTCGCTGAACTCCACGACCGCGCATTTCACGTTTACGCCGTCGCAATACTGTGCCTCGCAGCGTATCGCAGTTGGGCTTGCCGCCGTGCCGGCGGCTACGACGGCGTTGGTGAAGAGAAGCGGCAGCCCGATCATTCCGCCGCTTGACCCGCCGGCGATCTTCGCGGACAGCTTACCCTTGACGCTGGTGCCGATCTGCGCAACCGTGAGTCCGGGGAACGCGAGCTGTTTCGTCGATGAAAGCCCCCTTGCAACGCCCATGGCCTTCACGCCGTAGCCGCCCGCCGTTGGGGCCGTGGCAACGCTGCTGTTCGATACGGTTTTCCACGTCAGCGCGCCCGTGCTGGCGTTTACGGTATAGTAGGTCGAAAAGCCGGAGTTGGAAGTAGAAAGGTACCATGCCTTTGTGGCTTTCGCATACACGCCGCCATCGCCGTTGTACAGCTGGATGTGGACGGCTTTGTAATATGCACCCTCTATCGTCACGATGTCGAAATCGTAGCGCTGGATGGCGGCGCCCGTCGCGTTCGCGGGATACGGCACGACCTGGTTGGATATTCCTATCTTGATAGCGCCAAAGTGACTGCCGCCCATCATGCCCCAGAAGGAACAGCCTTCAAGGTCTGCGAGCATCTTGCCGGGAAACACCAGCACGCCGCTGGTCGTGATGAACCCGCCCGAGTACGAGATGTCCGTATCGGTCATGCGATGCGTCGTCACGGCCCGCGTCGTTCCCGCCGCGCACACCATCAGCGCGGCCACCGCCACGCGAATCACGTTCTTTTTCATGTCTTTTCCTCTCTTTCAATCGTTCATGCCAACACCGTCAGCGAACCAGGATCACGATTCCCATGAAACGCTCGAGGCGCAGGCCTTCAGCTTCGGGACAGATTTTGTAGCCATTGGCGCTGCTCTGCGCGTCGAGAACGAAATTCACGTTCGCTGGCTGCGACGGCCAGGTGACGACATACGGGCTCTCGCTCTTCCTTATCGCGTTGAGGTCGGTCTTTCCCGCGAGGTTTACATTAATGATGGACGGCGCCTCCTCCGTGCCGGACTGGAACGTCATGTCGCCGACCACGGCGCTTGCATAGTCCGCCCCCTGGGCACCCGTCGTGCGCGGCACAGACGAACCCTTGAGCGTGAAGTTGGCCGGGAGCGTCCCCTTGTCCACGCCCGTGTACGCGAGGCCGTTTCCGCTCGGCGTGTCGAAGTCGAAGTAGTGTATAAGCGAACGCCCATGCACCGACGAGACCGTCGCCACGCAGATTGCCGCAATCGCGGTGCGAATCATTTTAGCATCCATGTTTGCTCTCTTTCTTTAGTGAAAATTGGGTACGTGAAACTCTTGCTGTCGTGCGTCAGTCCACATGACCTGCCTATTCAAGCGCAGGCGGAACGATCTTGCCATCGCGCTGGGCATCGGGATCGTGGTCGTGCGCGATGTACTGCCCGTTGGAATCCATCCACAGGATCAGCCGCGCACGCTCCTCGGGCGTGAGCTTCACGCCGTGGTGGCCCGCGTCGAGCATCTTGCGAAGCGGGGCGTTCATCGCAAGATACCGGCCCGGCTCCGTATAGGCGGGCGTGAAGAACGCCCAATCCGTTCGCTTCCTCTCGACCATTTCCCAGGCAAAGTAGTTGGTGCGATGTACGAGATTGCTCCAGCTCGTCGAGAAGCCCCACTTGTCCTTGCGCCAATCGCCGGCGCGGAGGTCGGGCGCCTTCGGCTTGCGCTTCTCGCCGTGGCACGAGACGCACTTCGCGTCGAGGACGGGCTGCACTAGTCGCGCGTAGTTGAACGGCGCGGAGCCGTCGGGACCCGGCTTGATCGCGCTGGGCGCACGACGCATCGCGAGGGGAAGGTTCGCCCGTGCCGTACGGCGCACATTCTCCTTCGGTTCGTGGCAGCCGCTGCACAAAAGCCGTTCGCCGGGATGCAGGTAAGTATCGCTGCGCATGCTCTGCACGGCGCAACCATCGGCGCGGAGCGCCTGGAAGAAAATGGGCACGCCCACCGGCGCGGTGAAGTACGCGCTGCCGTCCGCCTCCACCGGCACCGTGCCGAGGCACTGGCGTCCCGTCTGGTGTATCTCCGCGCCGAGCCAGGGTTTCTGCTGCAGCGGTCTCACTTTCGGGAAGAGCTGCCACACGCGCAGGGCGGTGATCGTCTCGTTCGTCGGGAACGGAATGCGCGTGTCATAGACGTTGATGAGGCCGACCTCGCCGGTCTTCGGCATCTCGGCGGCGGGAATCGGCGCGGGACGCCTCCCGTCTGCGTCGACAGGACGCCCCTCGAGCGTCTTGTGGGGAATCACCGGCGGCCTTTTCCGCGCGCCGATCGGCATCGGGTCGAGACACGAAATCGTGGGATGCGAATAGATGCGCGTCTTGTTGCCGAACACATCTACGAGCGTGATCGCATAGCGACGTCCGCGCATCGGCACGTTGTACATTCCGTTGGCGTTGCCGTCGTAGGCGCAGAGGTAGTACTTCTCGCTGAGCGGCCACGCCGTCGCATACGCGCCGCTGTTGCGGTTGCGGAAAGTGTTCTGTTCAGCCTCGGGAAACGGCTGTTCCGGCGTGATGCGGCGGATGGCGCTCATTTCGCCGTCGTCCGGCACCGAGGGATCGATCACGATGAGCGAACCAGCCGCCCAGCCATGGTGTGGCGTGGCGGTGGAGACGTACTTGCGCGAACCCGGAATCTGGCGGATGTTCATCTCCATCCGGGGCGTGGTCTTCGCGTTGATGCGCGTGTTGCCGTTCAGTTCGCGCGGGTCGCGTCCGTCGGGGAAACACGTCCAGGCGTGGTGCGCCTGGCCGGAACCACGGTCCACGTAGTCCCAGCGCGTGTAGACGATCATGCCGTCGCTGTTCACGCTCGGGTGCCATTCGTTCGTCTCGTGGTGGGAGAGGCGGACGATGTCCGTGCCGTCGTCGAACATCGTGTGGAGCGTGAAGGACGGCACAGGACGGTTTCCCGAGCAGCGCACGTAGCCGCCGCGCCGTTCAGAGGTGAACGCGATCCGCCCGTTCGGCAGCCAGCACGGGTCGAACTCGTTCCACGGTCCGCTGGTGAGCTGGCGCAGGTTCGAGCCGTCGAGGTTGCACGTGAACACGTGGTAGCACGTACCGTCCTCCCACTTGTCGAGCTTGCTGTTGTTCTTCACGGCGGCGAACGCGATGCGCTTCCCGTCCCAGTCGATATCCGGCGAGATGATCGCGCAGCCGTCGAGAGTCTGCCCCTTCCACGCGCCCGACTCGATCACCTTGCCCGCAAGGACGTTGCGCACGACGGGTTTCTCGGAAAACGGGTTTTCTAGGATGTACAGACCGTCGCCGCGCGAGATACCGTTCTGCGTGCCGTGGAAACCGTAATACTGGTCGCACATGTGCGAACCGTCGCGCCACTCGTTGAAACCACACGGCTCGTGCGTGACGAAGAGCAGGCGGTCGATCCCCTTCAGGAGCGGGTTCTTGAGTGAGATGCGCCGGTTGAGATTCATCACACATGTAAAGAGCGCGATGCGGGAATCCGTGTCGAACACGGCAAACGCATCCAATGCGTAACCGGCGAGTTCCGTACGTTCGGCAGTGAGGTCCACCGACGCGGAGAGGTCGTCGAGCAGCGCGCGCGTGCGACGCAGGGCCACCACGAGCGGATCCGTATCGCCGGGGAGGATGCACGCGGCGACATTGACGGAAGTGTCCAGCACGTTCGTGGGCATGCGGTGCCAGTTGTCGATGTCGCGCTGGATGAATTTCCAGTCGGTGGGCACGGTTCGCGGCTCGCCGTCGCGCAGCGCCGGCGGCGCGCCGGCGAACACCGCGAGCGAACACGCCGCAGCAACGACGACCAGTACGAACGCGAGCATCCTGCGGAGACTCTTCATGCCATGTCCATAGTTCATCATGTTGTCAGACTTCCAATTCGCCGTTCGGGTTAGTATAGCATATTTGACGCGGAGGCACCGCGCCCATTTAATGCGACCGGAAATACGCGCTAGACGAAACGCTAGGATGGTGGTATACTATAGACGAAATGAAAACGCTACGCCTACTTCTCTATGTCATTCCGTCCGTGGTCTTAGGGCTGCCCCCCGTGCTGCCTACGCCGCCACCCGTGGAGCACCTTGACACCGAGACCGTGACAAACGTCCCGTTCGCGACATGGCAGAAGCATCTTCGGCGCTTCACCGTCAAGCTGGCTTTCGACGCCACGCCGTCCAACAACGTGGAGATGGCGTTCGGCACCGACGGCGGCACTGGGACAACGGGCAGCTCGCCCGTTGGAGACGGCGAGTTGTCGCCGGACGAACGCGATCTCACGGTAGGCTGGGACTGCGGCGCGTGGTTTGTGGAGGATGGCACCACCGGTGCGCGCGTCACCGCCGCGCCGACGGGCGGCTGCGGCGCGCACGAACTCGCGGTGCGCGTGCGCCTAGACCACAAAGGCGCGGTCGACGACGTGCGCTTCCTCGACAACGGCGCGGAGGTGTTCGCAAGCCTCGCCGCTTCGAGACCGCAGTGGCTTTATTCGCCCGGATGGAACCGCCTGCGGCTCGTCGGGCGCGGCGAGAACATCCGCAAGGGAGAAAGGTTCTCCGCGCAGATTACGCCGCAGGGGACTTCCGTGAGGCTGAGATGAGAGAGCGAGTGTAAAGTGTAAAATGGAAAGTGTAAAATGAATTGGGGATTATGATGGGAGAAAACATTTTAGATTTTTTGCTTTCAATTCAGCAGGTTCTTCTTTTTGCGGGGATCGGTGTCCTCGGTGCGATTGCGGTGGGAGCCTTCGGATTGTGGCTGCATCGATTGGGCGTGTTCAGGATCGCGCGGCGGATGTTTTGTTCCGTGAAGGGGGCTGCCTTTGGAATCGTGTTGGCCGTGGCTGTCGCGAAAGGTGGCGCGAAGTTGAACCTTGGACACGGTTCTCTCCTTCAAGCGGGCGGCGAGACAAACGCGATCGAGCACGCGGTCACGCCGGCGCAGGTCGAGGCTGGGTTCGCCCTTGCCCATACGGGCACGAACGAAACATGGGACTTCTCCATGCCCGCCAACGCGAACATCCATGCGCTGTGGCTGCTCAGGGGCGCGAACCAAGACCGCTTCACGATCACCGCCACCACGAACGCGCCCTGGGCGTTCCCGCTTGGGACGAACGTCTTCGACGGACTGCTCGTCTCATCCTCCGGCGTACTCGTGCCGAAGTTCTTGGAAGAGTCCTGCGTCCCCCGTTCCCGCCGCGCGGTCTTTGCGCCGTTCTACGCGAACCTCGGTTCCGTTCCTCTCGTGAACTGGCCAGCACCCGGCGAGGAAGGTGCGCGCAGCCAGTTCGGATGGTGGCTCACGCCGTCCAACTCGCTTGTGCTCGCCTGGCATGAATTTCTCTACAACCGCGATTCTGCCACGCCGGTCTCGTTCCAGACGGAATTCTTCTGGAACGGAGACTTCATCTACAGATATGACCTGGCAAGTGTAAACACGAACCTGACCTCACTTCTCTACCGGCGCGTGGTGCCGGAAGACCTTGACGGCGGCGACCGCGACGGAGACGGCATCTCCTCAGCCGACGAGATATTCGTCTACGGCACCGATCCGGGCTTGCCCGACACTGACGGAGACGGCATTCCCGACGGTGCGGAGATTGCCGCCGGAGCGAACCCGCTTGCGCGCGACTTTTCCGACGCGGACATCATCGCGCGCGTCAGAGCGTCCGCAACGAACGAGGCGTTTCTCGCCGAGAATGTCGTCGCCACGAACGTGCTTTCCGCGTGGACGCTCCTCGACGGCTTTGCCGCCGACTGGACGCCGGGTGTGACGAACGTCCTCTGGGAGCGATCGTTCGCGCTTGGACGCGCGAACGCGTGGCGGCAGTACTTCATATCGGCCTCGCCGTCCAACGCCGCGCCGTGGCACCTTGAGGGGCTGTCGCTCGAATGGGAGCTGGGCGGCAACGGCTGCGAGGCAAGCGGCTCGCTTGACGCCTCGCCCGTCGGCGACAGCTGGCGTCTGCCGCTCGGCACGTCAGACTTCCCGACAAACCTGACACTCCGGCTCCGCGTGACGGGCGCATCCGCCGTGCGCTGCCCCACGCCGCTCCACCTTGCCGCCTACGTGCCGGAGTTCCGCGTCGAGGGCGGGCAGGAGATCACGGGGCGGAGCGGGGTGAGGCGCATTGTGTTCGACCACGGATCGCAGTCGGATATCCGGCTTGTCGTCGACCATTCGCGCCGTCCGCACCGCGCGCCGCTGACGGCGGACGAAGGCGACATCGCGTTTCTCGAAGACATCTCGACGACCTCCGGCGGACTCGTGTTCGACGGCGACCTCTCCGGCGGAACGCTCGTCGCCGCCGGGCCGGGCTTCTACAACCTTCACGGAACGCCTGTCGTCGTCCTGTCCCCGCACGTCTGGTGGGCGTGCGAGAGGCACGGCGGCTGGTACGACGGGCTAGGCTACTCCGAGGAGGACGGCTACTACGAGGAGTCCTACTACCCGCTCGACTCCGCGTGCCTGCGTCGGAAATGGCACCGCAGCTGGGACGGCGGCTGGACGCACGTGAACTGCGAGATACGCGTCTCGGCGGGTGTCGACGAGGAAGACGGAGGAATCATAACGACAGAGATCGACGACAACAATGTGGGCAGGGTGCGCGTGGACGGTGTGAGGGTGTGGTCCGGCAAGGCGGAGCACGTTTACGACGATGCCGCCGCCGACGGCTACCGCGAGGACTTCCTCGAAGACGGGTGCGACAGCTGCGACGCCGACTGCGCGGACGGCAACTGCGACTCGCTGGAGGGCGCGTCGCTCGGCTCGCTCAGGTTCCGCATCCCTCTCGGCCAGCCCGTGAAGGGACATGTCGCCGGATTCGCGTGGTTCATGTCGGACGAGCCAACGAACGTCACGAAGTCCACGTTCCAGGTGCTGGCGCATCCAGACGCCACGATCACGGACACGACCGCCGCAGGGACGCGTCGGATCACGTGCGGCGACCCGCGCGGACGCGACCTGCGCATCGAGGACATCCCCAACGGCGTGCGGATCACCATCTACAAGACCGCCGAGCAGACGCTTGAACACACGTGGGAGATCATGAACGTCAACGGCGATTCCGCGCAGGTGCGCCTCAAGAAGATCAGCCGCCTCGACAACGTGATGAGCGACGAGACGTTCACGTACGACTACGGCGACTGGATCCGCTTCGACAACGTCGCCAAGATCGGCACGCGCCTGACGGTCTGCGACAGCCTCTCCGGCTGGGGCGACGGCGCGGTTTCCGAGACGCGCCAGACGTACGACGCCTCTGGCAATCCCCTTGGAACCGTCACCACGGAGAAGAGCCGCGTGGGCGAGTGCGACAACGCGGTCCTCCGCGAGACGTACCGTTCGGAAAACGACGGCACCTCCTGGCGGTGGTCGCGGGCGGACTACTGGGACGACCCGCAGAACTCCGGACGCCACGGCCAGCCGCGTCTGGCGTGGGGCAACGCCCGGGCGTGGGAATACACCGACTACGACGAGAACGGACACGAGATACTGCGCGTGGAGCAGCGCGGAAACACTCCCGTGCCAGCCGACTTCCCCTACGTGGTCTCCAACGTGCTCTACGGCGCCTCCACCCTCGCCGACGCCTTCGTGACCGTCCGCGACTACGAGCCGCTTGACGGCGACTCCTGCCACCCCGACGACGCGGCGAAGTGGCGCACCGAGACGCGCTATGTCGTGACGAACGGCGTGCCCACACTCACCGCCCGCACCCTCAACCGCTACACCCGCCTCACCCACAACGGCCACCCCGCCATCAAGCGCGAAACCTGGCGCACGGCAACGCAATCCTCCATTTTACATTTTACACTTTACACTTTACACTCTGACATCGCTTATTCCTACGAAACCACCTATGCCACCACGGGCGAGGGCACGCCGTTCCTCATGCGCGGCGCGGTCGCCGAATCGCTCTCCGAGGACGGCACGCTCACGGCCAACGACTACTCGCAGTTCGGAGGCGTGCTGTCTAGCGAAGCCAGGCGTTACGCCACGGGAGGGTCACCGTCCTCGGCGACCGCCTTCCCCACCTACGAAACCACCATCGCCGACGCCGCCTACGGCACGATCCTCCGCCGCACCACGCGCCTCACCGCGAGCGACGCCGTCATCGACGACGAGCAATCCGTCTACGACGACCAGAACCGCCTCCGCTCGACCACCTATTTTGACGGCACGTCGCTCACGAACGCCTACTCGTGCTGCCGCCTCCTGTGGAAGCGCGACCGCCAGAACCGCACGACCCTCCGCTCCGCCCAGACCGGCACAGATCACCTCTACAACGCCTACGAAGAAGTGTGGCTTGCGGATGTGGGGAACGGGGAATGGGGAACGGGGAACGGTACGACAAACGGTTTTCGCATCACGCGGCATTTCTACGACGCGCTCGGCCGCGAGACGAACACTGTAACCTGCATCGGTTCAGAACCGGGTGCGGCAGTTTCACAATTCCATAATTCCATACTTCCACAATTCCACACTTCCACAATCTACCCCTACGGCGGCTCCTCCTACTCCATCCACGTCGACGAGCGCGGCGCGGCGACCTTCTATTCGACCTGCTACAATTCGGGCTACATTGAACACAACGTGTACACGCATACCAACATGGATACGTACTGCGTCTGCCTGACCTCCACACGCGACTACTACGGAGGCGGCTCCGTCACGCGCCGGGAATGGATCGGCCTCACGCCATACAATCCTTTCTGGACCGAGGAGCGCCGCTTCACCGAATACGCGCCCGACGGCTGCCGCGTCGACTACGTCGTCACGACCTCCTACGACCGTTACGACCCGGACATCGGGTTCTTGGCCGTCACCAACTCCGTCACCACATACGACCTCCTTGGCCGACTCGTCACCGTCGCCACGCCTGGCGCGAACGGATCGACGATCGTCACCTCCAACGCCTACGACGGCGCCACCTCCCGCATCCTCACGACGACAAAGACGGGCAGCCAGCCCGTGAACTATTTCTACGACGAGTTCGGTGAGCGGATTGGCACGGCTCAAGGGGACAAATCCGTATGGGACAGGACGACATACGAGACAATCAGTCAAGAGGTCTATCGTGTTGTCACGTCAGTGCGCATGACCGGTTCTACAACGAACTCTGTTCAAATTCAGAAAACCCAGCTCACAGGCCTTTCCGACTCCTGCCGTCGCCACGTCGTGATGCTGACTGGGAACGCCGCCATTGATTCTCTCACCACCTACGACCCATCCACCGGCATTGAAACAACCATCACGCGCACTGACGACCAGACGCCTGTCGTGACGCGCTCGATCCACGGCATTCCGATAGAGCAGGCCGATCTTGACGAGAAGCGCAAGATGTTCTATGATGCGTTCGGCCGTAATTACGGCACCGTCATCGAGGATGTTGCGACCGGCATGACGAACAGGATTGAGACAGTTGGATTCGACGTGTCGGGCAATGAGGTCTCCCGGACGGTGGACTACGGCGCGGACGGCGTGGCCGTCTCGACGGCTGAGTACGACATACTCAACCGCGAGGTCCGTCGGACGGACGCGCTCGGGCATGTGATCGAAACGGCATATGACGCGCTGGGGCACCCCGTGTCCGTTGGCGGCGACACCTATCCGCTCAGGACCGGCTACGATACGAAAGACCGAAAGACGAGCAGCGCCACCACCCGCGACAATGGCGCGACGTGGGACGAGACGCAATGGGAGTTCGATCCCGCAAGCGGCGTGAACACCGCAAAGGTCTACGCCGACGGCTCGCGTATCTCCTACGACTACACGGCCAACGGGCAGAGAGCGCGCACGACCTGGGCGCGCGGCGCGTGGAAGGAGCACGCCTACAACGAGCGCAACCTCGTGAGCGGCACGACCTACTCGGGCACGGTCACGCCGTCTGTCGCGTACGCCTACGCCGATTCGGACAAGGTGGCGTCCGCCACGCTCTCGGACGGGACGTCCTACATCTATGCATACGACGACGCCTTGCTCTGCACGAACGAGACGGCGACAATCGGGCAAGACGACTTTGCCGTCGTGCGCACGTACGATGCGTTCCAGCGCAACTGGGAAACATCTGTTATGGTCACCAACGTCTGCCATGTCGCGAAGGTTCGCCTCTACGATGCGGAGAACCGCGTGTGCGGCTACGCGCTGACCAACTCGTTAGGCTGTGGCGTGAACGTGTCCCTCCGCTACGATGGTTCGTACCTCACGAACATGGTCTACGCATTACCGAACGGAAATCAATTCGCCGTAACGCTCACAAGGAACGCCTCTCGAAAAGAGTTTGTCACGCATCGCGATTATTCCTTCGGGGCGCAGTCCGTTTACTGGTACACCACCGCCTACGACATCATCGGACGTCCGACGAACGCGACCGACTCCGTCTCGCTCATGCGCGAATGGCAGTACAACAACCGCTCGGAACTCGCCGCCGCGACAATCGGCATGAACCACTACGGGTACTCCTACGACACTATCGGCAACCGCCTCTGGTCTATGGCGAATCTGGCCACGAACACGTACGCCGCCAACTGCCTGAACCAGTATGCCTCGGTAGGGCGGGGCGTCCTCGACCCGCCGCAAACGTTGGCTCTAATCTACGACGCCGACGGCAACATGACGGGCGATGGTACTTACGTCTATTCGTATGACGCGGAGAACCGACTGAAATCAATAACCTCTGCGGCGGAGACAAACGGCGCGATTCGTGTGTTGAATTTCTACGACCACCGCAACAGGCGAATCCGCAAGATTGTGCAGCAACTCCATTCTACGAGTGCCCCGCCGCCCGCGCCGCCTTCCGGGACGGATGAGTGGCTGACGCTTGAAACCCATACTTTCGTCTGGGACGGAAACAACATCATTTTGGAGAAGGTCGAGTTCGCCGATGGCACGACCCGAACCTTTGAATACTTCTGGGGACTGGACAAGTCCGGCACGGAACAGGGCGCGGGCGGAGTCGGCGGCTTGCTCGCCGTTTCGAAGGATGGCGTGTTCTACATTCCGTGCTACGACCACAACGGAAACATCGTTCTCTACGTGTCTGAGGCCGGCACTACCGCCGCGCAGTACACCTACGACCCCTACGGCAACGTCATTGAATCAAGTGGCCCACTCGCTGACGTGTTCTCCTTCGGCTTCAGTACGAAGTACCACGACCGTGAAATCGGCATGATTGGTTATCAGCAGCGCGTATATTTACCCGCCCTTGGCCGTTGGCTCAACCGCGACCCCATAGAAGAAGGAGGCGGAGCCAATTTGTATTGTTTTGTTCGGAACGGCAGCTCATATCGGCATGACTATCTGGGATTGAGCTTTGGAACGATTGGACCGAATTCAGGTTTTGTGGGTGAAAGTTTTGATGGCAGGACAGATCAATATAGTTCAGATCTTTGGTTTGCAGTCTTTGGTGACTCGAGTTTCAATCTGCGACGATACATGAAGATTAGCGGTTGTAAGTGCGATACGAAAAAACCATTTGATGATTTGGAGTTTAATTATTTCTCGTTGCCACAGGGAAAGATGGTCTTTGGACAGGGTAAAATTGATGGTAGTCAGTGGGCAGAACAGCCTGCCCAATTCAAAGAAATGTACTACGCGGAACTTATCTCCAAGTCTTCTACCAGTCTGTCCGAAATAAAGGGGACTGTCGAAGTTCGTGTTCAGCTTACACATTCCGATGTCAGGCCGAGTGATGTCGTGCCTAATCCATCAAAAGATGAAGAGGGGTTTGGGACTGAAAACAACGCACCGTACGGAGACCAAAGTCGTGAGCATCCCATCAGGAATTTTGAAATCCCACGTGGCAGTGGATGGCAGCCAAATGGTGTCATTGCGGAAATAAGTTTCACGCTCATTCTGGATTGCGACGAGGGCGTTAGGCTCAAATCATCGCCAAAGAAAACGGGTGATTGGGCGCTTGATGGTCAGAATTGGCATCGAGCCTTTGGAGTAGGTCTGCCGCCAAGGGCCAGTGGGATGATGATCGAGATACTACCATAATTGTAATGAGAAGGGCTGTTGCCATGAAAAGTTTTTTTCAAATCCTTGTCTTTTGTTTTGCGAACGCTGCATTGGCCATGAGTTCGGGACAGTTGGATGAAGAACCTGTGATCTATATCGTCAGTTATGGCGGTCTGCCATGGAAGTTTGTTGTTACCAACAATGTTGCGGAAATACGTGACGCGAGTTATGACAATCGTCGTGTGTCTCTCTACAATTTTGAACTATATACCCCCGCCATCCCAAGATCTACTCCAGGCAAAATAACGACTCCAGCAGCTTTTTTCGATGTTGATAATGTCTTAAGATTCAGAGTCGTGAAAATTGGGGACGAGGCTTTTCGTGGATGCACAAATATAACTTCGATTTCAATTTCTCCAGGGATAACCGAGATCGGCGTACGGGCTTTCGAACGCTGTAGATCTCTTAAGGAAATTTTAATTCCGGATGGTGTTCAGTCCATCGGTTCGCGGTCTTTCTGGTACTGTGGGGCACTCAAAGAGATAACGATCCCTGATAGCGTTCAGACGATAGGCTGGGGATCTTTCTTGAAATGTACTAGCCTTGAAAGGGTTCGCTGGCCCGACCATATTGCCGACATCCCTAAATATGCCTTTGAGGAATGCAAATCGCTCAAGACTTTTACATTCCCCAATTCGTTGCGAAGTATAGGCAAAATGGCATTCTCAATAAGCGGTCTGACGGAGATTTCACTTCCACATACGGTCACGAACATAGGAGAATACGCCTTTTCAGGTTGTAATTCTCTGCGTGAGGTAAACTTGCCATCGGAATTGAATTCAATTGGACGTGCGGCCTTTATCG